>Ga0114974_10002416_pt1 | contig 14325 bp, 25 predicted proteins | sample S_130206_EF_Meta_FD_87318 | JGI IMG/M metagenome (GOLD analysis project Ga0114974, IMG submission 87318) | Freshwater microbial communities from Lake Simoncouche, Canada to study carbon cycling - S_130206_EF_MetaG | ecosystem: Environmental > Aquatic > Freshwater > Lake | place: Lake...
AAAATTAATTGAAGATAAAAATTTAGGAGAAAATACACAAGTAGTAGAAGAACAACTTGAATTGTATTCTAATATTTTAAAATATATTGATTATAATAATTTAGATAAAGTTTTATTAGATAAACTTAAAAATGTACAATTATTAGCTAGTAAATTATCAGAAGATTATTTTGATTTAAATAAAGAAATTATTATAGAAGCAGCTAATTCTAATCCAGGTCTTGCTGAAACTTTAAAAAATTTTAGTATTGATTTATTTGGAGCTGTTAAAGATATTGGAGTATTTAGAAAATTAACAATGGGTATATCTACTGTTGATAATCCTTTAATTCAAAATGCTTATCAAACTGTTAGAAATGCTTTAGCTAAAAGTAGGTCAAAAGCTCAAATATTAGCTAATAAAGTAATTGAAGCTAGAAAAAAATTAGTAGAACAATTAGGTAAAGCTGATTTTAATATGATGATTAATTATAATTCTAATAGAGAACCTGTATTAGTACAAGAATTTTCATCTGAATTTTACAAACAAAAGAAAGCTGCTGATAGAATAAATGATGATGAATGGTTAAATGAAAATGTAACTTATGACCAACAACACTATTTAGAAGCAAGAGAAAAACAATTAGATTATTTAGATGCTTATAGAAATGCTAATAGAAAAAAAATAGCTTATCAAAATCCTGAATTAACACCAACAGAATTAGATGCTGCTGTAGCTCAATATGATAAATTAGCTATGCAATTATGGGAATCTAAAAATAAAGGTAATTTAGTTAAACATTTTAAACCTAAAGTTAAATGGAGAGATCCAAAATGGGTTGATATTAAAATGGGTAAATATAAAGGAACTGCTGTTGAAGAGTTTTATGATTTATACTATACTACTTTAGAATTAGCTAGAGAATTACAACCTAATGATGTACATAAAAACTTTATACCTAATTTTGCTAAATCTTTTATAGACAGGACTATGCAAAATGGATTAACTGGTGCTATTCAAGGTAAATGGTCAGGGTTATTTGATTCATTAGAATTAGATTTTGATAGAGAAGCTTATTCAACTACAGATTCAGTAACAGGAGAAATTATTCATACAATGTATATACCTGGTACATCTAAACAAAACGCTAAAGATAAATCAACAGATTTAGCTGCTAGTTTATTTATGTTTATGGAAGGTGTTTACAGATTTGAAGAATTAAAAGATGTAGAACAAATGGTATTAGCTACTAAAAAACATTTAAAATATAATTCAGAATTTGTTAAAAAAGATGCTTTAGGTAGGGTAATTGAAGGTGCTAAATCAACTGTAAATGTTAATAGTAATAGTTCTGAAATGTTTGATTCTTGGGTTGATGGTACTTTATACGGTATTAAAACAAAGAATGAAACTGCTTTTGAATTAAAAGGTAATGGATTTACTCAATTATTAGGATTACTTAAAAAAGGAGAAACTAAAAAAATATCTTATGCTAAAATAGTAGATAAAATATTAGGTTATACTTCTTTAAGAAATTTAGGATTTAATATGTATGCTCCTATTGTCAATTTATTATCTGGTTCTGCTAATATGTATATGACTGGAGCTGGAGGAGTTTATTATGATCAAAAAGATATGACTAAAGCTTTAGGATTAATATTGGGAGGAAAAACTAATTTTCCTAATGCTGATGTTGAAAAAGCTAGATTAATAGTTGATTGGTTAGGTGTTGATACTTCTGAATTTAAAAAAAATGTGGAGGAGGAATTATCATCTTATAAAACTAAAAGATTATTAGCTAAATATAATTTATTAAGTATTATGAATTTATCAGAAGGAGTTCTTAAAGATTCTGGAGCTATTGCAATGATACTTTCAGGTAAACATAAATATAAATGGGAAGATTTTAATGTAGTTGATGGTAAATTAGTTGTTAATACTGATTTACTAACTAAAGAAGTATTTAGACAAAAAGTAATTGCTGTTAATCAAAGCAATATTGGAGGAATAAATCCTGATGATATGATGATGGCTAAACAATACATTACAGGTAGAATATTAATGCAGCACAGAAGCTGGTTACCTGCTTTGTTTTTTAATAGATTTGGAAGTAAACAATTTGATTATAATTTAGGTAAAGATATTGAAGGTAGATACCTTACAGCTTTTAGATTATTTAAACATTTAACTTTTCAAAAAAATATTAAAGAATTATCTGAAATGGAACAAGCTAATCTTAAAGCAGCTAGAATAGAAGTAGCAATGATATTAGGAACTGGATTATTATTAGCATTTATGAAAGCAGGTTTTGATGATGATGATAAAAAAGAAGCTTGGTATAAAGTAACTAAAAAAATTAATAGTAGAGTATTTTCAGAATTAGTATTTTTTGCTGATCCAACATTTCAAAATCAGTATCAGATACTTTTATCTCCAGCTGCATCAGCAGGAACAATAGAAGATGTAGGTAAATTTTTAGGTGCTTCTTTTACAGAAATAGTTGAAACAGATTCAAAAAAATTAGAAAAAAATAAACCAGGAATTAAAGCTTTAAAACTAATTCCTGGAAGTAAAGTTTATACTTTTATTGAAGATTTAGCAACTGATGAAAAATAAAAAAATAGGAGAAGGTAATTCTCCTATTTTTAATTTTAATTATTAGGTTCTATTTTAAGTGGACAATTTAGTTTAGTTTTTTCTATACAATTAGGTGCTGGTAAAACAGATGTATAAATTATTTCATTTGTTTCTCTACCTCTTATTGTGTCATGTTGATAAGTGATATGTCTAAGACAATTATTTTTCATAACACAATGTATATTGTTACTTGTAATACCCGTACAACGAGAAGTATCATTATTTAATAATTTCATATTTTTTTTATTTTAAGAATTTTTTAAAACACCTACTCTGTGAGTTTGTATGCCAAAATGATTTTTATATTGTTCGATTAAATCTACTGTATAAATATAAGGATCTTTTTCTTCTCTTAATTTTTGATAAAATTGTAATACTTCACCTTGTAGTAAAAGATAGTCTTTTTTTATTTCTTCATTTGTCATATTTCTTTTGTTTTAAATTTACTAATATCTAAATCTTTTTTAATAATTAAACTTTTATAAGTTTTATAAAATTCATCTATTCCTATTTCTTCAGTAAAGTATTTAATATATTCTCTTAATATTATTGTACTAAACTCAATATTAATTAAATCAGCTGTTTGTTTAATTCCTTCAGCATATTTAACGCCTTTACCTGGAAGACCTTTTACGTTATTATGATTACCAGTTATCATTTGACTCCAAAAATTAAATTCTTCTTGCTCTTTAGTAGTAGTAATCCAAGCTTCTTTTCTCCAATTGTAATGAGTACCTTCAGTTCCTAATATATCAGAATCTATTGCACATATAAAACTATCAGGTGTTTGTTTATAAAAAGATATTACAAATTCATCTACTTCATAATCATTAGCTGTAAAAATGTTATATCTTTTTATTAAATCCTCTTTAACAAATTGCCACCATTTAGGACTTATAGTTGGCCTATTTTGTTTATAATCAGAATTATATTTTAATTTAGATTGAATTGTATTTTTACCTTTTATAAAACCTATATATTCAGTACAACCTGATTTAGATAAAATACTATTCATTACAAAATCAGCTGATTCAATAAGTTGTTCTTCTGTTTTATCTATATAAACTAATTTATTGTTTTCTTTTTGGTATATAGGATTACCTAATTCATCAACTCCTATTTCAATTTTAATACCTGCACCTATACTAAAGGCAACAGAATCCATGTCTATAACTGCTATTTTATTCATAATGTGTTGATAAATAATCATTTTTTTTTTAATTTTTTTATTCATAATATTTCCATTTAAATCCTCCAGCTGTTTTATAATTATGTTTGTTTTTACAACAACATACAATACCGTTTTCAGTAACTTTTGTTAAATTACTTGCTTCTTTAATTGAATTAAAAATATTTATAATATTATTATTTTTATCCATTTGCTGTACTTTTATTTGTAATTTAGGTTGTTTTTTACCTTTAAATATATTAGGATTATTTTTAAAAAATAATTTTTTAGACTCACTTAAATTAATTTTATGTTGTTCAGATTTTGGTTTTTTATATAAAGGATTGTTTATTCCTTTATATTTTCCTTTTCTAGCTAAACTCATTTTTAATTTAGATTCTTCTGACATTTTTATTCCTTTATTTAAAGCTGTTTTACCTATTTTACTTTTAGAAATATTATTACAATGTTCTTTAGTAAATTTTTTACCTTTTGCCGATAAAGACATTTTTTGTTTTGTTTCTAATGATCTTTTAGTTCCAGAACAACTGCCAGCAGTAGGAGTTAGATTATAACCATATTTTTCATTAGCTGAATTTAACATATTTATCCAATATTGTTCTATTCCTAAACAATGTTCAGATAAACACTCTTCTAACATTTCAAATTTAAAATTTTCAATACTATATTTATTGAAACTTCTTTGTAAATAAATATTAGGATGTTTATTTACTTTTAATCTTGAAACATGAGAACCAAATCTTTTATGAAAACTTTGTTTAGTGCTACCTACATAAATTTTTCCATTAACTAAATTAGTTATTGTATAAACGCCTATACCTAAATTATTTAAGTTTTTATTACTCATAAAAATTAGAAAGATATTCTATAAGATAAAGAGCATAAGTTACTAAATATTCTTGATTATTAAATGTAAATTGTGTTTCTTGTTTAATGATAGCTTCTTCGTATGCTTGTTGAAACTGTTCAAATTTGTCTTGATTAAATAATTGTGTCATATTAATTTTATTTTTGCCAGTACGAATTTACGGAACAATCAACAATAACTGGAACTTCTTTTAAAACTTTTTTAGCCGCATTTACCATTAATTCGTCTAATTTAATTTTCCATTCAAATGCTTGATTTTCATGACATTCAGTCTGTATCTCATCATATACGGCTAATATAATTTTACAATTCCAATTATTTTTAAATATTTCTTCTTGTACATCTATTAAGGCTTGTTTTATAATATCTCCGTTTGTACCTTGTATAGGACTGTTTTTAGAAGCTCTTTCAATAGACCCTAATAATTTAAAATCATCAGTATCTACTGCAAATTCCCATTCTGGAAACCATCTTATCCTGCCATAAGGTAAAGCTGTTTTTATAAATCCTCTTTTTTTACCTAAATTACCTAATCCATTTAAAAATTTTTCTACTTTAGGTACTGCTGCAAAAAACTTATTAATAATTTCTTTAGCTTGTTTTACAGAAATATCCATAGTGTCAGCTAATTTGTATTCTGACATACCATAAGCTAAACCAAAATTGATAGTTTTTTGTACATCTCTATAAGTTACACCTTTTTTAAATGGAGTTTCTTTCTTTACATCTTCAATAGGTATATCAAATGTCATTGAACATAAAACAGAATGTAAATCTTGACCTTCTTTAAAAGCATTTAACCAAACTTCATCTTTACTAAATTCAGCTATAATACGAAGCTCCATACCACTAAAATCACCACCTACTATTTTATAACCTGTTTCAGGAATAAAACAACTTCTAATAACTTTAGCTAAATCTCCTTTAGAAGGAATTTGATTTAAATTAGGTTCAGATACTGATATTCTACCAGTACTAAGAATTTGCCAAATATTAGCTCTAATTCTAGAATCTTCATCTACAAACTTTAGAAAACCTTCACCAAATGAAGTTTTAAGTTTAGTAAATTTAGTGTAGGATAATAAAGTTTTAATTAATAAATGTTTATTTTTAATTCTTTGAAGTTCTCTATCTCCAACTGATTCTAAAATCGGTTCAATAGCTTTACATATAACTAACTTTTGTTGATTAGAAGACCAATTAATTTTAGATTCTTCTTCAAAACCAAACATTTTCAATTGAGTGTATTTAGGTCTAAATAAAATAAATTTATCATCAGTTTTAATAATGTTATCTAATTCATTTTCTAATTTAGTTGCTTCTAAATTAACTGTTTTAATAACTTCTTTCCATTTTAAAGTGTCTAATTTAACACCATTAAATTCCATTAAAGTAAATACTTTTACAACTTCATTTTCAAGATTTAAAACATTTATTAAATCTAATTCTAATAACTTAGTAATTTGAGCCATCATTATATCTTCTAAATAAACAACATCATCTGCTGCATATTTAATAACTCTAGAATTTAAACCTACTTTATGAATTTCTCCTCTAACTGTTTTATCTAATTTAACATTACAATATTTTAAAGTTAATTCATCTAATCCTAAATTTCTAACATCTATACCAGTTGTTAAAATACATTCAGCTAAAAACGTATCATATATTTGCATTGACCAAATATTAATACCATGTTTTAATAAGAATCTACCATCAAATTTAAAATTTTGTAAAAGAAACAATTTATTTGGGTTTTCAAAGTAAGTTGAAAATAGCTTAATAGGAAATGAATCAGCTTCTATTACATATTGATTATTTTTATCTCCAAATTGGTAACAAAGAAGATCTCCTTTAATAGCACTAAAACCAGTAGTTTCTGTATCAAATCCTATTATGTTATTTTCATCTAACCATTGATAAACTTCTGAAATATCTGCATCTTTTATATTTGGATTAGTAAAAAGTTGTTTATTTTTACTTACAAAGTTTATCATAATCGTCTATTATTGTTCTATACATTTTACTTGTTATATACCAACCATTCATTCCTGTCATAGTTTTATATTTTTCCATTGCTTCTATTTCTTTGTCTTTAATTTGTTCAATAGTTAAATCTTCATTTAATATTTCTTGACAAACTTCAGCTTCTATACCACAATTAAAATGAACATATCCAGGATTTTCTTTACATAAAAATTGATATTGTTTAGCTTTACTATCTCTGTATTGCTCTACTATTTCTTTTAATTTATTTTCCATTTATTTAATATTTTCTAATGGATAAGTGTTAAAAATTTGAGGTTTATAACATTCCTCTTCATTCTCATCTACAAACTTGTCTGCTTCTAATTTAGCAGCTTTAAGCGCTGCCTCTACATGAAGTTTAGCAAATTCAATCATTATTTGTAATCTTTCATTCCCATTTAGAGAACCTACAGTTATACGTTTATTACAAAATATAGTATAAAATTCTTCTGCTGTTGGTATCATTTTATTAGTTGTTTTAATCTGTTAACATAATTAGCATCAGTACAATAAACTTTAGATAATAAATTAAAATACTCTTCTTCAGTTGTAATGTAAAAAGCTTGTTGTATTTGCCAAGATTTTAAATCAAGAATACAATCTTCTATTGTTTCATATTTAGCAAAAGCTCCGTAATCATGACTATTAGTAGCAAAAGTAAACCTTTGTGCTGCAACTCTCATTCCAAGAATATTTTTATTAGTTTTAACTAAATTAGATTTAAGATTATTAGATTCAAGTTTAATTTGAGCTAATATAATTCTACTAAATTTAATACGATGTTTTTCTAAATGATTTTGAATACAGTTGTAATCTAAACTATCGTATAAACAATATTCTATATCTATTTTTTTACCTAAATCATTAATTTCATTATTTTTTATTTTCATATAAATTAATGAAGCTAATAAAGCACCAATAATACAACCTATAATAAATATAGTTAGTATTATTTTTACATCTTTTATAAAATCTTTCATATTTTTATTTTTTCTTTTAAATTTAATTTTTTAGTATTATCTTTAAAATTATCTATCAACCAATTTAAATCAGCATCTATTCTTTTAAATAATACTTTTTCTTCTATAGTCAACAAATTCATATTAATATTTTTTCTTTTCATACCTGAAAATATATATTTAATATAATTTCTTTCTGTTGATATTTCTTGTAATAAAGTTCTAGGTTTTTTCATACTAATTAATAACTTTTTGACCTAATTTAAATTGATTATAAGCTGTTTCTGTAGCAATAATGTATTTTTCTAAATCTTCTTTTAATTTTTCAGGAATAGGATGAGTACAAATACCTTTTAACATTCCTATATGTTCACCTAGTAAAACTTCATATTGAATTTTAAGATGTTCTAATTCACTAAACCCCATAAGCTGCTTTTATTAATTTTTCTCTGTTGACCCAAAGAAGAGTATTTTTTTTCAATATTTCTTCAATTTGCCAATTATTTTTAACATTTGTTGGTAAATATAAACTAATAAAAGAGTTAATAGAATGTTTAATAATAACTTCATTTTCAATTTCTTTAGGAACATAAAAATACATAAACCAATCTACTCCATCTATTTCTGGTTTAGGGCCATATTCTTCATATATTTCTTCAATAGTAATTTGATATGGAGCTAATAATTGATTTACTATTTTATTAAATCTGTAGTTTTTATTTGTCATTTCTTAAATCAAATAAAGGTTCATCAGGATCAGATAATGATTGTATTAATTCTTCTTTTGTTAAAAATAATTCTTCTTCTAATCTAATAATTGGTCTTTCTGAATCAGTTTTCCATTCTAATTTGTCTAATTTCCAACCTATTAATTTAGTTAAATCATATTTAAAATTAACAGTATAAGGTGTAAAAGTATAAGGTTGGGTTATTTTACCTGATTTTATTCTATTTTCAGATATAGTCCAAACTGTATCTCCTATATTATATTTTGTTTCTATTTTCATAATTGTATAAAAGTCAAGTAAACCGTTTGATTTACTTGACTTATTTGTTTTAAAAAGGTAAAGGTTTAGTATTAATTCTGTCTTGAACTGAAGCATATAATAATGCTATGTATGTTCCTAAATCAGAACATTTTTCATCCCAAACAGATTGAGTAGGAATATTATTATTATCTTCATTTATTTTATCAATAATATCTAATACTGATACTAAATGTTTTAAAGCAAATCCAAATAATACTTTTTCTCTACATTCTCCTGCTATTTCAGATCCTCTATTAAAATTATGCAATCTATCATTTTCTATTGCATATTCTTTAGCTTTAACTACAACATTATCATTAATGGTATGTAAATGAGTATCAATGGCTTGATTAAATTTTTCTGTATTCATTATATTAATTTTAATTGTTTTATTTCTGCTCTTAAATCTTGATAAAATGTGAAAATAATCTTTCTGTTTTCAAACGTATCTACTGGTGTATAAATAGGAAATCCTCCAGAAACATATCTTACTTCATCATCAACTATATATCCATTATTAGTTAAAGTATCCTCAAAAGTTTTCATATAAACTGAAGCCATATTAGTTACATCCATAGTTTTATGATTATAAGGAGCAAACCATTCTAATTGAATAACAATAGGATAATCAGTTTTAACAAAAGGTTTAAATTTTACTTCTTCTAGTATTTCTTTAAAATAATCATGTAGTACTGTTACTATTTTAGCTCTAGTAAATTTACCTGAAGATGAATAAAATACTTGACCGTTAATAGGTACATATTTAGCTGTTCCTGCTGCAATAGGATTAGCTATTATTTTTTGACCTTTATCATCTAAAGCATATCCTAATAAATCATAACTTGTAGCTTTGTATTTTTTAGGTATATCTTTTAATTCTTTTTTTATTTTACCTCTACCTGAATTTTGATGAAAATATTTTACATTTCTAGATTTAGAAATTTGCACTTGATAAATATATTCAGGTATTTCTAATGTTGTTAATTTTTTAAATTGTTTTCCATCTAACATTTATTTATATTTTTTAAACTGCCCATTATATTGCTAATTCTGCTGTAATAAAATTATGTACGTTAATATGGTCTTTTAAATAATTATTTACAGTGCTTATTTTTAAACTTTCTGTAACATTATTATAAAAATCCCAAGCAGAATCTCCTTTAAAATTTACTGAATTATACATACCATCTTTAATTATATCTAATTGAGCAGAAGTTATCATCTTCTCTTCTACATACATTCTACCTAATAATTCAGAACAAGTTTTCTTTGTTATTTCTATATCTCTCATAGTATTTCTATCTTTAATAATAGATTCAAAAGACTTTTCAAATTTATCAATAGAAGATACAATAGTATTATTGATAATTTTATTGGCAATTCCTGTATGTTTTCTAATTAAAGAAACATCTCCAGCTATCATTCCGTTTTCACAAATCCATACTTGACCACCAATAGCTAATCCAGCAGACATTGTTTTATCGTAACTATTTCTAAATGCCATCATTAAACCTAATTCACTATCAGTATGTTCGATACCATAGTAACCTATTAATTTAGTTCCAGCATTATTAGCTTTATAATTACTTGTTTTAATTTTAAATCCTTTTATATCAAGTTGTTCTTTAATAGTTTCTATAATTTCTTTATGTGAAATTGGAGTGTAACTACTTGTACTTAATGGTATAGGAATTTCTAACAATTCATTTTCTAATAAATTGTTTATTTTTAATCTTTCTTTACTCATATTGTATTAAATTTATCAAACAAAGAAATAAGATAAGAATAATCTACATTTTCTTTATTTGAAATGTTGTTTTGGTTATTGTATTCGTATTCTGTAGAAGGTTCAAAATGTTTATAGTTAACTCCACTCCAGCCATTTAAGCATCCTTTATCATCTATAAAATTACCTACATCTTCTAAATCTTTAGGATTTTCAATTTTATAAATTTTATTTAAAGTAAAACCATCATTGTCTACTCCACTATCAATACATTTATAATATTCTGTCATGTTTCTAATTGTTTAATAAATGAAATTAAATAAGAATAATCTTGATTTAAATCTTTTTCTAATTCTTTTATTTTAAATGGTTTATTATATCTTTTATATTCATGTTCTTCTTCATAAGTAGCTTTTCTTACTTCTAAATTATTTAATCGTTTAGGAATTGAAATAGTATCACATGACCAACCATTACCAGAATTATAATTCATATCTTTTTTAACATAAAAATAACCTTTATGACAATCTTTAGATAATTGATAACAATGATTTATAGGAATAGACGGAGACCAACAATTTGAATCTGTTTCACTACAAGCTGATAATAAAACTACATAATCTCCTGCTTTAAAATTCATATATTATTTTCTTTTAAAAGTGGAATTAGATAAGAATAATCAATAATTTCTGGTTCATTATTTATAACTATTAATTCTCCTTTTTCTATTTTTTCTATAAAACTATAAAGATAATCACTTCCAACATTATTAGGATTAGAACCAAAATAAACACTAACCACACCATTACGAATATCATGTACAGTTCCTATTTTAGGACCTATTTCAGAACTATTTATAATTTTATATTTTAATCCTATTTCAATTTTCATTATTATTTACTCCCATAAATAAACTTTCTAACCATTGATTTAATTCTTTAGATGTAGGTTTAATTAAATGTTTACATTCTCTTATGTCTATATTGTGGTGATATTTAACATAACCTCCTGCATTACCTTTTTTAGCTCCAATTCGGAGGTCTAACCCGTATTTTGTACTTGTATTAAGTAATATCTTATTTCCTGTATATAATAACCAATAATGAGCACCTCCAGATTTAGTATTATAATGAAATGTGTAATTCATTTCTTTTAATTCTTCTTCAGGAATATTATCAAAACCGTTTTTACCGTTTTTAACATCTACATCTAATATTATATACTTATCTGAAGGACATACAGCTAGTGCATATCCTTCAGGTACTTCTCCTTCAAAATAGGTTTCATCAGGTATCATTCCCCATTTAACAATAGGTGTATTATTTTTAAGGAGGAAACTCTTCATAATTAAAATTTATATTTATTCTTTGCTTCAGGTGTTGACCAATAATTTTTATAATTTCTATTAGCACAATATTGCCACAACCTATCTAATTCTTCTTGAATAAAATAATCATCATCTATTTCTGATTGTAACTCCGTTTCTACATCAGTTAAACTTAATCCTAAATGTTGGGAAAAACCTATTAGTACTACTATTGTACTATTTCTTGAACCTTCATCAAAATAAAGGTTATTTTCATCAATAAATTTTCTTAATCTGTTCATATTTTATATATTAGAATAAGGATTCTCACTAATCCATTGTTTAATTTCTTCTTCTGTCATACCTAAACCATCCCAATCTTTATGTGCTATTTTAGACCAAGTATCTGAATTATTAGGTACAGATTTTTCTAATTGCTTTATATTTTGCAATTCTCTCATTAATTTTTCTAGTTCACTCATTATTTTAATTATTTTTAATATTAGTTAATGTAAATACTTCTTGCCAATCATTTAAACAGCCTCTACATTCTACTTTTCTATAAACTTCTTTAGCAGAAGAATACTCAAATTCTTCAGCTGTTAAATCGAAACTATTACATATAGGACAGCAATCTGGATCTTCAAAATATTTATTTTTTATAGTTTGTGTTATGTCCATTATATAATTGTCTTTAATATAAATATTTCTTCAGGACTCATTTTTAATGTTTTTTTCCATTCTAATAATATTTTTAATACAATTTCAAATTGTTGTATTGTATCATTATAATATTTAGTACCCTTTTCTGTTTTATAATAATTTTCAATTTTAATTGTTTCTTCAATTATTGATATATATTTATCAGTTACAGAAGTTAAATCAAAACCTCTATCAGTATATTTAACTACTCTCTCAAATTGTCTTAGTAATCTTTTAACTGACCAGAAATCATCTTTTTTATAAAATGCAGGATTGTGTCTATTCCAAGTACCTTCCATACCTGTAGACTGTCTTAAAGAAATTGTTTGTTTTGTTTTAATATCATAAGCTGTTGTTATAATATCTAAATCAAAATTACTAATTACATCAAATATTGTTCTATTAAACTTTTTAAAAATAACATTAACATCTACTAATAAATTGTATTTAAATTTAATAGTAATTAAACCAATAGAATCTAAAGATGATTTATCATTTTTAACGTAATCATTAAACTTATGTTGTTCTAATGGGTCTAATATTTGAAACATTGGATTGTATTTCATAAAAAAGAGCAGCTCCGTAAAGCTGCTCTTAGTGTAAGTAAATACATCAATATCTTGTCCTTCAAAGTAATCAAGTAAACAAGAACCAGTTATACACCCGTCTATATCTTGCTCTTTAATTAAATTGATAGCATTATCAATGTGTTGCTTCATGTTAAGCTAATTTTTCAACTTGAATTTTAACTGCTGCTAAAATTTCTTCAATTGTGTAAATTTTGTTTAGTTTAACTAAACCTTCAGAAAAATAATCTCCTACTTGTTCAACATCATTAATCTTGTTAAACTGGTTCATAAACTCATTAATTTTACTAACAGATACTTTAGTATCGTGATAAGAATCAAAATCTTCAGCATACTTAACTAATTCATCAAGTAAAGCACTTGTAGGTTCTGCTGGAGCTGTTGCATATTGAACAACAGTTGCTTCCTTAATACTTCTTAATACTTCAGCTTTAATAGCTGCTAAATTATCAACTTTACTTTCTGTAAAAGTTTTGTCTTTAATAGCTTCAGCTAATTTTACTAAATACTCTGCTGCTTGTTGTTGTTTAACAAATTCTAAATGAGCAACTGGTTTTTTTGATGATGAGCTAATTAAATAGTTAGCTGCATTTAATGATAGGTCTTTGCTTGTTAAAAATTCCATGATTTTTGTTTTTTTGTTTTTATTGTTTATTGATTTATTTAATTAATTTTTATGCAATAGTGTTAACCCAATCGTCTACACGAATTGTTGTTTTAGGTTCAAACACTCTACAATAACCTGCTAGGTTAGTTGTGTGTTTACATCTAGTATGTAAAGAATATAATGTGTTAACTTTAAAGTTATTTACAAGACTTTCTGTTGAACCTCTCATAAACCCTTTAGGACTATCATCATCACCAAAACATATTACTGTATTGTATTCTTTAGATTCTTTAATGATTTTAGCATACATTTCACCTTCATTACCTGAACCTGATTTTCTTGCTATATCTATAATATCAGATTCTGGTACTTGGTCATAATCTATTAATTGAGTTTTACCACTTGTTATCATAATGTCAGCATAAAATCTTTTTGACATTAATTTAGCTAAACTTGTAATAGTTTTTACAATAGCTTCTGGAATAGAACCTGAAACATCTAATATGATTAAATTTCTCATATTATGCTTTATAGCTGATGCTCCAGTATTTAATCCTAATTGTTTATTAAAAGCCATTGGATTAAATGTTACCTCATCAATAATATTAGTTTGAACTGAAGCTTTTAAATCTTCTAGCCAAACAGGTAATATTTTTAACTCTGATAATCTATCAAAATCAACTAGATATTGAGATGTAATAATAGAAT
>Ga0114974_10002417_pt1 | contig 14325 bp, 20 predicted proteins | sample S_130206_EF_Meta_FD_87318 | JGI IMG/M metagenome (GOLD analysis project Ga0114974, IMG submission 87318) | Freshwater microbial communities from Lake Simoncouche, Canada to study carbon cycling - S_130206_EF_MetaG | ecosystem: Environmental > Aquatic > Freshwater > Lake | place: Lake...
CTCAGTTCTATATCCGAAGGCCTGAACCAGCCAGGATCAGCGCCAACCAGCGGTGATCAGCCGCGTTTAGAAACGTTGGTGCCTGATGGGCTGGGATCATTTGGGGCGGATCTGGGGGGCTGGGCTAGGGACATTCTGGGAATTGATTTGATGCCCTGGCAGATGCGCGCATTGACGGGCCAGTTGGTGCATGACGATGATTTGAATTTGCACAACCGCATTTCGTTGGTATCAACAGCGCGGCAGAACGGAAAGACCGTTGCCCTAATGACGTTGGTGGGTTGGTGGCTTACAAAAATGCCAATCATTAGAGGGAAAAAACAATTGGTGCTTTCTACGGCGCACAGGTTGGATTTGGCGGTGATGTTGTTTGACGAATTGGCCCCGATCCTTGAAGCCAAATTTGGGGCAAAGGTTTCGCACTCTTATGGGCGCAATAGCGTCACAATGCCTGATGGTTCCCGCTGGTTTGTGCGCGCTGCAGGGCCGTCCGTTGGTCACGGTACTAGCCCAAACCTGATCGTGGCGGACGAAATTTGGGACATAGGTGAAGCAATTGACGGCGGATTATTGCCTGCTATGCGCGCCCAAAAATCGCCGTTGCTTTCCATGTGGTCAACCGCTGGCACAGAAAATTCACGGGCCATGTTGAAATGGCGTGAGCAAGGCCTTCGAATGATTGACCAAAAGAAAACAGGAAACCTGTATTTTGCTGAATGGTCACCACCACCAGACATGAACCCAATGGATCCTGCTGCATGGGCGTGGGGAAACCCTGCACTAGGGCACACGTTGACGATGGACACCATCACCGCGGAAAGTGAAAACCCTGACCGCACCCAATTTTTGCGCGCCTCATGCAACCTGTGGGTGGCATCAGATCAGGGTTGGTTGACACCAGGGCTATGGCCATCACTCAAATTTGATGGGGTTATCCCTGACGGTGGCACCGTGGCAATTGAAAACAGCGTGGACGAAACACGATATTTTGGTTTGCGCGCCGTAGCCCTGCCAGACGGACGCACCGCCATCACCGTTGAATTCATGGTGGACACTTACGCCCAGGTCATGGAACACGTTGAACGCCTAAACCAAAACCCTGCCATCAAATTTGCCATTACCCCGTCCATTGATTTGCATTGGCCGTTGCATTTAGAACGCAAAAAAGTGATCGTAGGCTATGGCGAAATTTTGAAATGGACAGATCCTGTTCGTCAAATGATCCGTCAAAAACTGTTGGTGCATACAGGTGAAACCATGCTGGCTGAACATATACAGCGCGCCGTTGCCGTCAGGTCGCAGGGATCCATAGCGCTTTCCTCACAGCGTTCTAGTGGCCCTATCGAATTAGCACGTTTAGCGGTCTTTGCAGCAGCATTGACTAGCAAACCAAAAACTGGTGGCAAACCCATGATGGTTGTTTCAAATGGCTAATATGAAAACGGCACCAGGCTGGCCTTCGCCTTCTGTCGGGTTTCGCATAGCCTGGTGTCACCATCAACAACCCAATGTGTGTAATGCTTGACGCATGGCTATTTTTTCGCGCACCAAACCTGCTGCAATTTCAACCCATGTAGGTGAACCAGCGGTGGCAGGTGGATTTTCCCCAGGCTATTCATCGTCAAATGTTGGCGTGAACATGATCGGCCAGTACTACACCTATCGCGAAGGCGAACAAAGAAACGCCGCCGTATCGGTGCCAACCATCAACCGCGCAAACTCACTTTTCAAATCAGTCATTGGTTCAATGCCGTTGAAAATGTACAACGAAATGTGGAACGGCGATGAAATGGAAAAGGTGTACATCGCGCCACGTTCATGGTTACGCCGCCCAGACCCATCTGTTTCATACCAGTTTTTGATGGCGTGGACGCTTGACGATTTGTTATTTTACGGGCGCGCGTTTTGGTACATCACCAGCCGAACCGCTGATGGTTACCCTGCATCATTCACACGTTTACCAGCGGGATCAATCACCACCACCGACATGGCCCCACCCGTCTGGTTTGCGCCTTCGACACAAGTGTATTTTCAGGGCGGTGAAATTGACCCAGCAAACCTTGTGCAATTCTTATCACCTGAACAAGGTTTGGTTTATTCCGCGCCAAACGCAATTGATACCGCGTTGAAATTAGAGCAAGCGCGAAACCGTAACGCGTCATCATCAATTCCTGCTGGCATATTGCGCCAAACAGAAAACAGCGAACCACTAAGCGCACAGGAACTTTCAGACCTTGCTGCACAATTCAATGCAGCGCGCGCCACAAACCAAACCGCAGCGTTGAACCAGTATTTGACCTACACAGAAACCGCTGCAACACCTGACAAAATGCTGTTGATTGAGGCCAGCCAATATCAGGCGCTAGAAATGTCACGCTTAGCAAACGTTCCGCCATACCTTGTGGGCGTTGCTACTGGCGCGTATTCATACCAGTCAAGCCAACAGGCTCGAGCAGACCTTTACCTGTTCGGTGTCAAGTTGTATGCAGATGCCATTGCTGGCGCATTGTCAATGGATAATGTTTTACCGCGCGGAACATATGTCGAATTTGATGCTGATGAATACCTAGAGGAAAACTTTATGGCAGACAAAATGGACAGCACAGAAACCGTTATTGAGGAAAACACACAAGAGGAGTTAGCAAACCGATGATCAAACTAATTGCAGGCGATTTCACGCTAGACGCAGCGCAAGGCGAACAGCCCCGCCGTTCAATTTCTGGAACCGCGGTTCCCTATAACGTGCCAGCCCGCGTAAGCGATGGCACAGAGGTGATTTTTCGCCCAGGATCCCTGCCTGTTGAAGGCAAGGCACCGCGCCTGTTCATGTACCACGATGCCTCAATGCCAGTTGGTGTGGTCACCGAACGCGTGGACACCGAACAGGGAATGATGTTTACAGCCAAAATCAGCGCCACATCATTGGGCAATGATGCGCTAGTAATGGCAGCGGACGGCACCATTGACCAGGTCAGCGTTGGCGTAAACCCAACCAAATTTTCTTACGATGAGGCAGGAACCATGATCATCGAAGCAGCCGAATGGCAGGAACTAAGCCTGGTTCCAATCGGCGCGTTTGGCGATATGGCTAACATCTCACAAGTGGCTGCAAGTATCCACCAAGAGCCAGAGGAAATCAGCAATACTGAAACACAGGAACCGATTGAAAAGGAAACAGAAATGTCCGAACCAGTAGCACCAGCAGTTGAAGCAACTATCCCAACAGCACCAATTTTTGCACAAGCCAAAAAAGAATTTGCTTTGCCATCGGCTGGCGAATACATGGCCGCGTTTCATACAGGCGGAGACACTTTTGCAAACATCAACAAGGCTGTTGCTGAATACACCGCATCAAAGCGCACAGCACTACAAGCGGCAGCAGGCGATGTAATTAGCACGGACACACCTGGCCTCTTGAATGTCAGCGTTTTGGGGCCATTGGTACAGGATCTAAATTTCATTCGTCCTGTGGTCAACGCATTAGGCGCACGCGCTTATCCAGATAGCGGCGCACAAAAAACTTTTATTCGTCCAACGATTACAACGCACACCAGCGTTGCAACACAGTCAACCGAATTGTCAGCAGTTTCTGCAACCACAATGGTGATTGCATCAAACAGCGTAAGCAAAACCACGTTGGCTGGCCAAGTAACCCTGTCAGTTCAGGACATTGATTTCACCAACCCTGCTGCAATGCAATTGATCTTGAATGACCTGATGGGCGAATACATGATTGCATCAGACAATTTTGCAGCGGATAACTTGCTAGCCGCAGCAAACTCATCTGGTGTTTGGGACGGAACAGTTGCTGACTTGCTGAAATCTGTTTATGACAGCGCGGTTGACATTTCTAGTGGCCGTAACTTTACGCCAACCCACATGTTTGTTTCACCAGACGTTTGGGGTCAGATGGGCCAATTGGCAGACACCACAGGCCGCCCTGTGTTCCCATTCATTGGTGCAGGCCTCACAGGCCAGAACGCATTGGGTGGCGGAAACGCAACATCATGGAACGGCAACCCATTGGGTCTGCAATTGGTAGTTGACAGCAACTTTGCTGCAAAAACCATGATCATCACCCGCGTAGGTCAGGGATCAGGCGATGCCTTCGAATTCTACGAAAGTATCCGTGGCTTGCAGTCATTGGAAGCGCCTGCTGTTTTGGGTCGCACAATGTCATTCCACGGCTATGTTTCAACCTTTGCTGCAATTGGTGGAATGATCCGCAAGATCACCCAGGCCTAGTTGAAAGCGGGCTAACCGCTCATGGCAACATATACAGTCACCAACAAATATCTGGTTGACAACTACGCAGTCCTGCAATTACTTACCCCCAATGAAATTGCAGTTGGCCAGTCCATCACCGTGGCAGGTGTTGATGCAACGTTCAACGGTACCTATTCCGTTTATGCGTTACCCCAACATCTGTTCATCGGTGTGGATACGCAAGGCGATCTGTTGTTTGATTACCAGATACCAATTGAAAATCAGGTGTTGTTTGCGAAAACGGCAGCCGATGTTATGCGCGTTGCAGCGTCAGGAACCATTGCATACAACCCTGTTTGCACATGGATCACCGCTGTGAACATTGAGGATTGGCTAGGCATTGGAACCGCTACCGCAGCGGACACCACATTTTTGACGCAATGCGCCAGCGCTGCAAACGCTTTTTGTTATCGCAGACGGCAAGAGGCGGGCTATGTCGATAGTTTGACAACCAGCCCGTCTGGTGACGTGACCTTAGGAACAATCCAATATGGTGGCGCGCTTTACCGTCAACGCGGATCAATTGATGTGTTTGCATCATTCAGCGAAATGGGCACAGCACCAACAACAGGCCTGTCCCCAATCATCAAACAGTTGCTAGGTATTTCACGCCCGCAGGTGGCCTGATGCCCGTTGCATACACAGACCTGTTCAATGAGGCGCTGGACGATCTAAAAACCAAATTGGAAACCATCACAGGTTTGCAGGTAGTCACAGATCCCAGAAACCTTGTACCGCCATGCGCGTTCATTGGTGCTTGCTCATTCGAAGCCTGGAATTACAACATCGTCAAAATCAGTTGGCCAGTACAGATCATTTCAATGGGGCCATCAAACCTTGACGCAATGCGAAACCTTTTGAACCTAAGCGCGTTAGTGCTGGCAGGCGTTGGATCCGTTACCGCTGGCCGTCCAACCACCCTTGACATTGGCGGCGTTATGTTGCCATGCTATGAATTGACCGTAATGCAACAGGCACAAACAGCATGAAATATGTGATCATTTCCCCACGTCTAGGAACGCCAGGTGACGAATTTGACCCAGGTGATGACAACGTGGATCATTTGGTGGCTGGTGGGTTCATTAGACAATCCACCGACAAGCCATCAAAACCATCTAAAGTAAAAACCAAACCTAAGGAGTAGAAACCACATGGCAACCAGCACCCAGTTGAGCAATCCAAAAGTCCAAATTGGCGCAGCCATTGGATCACTAGTTGATCTAACCGATCAAACCACATCTGCAACGTTGACGCGCACAGTCGAAGCGCTAGAGGACACCGCATTTGGAACAGGATCACGCACCTATGTGGGCGGACTAGAGAACAACGAATTGACCGTGACAATGTTCATGTCATACATCGCTGCAGAAACCTATGCCAGCCTCAAAGATTTGGTGGGCACAAAATGCACCGTACAAGTCAACCCTGCATACGGTTCAGGTGACAGCGCTACCAACCCAGGGTTTGTTTTGACAAACACCTATTTGGAGAGCCTGCCAGTTATCAATTCATCTTTGGGCGAATTGGCAACAATTGATTTGACATTTACAGGTGGCGTTTACAGCGTTGACGTAACAGCCTAAATTTCAATAAACCAAACCAGACGGAAGGATTGAAATGAAAATCAAACTACGCATCACCCTAAACGAAAACACCCCACCGTGCGATGTAACCACAAACCTGTTGGTGATCAGCGAATGGGAAAAATCAGAGAACCGCAAAGTGTCAGACGGCCGTGGTATCGGCGTGAACGATATGGTTTGCTGGGCGTTTCATTTGTACAAATTGGCGGGCGAAACTATGCCAGCCACATGGTCTGAATGGTTGAAACAAAATCCAGACATGGACATTGAAGCGGTGGATCAAACAAACCCAAACCCTACGGACGCGGCACCTACCGCCGCCAACTAGCAGAGGTTCTAGTAGCGGTCGGTTGGTGGCCGCCACACATCGAATTTGACACCCAAGATTTGCAAACAGTCATTACTGTGTTGAATAAGCAAAACAAGGGAAAACGATGAGCGCCACGGCACAGATTGAGGTTTACGGGTTGAAAGAGGCGCTGAAAGAATTGCGCAATGTTGACCCCGATTTACGCAAGACCATAAACAAAGAGGCAAAGGAACTAGCCAAACCTGCCATTGATGATGCAAAGGCCAGTTACCCACCGCGCTTGCTGTCTGGTATGGAACGCGCATGGACACAGCGGGGAAACCAAAAATTTCCGTATAGCCAGCAAAAAGCCCAGCGCGGTGTTGGTGTCAAAGTAGATGTGAGCAAACGAAATTCAAGCACGATAAGCATTATTCAAAAAGATCCTGCCGCCGCCATCATTGATATGGCAGGCAAAAAGGGTGGATCCAATGCCCAGGGTGCCAATTTCATTTCAACCCTGACGTTGCAGTTTGGTTTGCCTTCACGCGTCATGTGGCCTGCATATGACCGCAATGCGGGCGCTGTTGAACAAAACATGGTTGAATTGGTGGAACGCGTAATGGACGCTGTCAATAGAAACCTGGTGATGTAATGGCAATCAAAATTCCGATCATTAGCGAATTTGACAGCAAGGGTTTAGACAAAGCCGTAAAGGAATTTCAAAGCCTTGAAGGCGTTGGCGCTAAAGCAGGATTTGCTATCAAAAAGGCCGCCCTGCCTGCCGCCGCTGCTGTTGGTGCGTTGGGTTATGCGTTGGCTGGTGCCACGAAAGCCGCAATGGAAGATGAGGCCGCGCAAGTCGAATTGGCGCGAACACTAAACATTTCGGCCAGCGCTACTGATGCACAAATTGCTGCAACGGAAACCATGATCAGCAAAATGTCATTGGCTAGCGGAATTGCGGACGATGATTTGAGGCCTGCCCTAGCCAACCTTGCGCGCGGTACAAAAGACATTGACAAAGCCCAACAGGGTTTGAGCCTGGCAATGGATATTTGAACAGCCACAGGAAAAGATTTAGCGACAGTTTCGGACGCATTAGCAAAAGCCTATGGCGGAAACATGAAAGGTTTGAAAGCGCTTTCACCAGAAATGGCCGCACTAATCAAAGACGGGGCAGACCTGAACACCGTTATGGACGTGCTGGGTGGAACGTTTGGTGGCGCTACCGCTACCGCAGCAGGAACCGCAGAAGGACAAATGAAACGATTTGGAATAGCAATTGCCGAAGCAAAAGAAAACATTGGCGCGGCATTGATCCCTGTTGTTGAAAAAGTGTTGCCATTGCTCACCGCGCTGGGTGCATGGGCACAAAACAACACCACCACGTTCATTGTCATTGCTGGCCTAATCGGTGGCATTGCGTTAGCAATTTTGGCTGTCAATACCGCCTTGAAGGTTTACAACACCATTCAGGTGATTACAAACGCGCTGACGGCAGTTTGGAACGCCCTACTGTTAGCCAACCCAATCACCCTGGTGATCATTGCCGTGGTTGCCCTGATCGCCATTTTGGCCGCCTTGTATTTCAAATTTGATGGTGTCCGAAAAATCGTTGACACCGTATTTGATGCAATAACCACAGGTGTCAAATTTAGTTTTGACGCAATCAAAACCTATTTCACCGCTGTTCTAAACATCTACAAATCAATTTTCAACGGCATAGCAAGCCTGTGGAACAACACCATTGGCAAACTGTCATTCAGTTTTCCGTCATGGGTGCCAGGCTTAGGCGGTAAAGGTTTCAGCGTTCCCAACATTCCTATGTTGGTGGAAGGCGGAATTGTTACTGGCCCGACACTTGCCATGATTGGTGAAGCAGGCCCAGAGGCCGTGGTTCCCTTATCAAAGATGGGTGGCATGGGTGGCGGTATCACCGTCAACGTCAACGGCGGTTTATCGACTAGCGCCGAAATTGGTCAAGCCGTGGTGAACGCAATACGCGCTTACAATCGCAGCGCTGGCCCAGCAAACATTCAGGTGGCGTGATGCCAGGCGTTGCAGTAATTGACAGCGGAAATTATGACCTACAAGTAGCCACAGGGTTTTCCGTCAACGCGTTCACATTGGACGATGCAACGCGCGGTGTGTTGAACAACACACAATATCTGTTGGACGGTGAAGGCGAATTTGCCAGCGTTATGGAAGGTTGCATTGGTGTAAGCGTCAAGCGCGGACGGCGTGATGTTGGTGACCAATTTAGCGCTGGCACAATGTCATTCACTTTGAACGACACATTGGCTGGCGGGGTATTCAACCCATTTGATGAAAATAGCCCGTATTACGACACGGCGGAAGCAAAGCCTGGATTAGCGCCAATGCGTGAGGTACGCCTCATTCGATACGACACAACCAATGTGGCTCATTACCTGTTCAAAGGTTATGTGGTCAACTATGACTACAACTTTGCGTTGGGTGGTATTGACACCGTCACAGTTTATTGTTCGGATCAATTCTATTTGCTGGCCCAAACCTACCTTGACGCGTTCAACCCATCAGCCCAATTGTCAGGCGCGCGAATTTCAACCGTTTTGGATTTGCCAGAGGTTGCTTTTCCGTTGGCTGACCGTGACATTGCAACAGGAACCGTGAACCTGGGACATGATGCCTCATACAATGTTCCTGCTGGTACAAACGTTTTGCAGTACATCAGCCAGATCAATAGCACCGCAGAATTTGGCCGCCTATTTATGAGCGCGGAAGGCAAACTGACATTTCAGGACAGGATCGGCAACACACTTTCTGGCAGCGTGGCAGATTTCCATGATGATGGAACCAATATTCCATATAACGGCGTAGGAATATCATTTGAAGCGGACGCTGTAGTAAACCGCACCGTGGTCACAGGTCTAAACGGCAACACCGCCATTGCCAGCGATCTCACGTCAATCGCCACTTATTTCATTCAAACCAACAGCATTACCAACAGCCTGTTACATGAGCAAACCAGCATTGACACCGCCGCCGCTTACTTGTTGAACGGTGAACCAGAGGCGCGCTATACCAGCATAGAAACCGATTTTTTGATGTTGACCAATGCCCAGCGCGACACGGTAGCAGCCATCGAAATTGGCAACACAATCACCATTGAAAAGACATTCCCTAGCGGATCTGGAACTACTGAATTAGCCCAGGAACTTTCCGTGGAAGGCATTGAACATACCATCAGCGTGGGTTCAGGCCACCACATAATGCTGTCAACATCACCAACAACACTGATTTATGAACTGATTCTTGATAACCCAACATATGGCACACTTGACGCAAGCAATGTCTTAGGATAGGAGACACTATGGCAACACCATTCCCTTTTACCGCTGGTCAAGTGCTAACGGCTGCACAAATGAACGCCATTGGCGAAACGACCAGTTACACGCCAACATTTACCAACATTTCGATTGGTAACGGAACTTCAACTTGGAAATACACGCGTGTCAACAACAACATTTTGCTTCTTGGCTCAATAGTCTTTGGCACAACTACAGCCGTTACGGGCTTGATCACTGTGACTTTTCCTATTGCTGCCGACACCACAACGAATACTGCAATTATTGGTATTGCAAGCGCGCAAGATACTGGAACTGGCACGTTTCCTTTGAGCATTTATCAACTGTCCACAAACGCTTTAGGACTTTATGCCATTGGTTCAGCAGGTACAAACCTTGGACCATTGGCCGCAACCTCTGCAACCGTTCCATATACCTGGGCTAACACAGACGAAATACGATTGAATTTGATTTACAAGGCCGCCTGATGAAAACACAAGAAGAATACGCTCAACAATGTCGAACTGAAAACCTAGAAATGGTTGAACTAGTCAACGGTGTAGAACGCAAACTTACAAAAAAAGAATATGACCAAGCGGTAGAAGCATGGGCTTTGATGTGTTGGTATCAAGACAATCCAGAACTACAGCCTATACTGACACCACCAGGCTGATGAAATGCCGTTACGTAATTGGATATGTGCTACTAATAGCCGTAGTGGTGTGGGGTTGTAGTGGTTGCACCGTTTCAAAAACTAATATTGAATACCAATGCTTTACGAAAGCCGCCTGTGACTAAGACACCAGAACAACAACATGCAGGGCTAATTGTTTTTGTTGGCCGTCTAATGGCCATCTGTTTTTCATTTACGGTGATGGCGTTTATATATGGAATTTTGTTTGTGGATCAGCCAAAAGAACAGGCACCGACAGATGCACAACTAATTGATTTGCTGTCCACGTTGCTGGTGTTTTTGACTGGCACATTGTCTGGCCTTGTGGCATCAAATGGCCTCAAATCAAAGACTGGATCTAGTGCAACCACCGATTAGGAAACTGGTATTGCCTGCAGATTTACAGCATTGCAAACCAGGCGAATTGCCAATGAACCTATTGCGCGACATCAAACCAATGGGCAAATTGCATCATTTAGCAGCAACTAGTTGGACGGCAATGCGACAAGCCGCGTTTGCGTCAGGCATCAAACAATTCAAACCAACTAGCGCGGGCGATACCTACAGATCATTAGCCCAACAAAAGGCTGGTTTTTTACAGCGTTACACATTGGAACCAATTGCTGGCGTGTCAACCAGAACGTGGGAAGGACGAAAATACTATTTGAAGCCAGGGAACGCACCGTTGGCCGCGCCTGGATCATCACGCCACAATTTGGGATTGGCAGTTGATATTGCTGGAACGTCTGATCCGATTTTGTGGAAATGGCTATGTGAAAATGCGCCAAATTACGGTTGGTCATTAGAGGTAATGCCCGCTGAACCGTGGCATTGGTTCTATTTTGTGGGCGATAAGACCCCACCCGCACTAATGCTTGACCCAGCGACACCCACCCCATAGGGTGTTTATATACCTGACAGAGGGATAAACAGTTATGGCTGACGCTAAGACCTACACATATGAGGTTTTCACCACCGCATTGGAAACAAACCAAATTGTGATGGTGCAAATTTTCCGTGACCCAGACAGCCAAAAAGTGTTACACGCCCAACTGTCATTCAAAAACGCCATCGGGGACACCTGGGGCGTTCCATACCAATTGGAGAAAAAATGACGTTTACAGCAACCAAAATTGTGGCAGGTGTTATTTCAGCCCTAGTGGGTTTTACGCTTGCCATACAGCCTCTAATGAGCCAATCAGAGCCACCTAGCACCACCATTGCACTAGCGCCCTACCTGATTGAACCAACCACCACCAGCACCACGGCAACCACGGTTTTCTACATAAACCCATCAGCCACCGTTTGCCAACAATTCAGCGCGTTGGCCGTCAACCTGGGTTGGCCAGTAAAGCAACGTGACAAATTGGAATATGTGATGCAGCGCGAAAGTCGATGCACACCCAATTCACACAACAAACGGGACACAGTAGGACAGTCCTATGGCCTCTTACAGATCAATTCCTTTTGGTGTGAAGGCCCGAACAGTTACCTACAAAAAGCAGGCCTGATTACATCATGTGAAACCTTGTTACAGGCACAAACTAATCTCAAAGCAGGTTTGATCATTTGGACTAGGTCAGGCTGGTCACCCTGGCGTTTACCCAAATGATTGAATACCCATTATCCGAAAATTCCATGACAGAGGAAACACGCAAAATGATTACAGACAAAATTGATTTGCAAGTAACGCCACAAACCCATGCAATGATGAAACTCATTGATGATATTTGCAGGCCCGCACATGTACAAAAACCATTGCGTGACGATTACCTGATACGCACGTTGAAAGTAATGAAAACAGATTTTGATTTATCAGGCAATGAAATCTATGCAGAAACATGTTTGCGTTGCATAGAGGAACTAGGCGGCGCGTTGTAAGCAATGGCCCGCTATTTCACATCTAGTGAGCGTTCCAAATACAATTCCCACACAGCAAACAACATTCGAAGCGATGCGAAACGCAGAGAACAACTAGAAAACCGACAGAAGGAAACACCAATGGCATTTGACCTATCAAACTATGAAACCGTAGAAACACGTTTGAACCGATTTTGGGAAACATACCCAGACGGACGCGTTGAAACCACGTTGATGAACTATGACGGGGACACCTGCATTGTTCGCAGCGTGATCTGGAAACACCGTGATGATGCACACCCAACCGCTACAGGGTACGCGCATGAAATTCACACAGACCGCGGTGTAAATGCCACGTCATTTGTTGAAAATTGTGAAACGTCTAGTTTGGGCAGATGCCTAGCCAACATGGGATTTGCTACACAAGGCAAACGGCCTTCCCGTGAGGAAATGCAAAAGGTTGAACGCCAGGGTGGGCAGGTCGCACCTAGCGCGCAAGTACACACACCCTCTGGTGCATTTGCTACACCTAAGCAAACGGGCTACATCAAAAAACTGGCAAAGGACGCAAACATGGACGATTTGCGCCTGTTGGAATTCATACAACGCACCGTGAACCGTGATGATGCTGTGTTGGAATTGTTGAAATCCCATGAGGCCAGCGCGGTCATTGAGGCATTGAAATGACATTTGATGAAAAACAAACTGGTGCAACATCTGTTGAAATAGTTGACTATTTGCGCGGTGTGATTGACATATTGCGCGCTGAAAAAGCATTGCTAGAAAAACGTTATGCAGATTTAGAGGCAAGCCGCGAAACGTGGCAAAAACTGGCGCAAGCATGGGAATGGTTAGCAGACAACAAAAGAATTGTGCCCGCTGATGAATGAAAGCGAATTCAAAGACCTGGTGATTGGTGTAGCCAAACGGTATGGCTGGCTTATTCACCATGACCTGCCAGCAATGAACAGGCGCGGCGCATGGGCCACACACATTCAAGGTGATGCTGGTTTCCCTGATCTGCTACTCATTCACCCTACGGGCGAAAAGATTTTGGCTATCGAATTGAAAAGCGAAAAAGGCAAAACTAGCCCATTGCAGAAACGCTGGTTGTTGGCTTTTGAACAGGCTGGTGTGTATTCCGCGGTGTGGAAACCATCAGATATGGAATATGTGTTGTACATGTTGAGCAACCCGCATCAATGACTATGGCATTTGATTATCCTGCCGCGTTTAGTGAGGGCGCGTATTGGGCCAGCATGATTGCTGACCGCCTAAAATTGCGCGGGGTGCAATGCTGGACACCAGAACCACCAAAAGACCGCACACAGGAATGGATCACACGCCACGAAAAGGATATTTGCTTGCCGTGGACAGATAAGCCGTTAGAGGTCAAAGCGCGCACGCACATTTGTGATGAGCAGGGCCAGTTGATCTATGACCCGCTATTTGTGGACACCAAATATGGTTATGACATGAAAACGGTGAAACCGTTGGCCTATGTGATGGTGTGCAAAAAGACCGCAAACATCTGGTGTCTGTCCCCACGGGCAACATTTGCCAAATGGGACGTGGAAGGCACATTCGATACCAAACGCAAAATTGACATCACGGTGTACACCGCGGCCGCCGATTTGTTTATGCCGTACACCGATCTAGTAGATTTCCTGATTTCAAAGCAACAATAGGCCAGTAGCAAGTGTGTGCCCCGTTTGCATGGGGTGGGCAGTAAACAGGGGAACCTGGGTAGATGATCGCGCCTTGAAACATGCATCACGAAATGGTTTAGGCAAAGCGGTCAGGCAAGGCGTAAACAATCGTCATTGAATGTAAATGGGTACCAGGTTGGGCAATCTGGTGGGTGGGGCAATCACATCTATGCCCTGGCGCAAACAAACAAAATGACATACACAAAACAAACACAACAAACACACGCCCGTTCAGATGCCCTACTATAAGAAATGACAGCAAGCGCGAAGCGCGCGCTAGCACAAGCCGAAGGCGCGTGAGCAAAATGACAAGACCAAGCACCCCATACGACACAGCGGAATACAAACGCAAACGTGCAGCGCTACTAGCAGACAACCCCACCTGCCATTGGTGTGGCAACGAAGCAACAACCGCCGATCATTTAGTGGAGTTGGACCGCGGTGGATCACATGACGAAATGGTGCCCGCCTGCCTGCCATGCAATAGTCGAAGGGGTCAGGCATACAAACGCAAACGTGACGCAATACAGAACCACCACCGCAATGAAGCATTGAAAGACAAAGGCTTTGCAATAACAAAACCTGAAACGATTTTTTATGGAAACAAACATATGAC
>Ga0114974_10002419_pt1 | contig 14317 bp, 15 predicted proteins | sample S_130206_EF_Meta_FD_87318 | JGI IMG/M metagenome (GOLD analysis project Ga0114974, IMG submission 87318) | Freshwater microbial communities from Lake Simoncouche, Canada to study carbon cycling - S_130206_EF_MetaG | ecosystem: Environmental > Aquatic > Freshwater > Lake | place: Lake...
CAATGCCGGGGCGCAGCTGTGGAAGAGCTTTGCCGATACCAGCAATGAAGAGATCGACGAGATATACCGCACCAATCTTTCCTCCACCGTGCGCTTCGTAAAGCAGGCGGTGCCCTATCTGGAGAAGGCGAAGGGCAATGTCGTCATCATTTCCTCGACGGCCAGTCGCTATGTCCTTTCGCCCAGCCAGTTGCTCAGCGTCTATGGCGCCTCAAAGGCCGGGCTTAACCAGTTCACCCGCGCCGTCGCGCCCGAGTTGGGCCCGCTGGGCATCCGCATTAATGCCGTGGCCCCGGGGCTGACGCGGGGCGAATATGCCGACGAGGGGGTCGATACCAGCAATCCGGAGACGCAGGCCTGGATCCGCTCGGTGACCCCGCTGGGGCGGATCGGTGAGCCTGAAGACATTGCCCGGGTTGTGACTTTCATGGCCAGCGACATGGCGAGCTGGGTGACGGGGCAAGTGATCGATGCCAGCGGAGGCTGGCAGATTTCTGCCGGATAACAAACAGTTGGAGAGGCGTATGGGAGATAACAACAAGAGTGTCGTCATCACCGGAGCTGCCAGTGGCATGGGCCGGGCTGCGGCGGAACGGCTGAGCAAGGCCGGTTGGCAGGTGCTGGCGGTGGATTATAATGCCGACAATCTTGGCTGGACTGCGGGCACGGGCATTGCCAGCCTGGTCGCCGATGTTTCGTCCGAGGAAGACAACGCCCGCATCGCGGCAGAGGCGGACAGGCTGTTCGGCGGGCTCAATGCCGCAATCTTCAACGCGGGAATAGTCGGCGGCGGCGCGATTGACGAGATGACGACCACTGCCATGCGCCGGGTGTTTGACATCAACCTCATCGGCCCGATCCTGGGCATCCGCGCCTGCCTGCCCTTGTTGCGGCGGCGCGAGAACGGGGCGATCGTGGTCACGGCCTCCACGATGGGGCTGGGCGGCGACAGTGAGAACTGGGCCTATGGCGCGGCCAAACATGGACTGGTCGGGCTGGTCAAGAGTCTGGCACGAGAGCTCGGCTGGGAAGGCATCCGCATCAACGCGCTGTGTCCGGGCCTGACCCTGACCGGCATGACCGGCGAAATCCAGCAGGTCGCGCCCGCGCATTACGAGCACCTCGGCGCGCAGGTGCCGCTGCAGCGCTGGGCGCAGCCTGACGAGCAGGCGGCGGTGATGGAATTCCTGATTTCGCCTGCCGCATCCTATGTCAGCGGCCATGCCATGGCGGTGGATGGCGGGGCTATCGTCGGCATCGGCCTGATGGCGCCTGCGACAGGCAAGCAGCGCGCCGCATTTCATGGGACTGCGCCCGAATGAGCGACGCTAAACCTTCCATGGCGCAGGAGAATTTCGCCTCCGCCGGGCCACCCGCCAGCTTTGCCCCCACCGATTTTTCGAGCGACGAAAGCGCGCTTGCCTATGCCGAGGCGCAGCTCGATACGCTGGTCGAAGCGATGCGCTATTCGCTGCGCAAGCAGATCGTGGGCTGGCCGGGCGATGACCGCGAGGTCAATACCTATGAGGCGCTGCGGCACCTCATGCGCAACATCAGCTTCGGCCACGCCGCGCATATGGAAGCGGACTATGGCAATCCGACGCTGACCAAGATGGGCGGCACCAACCGCATCCAGTTCCAGTTACAATCGACTGACTGCAACTATCATTCGGCGGTGCTGCACGGGGCCCATACCTATCGCCTCAGCGGCTATCGTGGCAGCTGCGCGGTGTTTCAGCTGAGCACCTACAACAGCCATTCGTGCGATTTTGCGGGCGGCTGGAAGATGATCGGCAACATGAACAATGTCGATACGCCCGGGCTTGCTGCGGGCAAGCACATCGACGTTGTGCTGAGCCACAAGAAGCCCTCCGATCTGGGCGATGCGCTGTGGCTTGAGCTGCCCGAAGGCCGCTGCGAACTGCATATCCGCCAGTACTATGCTGACTGGTTCACCGAGCATCCCGCCGACTTGATGCTGACCTGCGGAAACCAGACCTTTCCGCCGCCCTTGCTGACGCAGGAAAGCTCGGAGACGCGGCTCAAGCGGCTGACCGACCTGCTGCGCGTCCATGCCGATTTCTGCGTCGCGGGCGTCAAGGCGCATCTGGCCTCGCCGGACGAGCGGATCGCCAAATTCGTCGTGCCGGGAGCTTTTGCCGGAACCGACTATTTCTCCGGGCAATTTCGCTGCCGCGAGGACGAGGCGGTGATCATCGAGATCGAGAAGCCGGACTGCGAATACTGGAATGTCGAGCTGGCCCAGCTGCAATGGGAGCCGGGCGACTACTGGGCGCGGCTGGTGAACTACAACCTCAAGCAAGTGCATTACGAGGCCGACGGTTCGGTGCGCTTTATCGCTGCGTGGAAAGACCCGGGCCTGCCCAACTGGTTCGATTGCTCGGGGCGCGTGCTGCACCTGATCGGTTTCCGCTTCTTTGAGGCGCGGCGCGAGCATGGCGAGCCGCGGGTGAAACGGGTGAAGCTGGCGGAACTCGAGAAGTACATTTCACCCGACATGCCGCGCATTTCGAAGGCTGAGCGGCAGGCGCAGATGGAGGCGCGGCTGATCTCGGTCTACCGGCGGCGGTTCAATGATTTTTGAAGGATCGGCCGCACATGGATGACATCGCCCGCCTCAAACAGGCGCTCACTCTCGAACCCATGCTCGACGCAGCCTTCGCCGAAGCTGCTACCGGCGCGCGCGAGTTCCGCGATCCATCCTTTATGCCAAATCTGATCAAGACCCTCGAAGTGCCCCAGCGCCTCGCCATGTCTGCGCGCGGGTTGATGGGGGTGCATGCCAATTTCACACGCTTCCTGGTCAATCGCCTCCGCTGGGAGGCCGATGTCGAGCGGCATCCTGAAATCTTGGATGAAGATGTCGACGATCCCATCATCGTACTCGGCTTGCCGCGCTCGGGCACTACCAAGCTCCAACGCTTCCTCTCCGCCGACCCGCATCTGCGCGCGACGCCCGCCTGGATGATGTTCAATCCTGCGCCATTTCCGGATGACGCCAAGGGCGATTTCGTCCCGCGCAAACTTTGGGCTGCGGCGGCGATGGGGGCGGTAACCAATACTGGCGAGAGCTACCAGATCATGCACGAGTTCGACGCCGACGAGGCAGACGAATCGAGCTTCGTGCCGCTCGCCCAGTTCGACAACCACATGCAATTCATCACCACGCCCGACTATCCGCATCTCGAGTGGACCCGCTCTGTCAGCCGGGTGCCGAGTCAGGCTTATCTCAAGGAAATGCTCAAATATCTGCAATGGCAGCTGGGCGGCAAACAGGGACGGCCGTGGCTGCTCAAAAACCCGGGCAATACCGGCGAATTCCTCGAAATGCTCGAGGTGTTCCCGAACGCCACATTCGTCATTTCACGGCGCGATCTTCTCGACACGATGGGTTCGACGATGCGGATGACCACCGAGATCCTGCAGAACACTTTCGATCCGCTCGATCCGCTGTTCGTGGGCAATGCGGCGGTCGATTACTGGGCCTATGAGTTCAAGCGATACGTCCAGCAGCGCGCGGAAATGGGCGCGCATGTCCGGCTGCTGGAGGCGGATTACAACACCTGCGTGCGTGAAGGGCTCAGCGTCGCGCGCGATCTTTATGAGCTGGCAGGGTTGCCCTGGACCAGCGAAGGCGAGGCAGCGATGCGGCAGTGGGACATTGATAACCCCCGCCACAAGCTCGGGTCATATGGCTACAGCCTCGCAGACTATGGCTGGAGCGAGGACAGGATCTACGAGGCTTTCGGACCGGTCGCGGCATAATGGAAAGGGAAATAGATGTTCCTCACCGGCCACATGCAGAACGCCTATGTCACCCATGATCTCGACAAGGCGATGGAGATCGTCGGCAATCGCTTTGGTGTCGAGAAGTTCGACCGCTTCGATCCGGACATGGTGGTGAACACGCCGCATGGCCACCAGCCCATGGTCAACCGCGTCGCCTCGTTCTGGGCGGGTGGGCTCAATGTCGAGATCATCGAGCCGGTCTCGGGCTATGTCGAACACTACACCAACATGCTGCCCGCCGACAAAAAAGATGCCGTGCCGCGCTTCCATCATGTTTCGCTGCGCCGTGACGATGAAGCTGCCATGCGCGAAGAGATCGCCCGGCTCAGCCTGCCGCTGGCTTTCGAGGGGCCGCTTTCGATCAAAGAGGCCATCCCGAGTCTGGTTTTCGTCTATCTCGATGGCCGCGCTTCGATTGGCCATTATGTCGAGTTCACCTGGAAGAGCCCCGAGGCCTGGAAATTCGTCGGCTGGCCCGAAGGGCGGCCGGTCTGGTGATTCAATAAACCGGACGATCCTTCGGCCAGCCCTGCATTTCCCACCCTTCCGGGCTCGCCCAGATATATTCGAAGCAATGACCAAGGCTTTCGCGTGCATCGAGGTAGATGAAGACCAGTCCCGGAACCGAGCCTTCGAACAATAAAGGCAGGCCCAGCTGTGCGATTTCCGCGCGCATGGCCGCCTCGTCGTCGCGGCGCACGGCAATGTGGTGGAAGCGCGGCGTGTGGTCGTTCTTGTCGGCGGGCAGCGTGGGGAGATAGTGGTCGAGATAGCCTTTGACTGGCTGGATCACTTCCAGTTGGTGCCCCTGATGCCAGCCGAGTGCGGCGCGCACCGAGCTCTCCTTGTCGCCCGTCGGCGTTTTCAGCACCATGTCGGGTTCGAACACGATCCAGTCGATCTTGCCGAAGCGCCTGTCGATCCCTTCGAGTGCCTTGTCGAGGTTATGCGTGACATAGGCGTTCTGGAAATGGCCCTTGAAATACATGGCTGCGTCCTCATCCCCGTGATTTGTATTGCGCAGGAATTCAGCCGGGTTAGACCTTCGAGTCAAACACATTGAGCGAACTCTTGGGAGAGAGGCCATGACCGAGGAAGAGCCGCTCGATCCGGGGCGCAGGATCATCGATCCGCATCTGCATTTCTGGGACCCGCAAGGCGGCGGTCGCTTCTTCGTGCCCGAAGCGGCGGCTATGATCGCGGCGAGCGGGCACAATGTGACGCACTCGGTCTTCGTCCAGTGCCACGCGATGCACCGCGCCGATGGGCCGGAAGAGCTGCGGGTGCTCGGCGAGACGGAATTTGTCGTGGGGCAGGCAGCGATGAGCGCGAGCGGCATGTATGGCCCGGCGCGGCTGGGGAATCGCATCGTTGGCACCGCCAACCTGCTGCTGGGTGAGCGGGTCGCTCCAGTGCTCGAAGCGCACGTTGCGGCAGGCGGCGGGCGCTTTCGCGGCATTCGCATGGCCACGGCCTGGCGCGCGCTGGGCATGTTCGGCTGGCCGGCCGATCCGGCGGGCGCGGGTGTGATGGCGCGCGCGGAATATGCCGAGGGCGCAAGAGTGCTGGCCAATATGGGCCTCAGCCTCGATGCCTGGTGTTTCCACTCGCAGCTCGGCGAACTGATTGCGCTGGCGGATGCGGTGCCGGACCTGTCGATCGTGCTCGATCACGTTGGGACGCCCGAGGATCGCAGCGATGAAGTCCGCACAGCATGGGCGGCTGCGATTGCTGAGCTGGCGCGGCGGCCCAATGTGACGATCAAGCTCGGCGGGCTGGGCATGGATCACGAGCACGGCATCGGCCATGCCAGCCGGGGCGCCGCTTCGGCTGAGCTGGCGCGCGAATGGGGGCCCTATCTGGAGACCTGCATCGCAGCCTTTGGCCCCGACCGCGCCATGTTCGAGAGCAATTTTCCGCCGGATATTGCGACGGCCAGCTATGGCGCGACTTGGAATGCGTTCAAGATCGTGGCTGCGGACTATAGCGAGGCCGAAAAGGACGCGATGTTCAGCGGCACGGCGGCGCGGGTCTATGGCATCGCGCTGGGTGGCGAGGGGGAGCAAGCATGAAGATCACGGTCGACCGCGCGCTGTGCGACGGTAACGGTAATTGCGCGGTAGCCGCGCCCGAGCTGTTTCTGCTTGACGACAACGATGAGCTGGTGGTGCTGAATGACAGCCCCGACGAGGCGCTGCGCGGCAAGGCCGAAGCGGCGGTGCGGGCCTGTCCGAAGAATGCCTTGAGCCTGGGGGAATGACGATGGGACGGTTACTAGTTATTGTGCTGGCTGCGCTGATGGCGCTGGCAGGAGCAGGGCTGGCCTGGGGCGGAGGCGTGCTGATCGCCAATGGCGGCTCGTGGTATTATTTGCTGGCCGGGCTGGCGCTGGCGGCGAGCGGCTGGGGCTTGTTCCGCAAGAAGAGCTATGCCTTCCCGCTGTTCGGTACATTGCTGGCGGGCACGCTGATCTGGGCGCTGTGGGAAGCGGGCCTCGATGGCTGGGCGCTGGTGCCGCGCCTTGTTGCGCCGGCCGTGCTCGGGTTGATCCTGCTGCTGCCTTTCGTGCGGACACAGGGCGGGCAGGCGGGGGTGAATGCGGTGCGATTGCCAGTGCTGGTCATTATTCTCACGATCATCGCGGCGGGGGTCTACAGCGAGCCCGACAAGACCGGACTTCCGGGTGCTTCCCCGCTCGCCGCAGTGGCGAATGCCGATGGCGACTGGAAGCACTGGGGCCGCACCGCCGATGGCAACCGCTTCTCGCCGCTGGGCGAGGTCACCACGTCCAATGTCGGCAAGCTCCAGCTGGCGTGGTCGTTCAAGTCCGATGTAGAGCCGACTGCCTTCCATTCCTTCCAGGCGACGCCACTGGCTGCCGACGGCAAGCTGTTCGTCTGCCTTGATCGGAACATCGTTGTCGCGCTCGATCAGGAGACCGGCAAGCAGGTCTGGCGCTATGATCCCAAGCCCGATCTGACCGGCGTGTTCTCGCCGATCTGCCGCGGGGTGAGCTGGTTTGAAGCCCCGGCGGGGGCCCAGGAATGCCCCAAACGGATCCTGTTTGGCGTCGCCGATGGCCGGATGATGGCTGTGGATGCGGAGACCGGCCAGCTATGCCGCAGCTTCGGCGTGGGCGGCGCGGTCGATCTCAAGGCCGGGTTCGGGCCGATGGACAAGGGTGCCTATTTCCCCACTTCGCCGCCGTCAATTGTTGGCGGCCTCGCGCTGATCAACGGCTGGGTCAATGATGGCATGCATGTGAACGAGCCCTCGGGCGGGGTGCGCGCTATTGACGCACTGACCGGCAAGCTGCGCTGGGTGTGGGATTCGGGGCGGCCAGATCCCGCCAAACCGCTCGCCCCTGGCGAAACCTATACGCCCGGCGCGCCAAATGCCTGGGGCGTCTACAGCGCCGACGAGGCGCTGGGCATGGTCTATCTCGGCACCGGGGTGCAGACGCCGGATTATTACGGTATGGGCCGCTCGCCGGGAGCGCAGCTTTATTCGACCTCGATTGTCGCGCTGGACATAGCCACCGGCAAGCCGCGCTGGCATTTCCAGACGGTCCACCACGATGTCTGGGATCTCGATGTTTCCGGCCAGCCGGTGCTGATGGACATAACCCGCAACGGCCAGACCATTCCGGCCCTGATCGAATCGACCAAGCGCGGACAGTTCTTCGTGCTCGACCGGCGCACCGGCGTGCCGATCTATCCGGTGACTGAACGGCCCGTGCCGCAGGCCGGTGTGCCCGAAGAACGTCTGTCGCCGACACAGCCCTACAGCGCCGCTTTCGCTAATGTCGCCGACCCGCCGCTGACCGAAAAGCAGATGTGGGGCGCGACGCCGTTCGACCAGCTGTGGTGCCGCATAGCCTTCCGCAAGGCGCGCTATGACGGCGATTTCACCCCACCGGGTGTGCGCGATGCGATATTCTTTCCGGGATCGGCGGGCGGTTCCAATTGGGGCAGCACAACTGTCGATGCGGCGCGCGGCCTGCTGATCGCCAACAGCCTGCACATGCCCGATATCGGCCACCTCGTGCCCCGCGCCGAGGCCGACCGGATTGCTGCCAAATCGGGCGAGGGCGGCCATGCCAGTGCCTTCATTTTCCCGCAGACCGGCACGCCCTATGGCATGACGCGCGGCGTGTTCCTCAATCCGCTGGGCGTGCCCTGCAAGCAGCCGCCTTATGGCAAGCTGACTGCGATTGATCTGAACACTGGCAAGGTGCGCTGGAGCAAGGCGCTCGGGACGGCCATATCGGCAGGCCCGCTGGGCATCGAATCGCATCTGCCCTTCACGATGGGCGCGCCCAATCTTGGCGGCTCGATTGCCACGGCGGGCGGGGTGATCTTCATCGGCGCGACGCAGGACCGCACCTTCCGCGCCATAGACGAGGGCAATGGCAAGGAACTATGGAGCTTCCGCTTGCCTGCCGTGGGCGCGGCGACGCCGATGACCTACCGTTCGTCAAAAAGCGGGCGGCAATTCGTGGTGATCGCGGCGGGTGGCCACCCGGCGCTGCCGGGCCCGGTAGGGAGCACGGTCATGGCCTTCGCGCTTCCGAAATGAGCGAGACTCTGCTCCACAGGCTTGAAGCCGAAAGCGCGATCCGGCGCCTCGTCCGGCTTTATTGCGACGCGGTCAACCAGCGCGATGCCGATGCCGCCGGTGCGCTGTTTGCGCCCGATGCCATGATCCGCATTGCGGACTTTCCCGGCATTTCCGGGGCCGAAGCAATCCGTGAGGGGATGCGGCAGACCTTCGCGCATCACGCTTTCCTGCGCCAGCAATGCGATGTCGGGCTGATCGATGTCGAGGGAGAGCATGCCAGAGCGCGGCTGTCGGTGTTCGAAGCCTCGCACCGCACAGGCGAGGATGGGGTAGGGCTGATCTTCGGCTTCTACGAGGACGAATATGTTCGCCTCGCCGAGGGCTGGCGCTTCTGGCGGCGGCGCTACACCATGCAGTTCCGCAGCCGGGTGGCAGTGAACAAGCTGCAACTGGTCGAGGGACTGGACCTGGGGTTCGATTTCGCGCCCTGATCCCCAATCAGATCTCGATCCCGATCTTGCCGAAATGCTGGCCCGCCTGAAGGCGGCGGAAGGCGAGAGCTAGATCGTCCAGTGCGAAGCTGCGATCCACCACCGGCCTGATCCCGCCTGCCTCGATTGCGCGGACGGCATCGATCTGGTCGGCCCGGCTGCCCACGGTCACGCCCTGCAAGCGCAGCCGCTTGGCCTGGACCACGGCAAAGGGAATGCCGCCATCGAAGCCGCCGACCGCGCCGATGATCGCCAGATGTCCGCCGGTGCGCGCGGCGATCAACGATTGCGGCAAGGTGTTCGGCCCGCCGACTTCGACGATATGATCGACTCCGAGGCCACCGGTGAGGCTGAGTGCAGTCGTGCCCCATTCGGTATCCTCGCGGTAATTGATGACGTGATCTGCCCCCAGCGCCTTGAGCCGTTCGAGCCGTTCTGCCGAGGACGAGGTGGCAATCACCGTGGCGCCTGCCGTCTTGGCGAATTGCAGCGCGAAGATCGAAACCCCGCCGGTGCCCATCACCAGCACGGTTGCTCCCGGCTTCAGCCCGCCATCGGTGAACAACGCGCGCCAGGCGGTGACTCCGGCGCAAGTGATCGTCGCGGACTCGGCGTAGCTCAGGCCTTTTGGCGCATGGGTGAAATGCAGGGCGGGGCGGGTCGCCTCCTCGCAAGCGAAGCCGTCTGCAGGACCGCCGGGCGTGCCCAGCATGTCGGCCTTGTCGATATGGCCGCCGAGCCAAGCCGGGTGAAATGTGGAGACCACCTTGTCGCCCGGTTTGAACGCGGTGACGCCTGCGCCCACTGCGATCACATCGCCCGCTCCGTCGGACAGCGGGATCAGGCCATCGGCGGCCGGGAAAAAGCCGGTTGCGACCAAGGTGTCGCGGAAGTTGAGCGAAGCGGCGCGGATGCGCACCTTGATCTCGCCGGGACCCGGATCGGGGGCCACTGCGGTGTCGGCATAGATGTTGTCCAGACTGGCGGGCTGGCGAATTCGCATCGCTTTGTTCGGGGCTTTCATCGGGGCTCTCCTCTGGACACGTCAAGGCTTCCGCGCCAAACCGCGCGGGCCAATTCACGCCCTCCTATCCGGGCGGTTCAATGAGAGGAAGCCATAATGGAAACCCAGCAGCAACTGGCCGACATGCTCGCGCGCGAAGCGATCCGCAATTGCGTGGTGCGCCTCGCGCGCGGCGAGGACCGGCGCAACAAGGAGCTGATCTCCTCGGCCTACTGGAGCGATGCGCTGATTGATTTCGGCACCTTTGCGGGCGATTTTGCGACCTACCTAGGCTTCGTCTTTCCCGGCGATCCGGCGCTGCCCTGCACGGTGCATTTCCTGGGGCAGACTCATGTGGAGCTTGATGGCGACACCGCACGGGCCGAGACGCTGGTCTCGTCCTACCACCGCATCGATACCGGCAATGGCCACACCGATTCGACGATTGGCGGGCGCTATCTCGATACCTTACAGCGGCGCAGCGGCGAATGGCGGATCATCAGCCGCGTGATGTTGACCGACTACATCACCAACACCGGCACGTCCGCCGACTGGGCCGAAGGCGTAATGGGCATGCCGTTCACTGCCGAGCACTACTCGGGCCGGGCGCATGGCGATTACAGCGAGGTGTTTTTCGGCACGCGCTAGGGCTTAGCCTTTCGCGGCCATCTCGAAGCTCTTACCCAGGTGCTGGTTGAAGCCATCGGGTACCGGGTGGAAAGTGAACTGGCGGCTGGGATCGCGGATCGCATCGATCCGCTCGGCCATTTTCTCGATGGTCCAGTCGGCCTCGTAGACGCCTTCGCTCTCGGTGATGAAGGCGCGTGCCACCCGGCCTGCTGCCGAGATAATCATCTCGCCCGAGATCGAGCAGCTCTCATGCGCCAGCCAGCCGACCACCGGAGCGACCAGCTCTGGGCCCATCGGCGGGAAGCCGGTGGTATCGACTCCTTCGACCATGCGGGTCGAGGCGCCGGGCAGGATGATGTTGGACTTGATGCCGCGCTCGGCGCCTTCGATGGCGATAGCCTGGTTGAGCCCGATCAGGCCCGATTTGCTCACGGCATAGGGTGCGACGGTCGGCATGGTATAGATGCCGCCGATCGAACCGGTCAGCACCACCCGGCCATAGCCTTGCTTCATCATCAGCGGAAAGCTCGGCTGGACGACATTGAAGCCGCCGAGCAGATGGATGTCGACCACCGAGCGGAACTCTTCGTGGCTCAGCGTTTCGAGCGGGCAGAAGCGGCTGTTTCCTGCGCTGTGGATGAGGATGTCGATCTTGCCGAAGCTGTCGAGCGCCGCCTCGATGATCGCCTTGCCGCCTTCCGGCGTGGTGACGCTTTCAGTGCAGGCGACAGCCTCGCCGCCCAGAGCCTTGATCTCGTCGACCAGCGCCTGTGCGGGCCCGTCATCGCCGCCGCTGCCATCGAGCGCGGAGCCGTTGTCATTGATCAGCACCTTGGCGCCGCGCGAGGCCAGCAGCAGCGCATATTCCCGGCCAAGCCCACGCCCGCCGCCGGTGATGACGGCAACGCGGCCATCGAATCTGAGTTCAGTCATTGGTATATTCCTTTGTAATTCAAACGGGTTGCCAGATTGGCGAGCCGCGCTCGGCGCGGTTGGAGGGGATCATCCGCCCATCCACATCGGCAACGCCGTACTCTTCGCCCAATTCGGCGTTGATCCAGGTTCCGCCGCTGCGTTTCATCACATCGGGGTCCTTGGCCAGCGCGGCAATGATCCGGCCCGGATATTCGGGCGATGAGCCCGCCGCGCTGTTGAGCTGCGCGGCCATGCCGGGGACGGACTTGAGGTTTTCGATGGCACGCTCGGTGTAAGTGAAACCCTGCCACAGCGACACGGCGGCAACATTGTGCTCTTTCAGCTCGATGGCCATGTCGCGCATCATCCGGTCCATGCCCGCCTTGGTCGTGCCGAAGATCACGTCATAGGTGTAGGTCACGCCGACGAAGCCGGAAATCCCGACGATCAGACCGCTCTTTTGCGGCACCATGATCTTCGCCGCATGGAAGCTCGCGACGAAGGCGGCGCGCAGGCCGGTGTCGAACACTTCCCAGTTGGAGAGCGGCTTTTCCCAGAAAGGCTTGCGCTGGGTCATCTCGTCGGGGATCGAGAGTACATTGTTGACCAGAATATCGAGGCGGCCCTGTTCGGCTTTGACCCTTTCGAACAAGGCTTCGAGCTGGGCGTCGTCAGTCACATCGACCTGAACCGCAATGCCTTTTCCGCCGCGCGCATCGCACTCTGCCGCCGTCTCGCCGACAGTGCCGGGCAGTGGCGCAGTGCCTTCTGCAACCGTGCGCCCCGTCACATAGACAGTCGCACCTTCGCTCGCCAGCGCCATGGCAATGCCCTTGCCGACGCCCCGGCTTGCCCCGGTGACAACTGCAACCTTGCCTGTCAGTGCGCCCATCGAATCTCTCCCGCTTGCCCCTGCCATTGCCTTTAGGTAGGCTCGCGTCAAATCACAAAGGATGGGCGAAAGGATGTTGGCATGACCATGGGAAAGGTTCTCGACCCCACTTCGACGCGCGATGACGATGTCGCCAGCCCCGGCCCCGATGCGGGCCTTCTGGCGGGTAAGAAGATCGGCATCCGGCTCGACCAGATTTGGCGGGCGTGGGACTGGATTGCCGAGGATTGGGCGGCGAAGCTGGAGGATGCTGGCGCAACGGTCAGCTACTGGCGCAGCTGCGGGCGTTCGGGCGAAGAGGGCGAGCGCATGGCCGCCGAACTCAAGGAATGGCTCACCACCATCGACATGGCCATTGTCGGCCTCGCCAATTGCGGCTCCTGCACCGGCTGGACAGTGCGCGATGCGATTACCAGCGCCAATACCGGCATCCCGACCATTGCTATTGCGACGAAGAATTTCGAGGACTTCGCGCATGAGATCGCCGCGCGTGGCGGGCGTTCGGGGCTGCGCGTGCATGTCCTGCCCTATCCGCTCAACGAGCAGGAGCGCGGCGCCGTCAAGGCGATTGGCGAGGCGCATTTCGAGGGCATGCTGCACGATTTCGGCGCCACTATCGCTATGCGCGAAGCCGCCGAATGAGCATTAACCTGATCAAGCCATCGGGCAGCAAGATCGCTCCCGTGCCCAAGCCTCTGGTCAGCCGCGATTGCGGCCCGGCGGGCTGCGAGGTCGATTGGCTGGCCAGCCGCCGCCACGAGGCCGATCTCGATTTCGAGGGCTTCAATGCTTTTGCGATGGAGAAGGGCTGGGGCGATGGATTGCCGCTGGTGCCGCCGACAGAGTCGCGGGTGCGGATGTTCCTTGCGGAGAACGACCGCTTTCCCGACGAGGTCATCGCCCATCTGCCGCCGAGCCGGGCAGAGTGCACTGTCGAGAAGATCGCGATCAACGCGGTGATGGCAGGCGCGCAGCCCGAAGCGCTCGAACTGCTGATCGCCATGGTCGCCGCCGTGGCCGATCCCGATTTCGAGCTTTACGGTATCAACACCACGACGGCCCCGGTCTATCCCGCGTTTGTCGTCAACGGCTCGATCCGCGACCAACTGGATATACCTTACAGCTATGGCTGCTTCGGCGGCGTCGCCACTCGGGCCAATGCGATTGGTCGCGCGTTCCGGCTGATCATGCGCAATGTCGCGGGGCAGGTGACGGGCGTCACCTCACAGACCACTTTCGGCTCGCCCGGAAGACTCGCCTCGATCGTTGCGGGCGAATGGGAAGAGAAGAGCCCCTGGGCCCCGCTCGCCGAGCGCCGTGCCGGGATTTCGGGCAATGCCGTCTCCTGCTTCGGCACCATGGGCACGATGAACGTGCTCGACACTACCTCGCAGGCCGCGCGCGATTTCCTCGAGCAGATCGGCAAGTCGGTGCCTTACATTGCGGCCAATTGCTACACTCCGGCCATGCCCTTTGCCGAGATGATGGTCGCGATCAATCCGATATGTGCCGAGATTGTCGGCAAGGAAATGCCCAACATCGAGGACGTGCAGGAGTGCCTGTGGCGCTATGCCAGCGTGCCCGCCGACCTGTTGCAACGCCAGCACCGCGAGCAGCTGGAAGCCCAGGGCCGGGTGCGCGACGATGGGCGAATCTATGCCACGCCCGAGCCCAAGGATTTCATCCTGTTTGTAGCGGGCGGGCTCGGCGGGCTGCATGCGACGGCCTTCCACAGCTTCGGCTCGTGCCTCACCCAGACCCGCGAAGTGGCATCGCCGATCCCCGCGAGCCAAGCGCAGGCGGCAGAATAGGAAACACGTGATGGGTAACTCCGATATTCAGCAGCGCTTTGTCGCTGCGGTCTTTGCTGGCGATTCCGCCACGCTTACCGAGCTCTGCCACGCCGACTTTGTGCTCGAGCAGGGCGGGGCCATGCCCTATGCCGGCACCTATCGCGGCGCAGCGGGCTTCCTGCGGTTCCTCGGCATCTTTGCCGAGACGCTGGATATCGAGAAG
>Ga0114974_10002421_pt1 | contig 14310 bp, 13 predicted proteins | sample S_130206_EF_Meta_FD_87318 | JGI IMG/M metagenome (GOLD analysis project Ga0114974, IMG submission 87318) | Freshwater microbial communities from Lake Simoncouche, Canada to study carbon cycling - S_130206_EF_MetaG | ecosystem: Environmental > Aquatic > Freshwater > Lake | place: Lake...
GCCCCATTAGTTACGGCTAAAGCCACAGAATAAATAACTTTTCCACTTAATACTGGCGCATTAACGTCCCATGATGTGTTCGGTGTGGAGGAATACCAAACGCCTTGTTGACCGCCGGCAATGGCATTCACTGTTATGCCATTAGTTATGGCTAAAGACACGGATCTAATAACTTTTCCACTTAATACTTTCTTAGTAACGTCCCATGCTGTATTTGGTGTAGAGGAATACCAAACGCCATCATCACCTCCTGCAATGGCATTCACCGTTGTGCCATTAGTTACGGCTAAAGCAACGGATCGAATATATGTTCCACTTAATACTTGCTTACTAACGTCCCATGCTGTGTTCGGTGTAGAGGAATACCAAACGCCACCTTGACTGCCGGCAATGGCATTCACCGTTGTCCCATTAGTTACGGCTAAAGCGACGGACGTAAAACCTATACCAGACAGAACACAATTCCATGATTCACCATAATTTGAAGAATAAAAAACACCATTTTTACCGCCAGCAATCCCATATTGTCCAGTTGTATCAAAATTTACACTATTAATGCCAGTATCAATTAAACTATTTCCACCAAGATTCATTAAACCATTTGGAACAATTGAGTTTTGTAAAATCATCTTATATATACTTTACAATAAATTTACTTAGCTTTTTGTAAGGGCAAAGATCCAATAACCATAATTTTCTGTTAACGAGCTAGTTGTAGTAATAGTGCTAAAGAAGAAGTCGTTCATTTAATTGTAGCAAAGGTGTAAATTAAATGAACGTACGCGGTGGTGCGTACGCCCGCCGGGGTTGTGCCCAGTTCTCTAGGTGACAATTGTTCGTGCGGGCGATAAATTTCGCCACGGGATACCAGAGCATACCCCGGCATCCCCCGCCGGGCGTACGCACCACCGCGTACGCTATTCATCTATAAGTTATTAATTATTATCGCGTATGCTTTAATAATTAAGAGTATTTTTGGTTCAACCTTTTTATAAAAGGTTGTTTTTGGTTCAACCTGCTTCACTTGAACCTTTTTCTAAAAGGTTGGCTTGCTAGTTGATAACCGCCTTATCTGCCTGATCTTCATTAACATCTTGCGAAGTATCTACATAATAATATTCTAATGGAACCTGTTGTTCATATTCTTTTAAAGCAATCATCGGATCTGTCTGTATTGACGGTTTATCTTTCAACTTAATAAGATGACTACCTATTCTTACTGAATTATATTCTTTAGTCCACTTTCCATTACTATCACGTAATTTTATCATAGCTTTTACAAAATCATTTTTCTTTGCTAATTCTTCGCTAATATGCGAATCGTCCGGTTTATCCGTGGGTCTACCCAGTAACATCTTTGTTTTTCCACTAAAAAGCGCGAACTTTACAATTCCACCTTTTTCATACCGTCCTTTCTCATCAACTGTAATTAATTTATCACCAATTTTTACTGATTTAAATGAAGGATGCCATATTGCATTTCGCATAGCATGTTTATAGGTACTAAAATAATAATATGGACCAAATGAAGAATAAATTCCTTGTCGACTTAAGCCTAAACTCGCCACCGCTGCTATTTTTTTATAATAATTTCCATAATACCCCACCTCGGGTGTTTCGTATGCATTGCCTCGTTTGTCATAGAGAAAAAATAATTTAGTATGTTCCAATAAATAGTTAGTAGCAAACTCATTTATATCTAGATGTAGCACATGCTTATAATTAATGATTTCTGATGGTAATAACCACCACCATTTTTCATCATATTTGCATTGTTGAATCGAATCTGTAAAAGAATCATTCTTAAATATAAGCATTAAGTCTCCATCTTCTTCAATGAACCCTTTATACTCTATTTCTGTATTCAAGTGTGATAAATTTCGTAATACATGATTTATAAGATCTTTTCCTTTTAATGCGTCTATGTCATCTACCTTGAAAAAATCTAATTGATTATTCTCATATTTATACAATAAAAACATTATAAAAGGATACATTTCCTGTGTATTAATTTTGTATATACAGACACGAATATTTGTGTACTTTTTATTTGGTATAACTGTATCAATTCTATCGATGAGATGTGTAAATATTAATTCTTCTCTTCCTGTGTCTGCAACTGTATCTGTATCCATATCTGTGTCTGCAACTGTATCTGTATCTGTATCTGTATCTGTATCTGTATCTGATTCCTCCTGAATTTTATTTACAGAACTTTTTTTTTCAAAATTAAATTTATTCATTAATGCTATTTTATTTTTATTGCTTAACATATACAAAATACCTATATATTTTTTGGCGGCTTTAGTCGAATACTTTCTTTCAGATTAATTGCCCGATTATCTAAAATATAATTAACTATTTCATCTGTAGGTACAGAGGCATTATTAGCAAAATATTTATCTAGACATTCCGTCAAATGTTTTTTATTAAGCGGACCCTTTGTATTATTTTGTGTATACAAAATCTTTCCATCGCTTATATCTACACAATCTATTTCATTCTTTTTCATAATATCCACTAATACATTCGTCACTTCATTTTTTCTCTTTCGGCGATCTTTTAATTCTTTTTGTAACATTTTCATTTCTTTATCAATTTGTAACCAACTTTTTATATTTAGTGATAAATGTTCTTTGCTTGTCATTTAATATATAGTAATTAATATTTTTGTATTTAATTACTATATTTACAAATTATTTAATTACTATTTAATTTATTTTCAAATATTCTCTCTATTAAAGTCCTTTTTGTTCCTCCAACTTTCAATTTATGTAAACGTAATAATTCTTTAAGTTCAGTAACTGTTTTAACCTTGAACATAATGTTCATATCATTTGTCCATTCTATTTGTGCCGATTCTATTTGCGCCGATTCAATTTGTGCCGATTCTATTTGCGCCGATTCTATTTGTGCCGATTCTATTTGCGTAGATTTGTTCTTTAAGTAATGTGTTTTACAATAACTATTTGTATCGATTTCATTTGCACCCATTTCATTTGCACCCATTCCATTTGCACCCATTCCATTTGCACCTATATATTGCGCCACTTTCGTACATTTGACATTATCACATTTTACAGTATTCTCCATGCCATATTTAAAAGGATAATTAACTCCGTGTGTTTTTAAAACACATTCACTTGGTATATATGGTAAAAATTTATCAAAGACAGTTCGGCAATAAGGACATTTTATTTGATTTACTTTTAAATTACATACTTCAAATAAATTCTTTTGTTTCTGTCTATATATTTCATTGTATAATGGCATGTAGTTAAATTTATGTTCACATGGAAGAGTGATGTGACTTTTTGTCAATTTTTGCTGGGAAATTAAACACATATTATTGTCAATACTGTCTAAATCGCTATCGTCAAATAAGGCGGATTTAAAGTCGAGGTTGTCTTCGATAGTATAATTCATGTTAGTATAATTCATGTTAGTTATACTAATAAATAATCTTTATATAATAATAATATGAAAAAAAAAGATTGGGGAAATGCTAATTGGACTTTATTTCATACTTTAGCACATAAACTCAAACCGGAATATAGTAATGAAACACCTATTCTATTCTCACATATAGTAAGTATATGCAATAATTTACCGTGCCCGGACTGTAGAGAGCATGCGTCTAATATATTAGCATCGACTAATCGAAAAGTGGTTACCTCTTCACAGGATAATTTAAAACAGTTCTTATTTACCTTTCATAATATAGTGAATAAAAAGGTGAAAAACGATGAGTTTATGAAGGGTGACTTGGACACACTGTATTCGAGGGCTAATACAAAAAATGTAGTAGCACATTTTATTCAAATAATGAGTTCAAATATTAATAATGATAAGTTAATGATGGACTCATTTCGAAGGCAAAATTATATGAATAAATTTATTACTTATATAAATGAAAATAGTTATAAATATAATTCATGAAGAATTTAATAGTGTTTTTTCTGTACTTTTTCTAAAAGTACAGCAAAAGTAATTTTTATAAGGTTGTGTTTTGGTGTACTTTTTCTAAAAGTACTTTTTTAAAGGTTGTGTTTTGGTGTACTTTTAGAAAAAGTACAGCAAAAGTAATTTTTACAAGGTTGTGTTTTGGTTCAACCTTTTTTAAAAGGTTGTGTTTTGGTTCAACCTTTTTTAAAAGGTTGTGTTTTGGTTCAACCTTTTTCAAAAGGTTGTGGTTTTGGTTCAACCTTTTGAAAAAGGTTGTGTTTTGGTTCAACCTTTTTAAAAGGTTGTGTTTTGGTTCAACCTTTTTTAAAAGGTTGTGTTTTGGTTCAACCTTTTTTAAAGGTTGACTTAGACAATATTACTCGAAACCAGCTCACCATTTTTATATACCGAGCATTTAAAGGATTGTTTCGCTGGTCGAGAACATACAACATTATTACTCTGGAGTTCATCAAAATACAATAAAGAATCATATCCCGACATATGAAACAAAGTATACCACGTGGCGCCTAAGACAAACCCGACGAGTGCGCCTAAAAATGTGCCACCCGAAGTAGTACATCTTTTATTGACTTTTGTGATGCCATCCAGTACCAATAAACATAAGAGTGCGGCTAGTATCACATAATTCATTTGATTATTATATTTCATCGGTAGTACTAGATAGGCAATGGTAAATGCAATAAATAAACTCGTAGGAGCTGGGCTATTAAACTTACTCATAAAGGGAATATTAATAAAATCACAGGAGAAGGCGGCTGTTTTATCTCGTTCACTGCCAATTTGATTCATGAGAAAAATGTTTATAACAACGGCTATTAATATACCTGCTAAATATACTAGACCTTTTAAATTTTGATTAAAGAGTGATGACATGACGAGGAAAAACCCTAACAGTAAGGGCGACATTAGAGAGAATAATTCTAACATATTGGAGAAGTTTAGTTGGATAGTCATATATATACACTTTTGAAAAAAGTGTAGCAAAATCACATTTTTTCTAAGAAGTGCATATTTTGCTGCACTATTTCTAGATCGCATAGATTATAAAGTAATGCGGGATTTTGCTGCGCTATTTCTAGATCGCATAGATTATAAAGTAATGCGGGATTTTGCTGCACTTTTTCTAAAAGTGCTATGTAAAAACTTCTAACAATACCTCATTAATATGTTGAACAGGAACAAACCTAATATCTTTAAATATACTTTTCTCTCCATACTTATTTTTAATCTTTATAAAATCTTTCTCATTATCTTTGGGAAAAAGAAAAGTTTTAACGCCAGCTTTTATGCCGCCAAGAATTTTCAACTCTAAACCACCAATCGCCGTGACTCTCCCACTCAAACAGATCTCGCCCGTAATGGCTACATCATGTTTAATTTTCTTTTGCATAAATAAACTATACATAACGACTGTTATGGCTGTACCTGCCGATGGACCATCTTTCGGCGTCGCGCCTTCTGGTACGTGTATATGCAAGCCTATTTGTTTATCCTCCTGTAATATTTTTTTACTAGGCTCTGGTAAAAGCGACCATGCCAGCGTTTTGGCGACGCTCATACTCTCCTTCATGACATCTCCTTGCATGCCCGTGAGTTTTAAATCCAAGAAAGTACTCGCAGGAAAATAATTGGCTTCAATAGGTAAAACACCGCCTTTCCCTAGCGAATTTGCCCATAAGCCACTAATAATACCTACAGCATCCGCGCCGTGTATGCGTGCGATGTTAACTGCGTCACATTCTTTTAAATACTTATCTCGAATATCTTCTTTCGTAATTGTCTTTGGAAAATTATATTTGCTATGATCAGTGCTATGATCAGTGCTATGATCAGTGCTATGATCAGTGCTATGATCCATGCTATGATCCGTGCTATGATCCGATGAATTATTTTTCAGGAATTCCAAATTAATTTCCCCGACAATATCAAACATTAATTCTTTTAACTTTCTTACACCCGATTCTGCCGTGTATTCTTCGATAATATACTCTATTTCTTCGTCACCGATAATTATGATGTCTAGTAAACCCATTTTTTTATATATATCGGGCAGGATGAACTGTTTTGTAATGACTATTTTATCAGCCAAAGAGAGATTATCAAATTTTATACGATGTATACGATCCAATAATATTTTATCAATTAAATTAGCATCATTATAAGAAAATACAAATAAAATATTTGATACATCAATATCTATGCCATTAAAATATTTATCTTGAAAACTGTCATTTTGTGTCGGGTCGACCAAATGTGTTAAAATGCTAATAATTTCTTTGCCGTGTTCTGTTTTACTCACTTTGTCTAGCTCATCAATGAATATAATCGGATTCATGCATTTTGTTTCCATCAAAATGTCGACGATCTTTCCCCATGTCGAGCCAACGTAAGTATAATTATGTCCTTCTAAGGTACTGCCGTTGGCGGATCCACCGATCGCTATAAAAGCAAAGGGACGTGATATTCCCTCCGCGTCTTTTAAACAATCGGCAATACCTTTCTTCGCCAATGAGGTTTTTCCTACGCCGGGCGGTCCTTCGAAGCCAAAACAATAGCCCTTGCTCTCACCATTTACCCATTGCCCAATAATTCTTTCTAGTTGCCGCTTGGCATTGATATGCCCATAAACAGATTTATCCAAAGTTTCAGTAATATTATTTAAATAGTTAGATCGTTCTTCGTATTTTTTATCAATTATTTGAAGATTATTTGTTATTAATTGAATAGTATTTAATTTTGTTTTAATGAGTGTATTATAAGACATGACATTTTCAATTATAAAATAGTTTATATGCAATAAGTTTATAGTATTTAAAGCATTTAATATATCTTCGCGTAATTCAAGCAGTTTTTTATTAACATATTTTATTTTTACATAATCAATTTGTTCTTGTTTAATTAATTTATTTATATTTACTATAATATTTACTAACGTCTTACGGGGTGCATCATTTATAGCATTTTCAATTAATACATTAATGTCTTTATATAAATCATCAATAACCTGAGTTTTCAATATATGTGAATATTTTTGTATTTCTATGCTATTGTAACTCTCTTTATAAGGTATTATATGTTTATTTTGTTTAATTAATTCATTAAATAGTTTTATACACTCTTGGTTTACTTTTAAAATTGGTTCCTCTTTTAAAATCGCAAAGGGTATTTTTAATAGCCCATCTAAATAATGTCTTGCCTTTGAACCAGAGTCCTCATTTTTTGCCTTTATTTCTTTTAGTTTTAGTGTGGCTTTTTCTTTTACATTATCAGTTGTCTTTAATAAACAAATGCGCTGCTCTATAGGTATATTATTTATATCAACATTCGATAATTTTTTAGTATAAGTTATGGTGTCTTTCATAGCCGCATGGAATAATTGTTTCATTTTAAATGGTAAACTATCGAATAGCAGCGTTTGTTCAGCAGTATCAATAACACCACTATTATCATTCGACAATAAATCGTATAATAAGTAAGCCATAAACTGAAACTCCTGATCTTCTGAATTAATAAGTAAACACATCAATTGTTTGCGTTTATCATATAAATCCAGTTTGACAAAATCATTTATCAGTGCATCAATATTCGTTTGTTTTATAATAGTTATATTATTCATATATTCTATATATTTGTTATGAATATCAGTCACATTATATATTAATATATCCTTCATAGTTAGACATCTTAAATATATTCCAAACATATGTGTATGTAAATAATCATACCACTGTATTTCCAAATTAATATTATTACCGATGCTGGATATTTTGTTAGTTATATAATTTTCATTTAAAATATCTAAACATATGTCTTCAACTAAACAATTAATAATTAATTTTTGTGTTTTATAATAAATAATTACTTGGATGCAATGTACCTTAGTGTTAAATAATTTAAATTCATTGCATATATGATCATTTCTTTCATTTCTTTCATTACACATAACATCATTGCATATAACATCATTGCATATATTTGTATCCATAACGCTTAATTGAAAAGGCGATTCCTCATTAGCTATTATAGTATAATTGATTGGATGAGTATAAGTATTAATTAATTTGTATTCTTCAATATGAATATCATCAATATGAATATCATCAAAATATAAATATAAAATATCTTCTATTTCTTCTGTTCCATATATTTGTATATTTAATTGTAAATCTATAGTCATTTCTTTTAAAGCAACTGTAAAAGAATTTGTATCTATATTTGTATTATTCTCTAATAAATATAATATATTTTTTAAATTTACTGATATATTCTGTAATACTATTATACAATTGAATACTTCGCGAGAATCATGAAGAAATAATAACTTATATCGTTGAATAGATGTGTATGTCTTATTTATTATAGATAGTAATCGATTTATCTTACATATATATGTTTCATTATCATTTATGTTATCATTATCATTTATCATTAATATATAGCTATATATTAATATATAAAGATATAGAGATATAATGTGCATATATTTAACGACGCGTCATGGGCATACCAAGTTACTTCTCTCATTTTGTTCGACAGCACAGACGAATCATAAAACAAATTAGTCATTCTAAACCTATTAATAATTTATATTTGGATTGTAATTCTTTTATATATGATGCCGTAAATAATGACAGAACAAATACGAATGAGGATATAATAATTAAATATGTTTGTGACAAACTTATATATTATATAAATTTGTTGAAACCGAATAAAAACGTATTCATTGCATTTGATGGAGTGGCGCCAGTAGCAAAGTTGAACCAACAGAGGAAAAGACGGTATTTATCCTGGTTTCAAACGCACAACATTCAAGAACCACAAGATACGCAAGATAAGCATTGGAATACGGCTGCTATTACACCCGGTACGCAATTTATGTCTACACTTGCTAGGGAAATTAAAGCGCGTTTTAATAATCCTAAAGAATTTAGATTAGAGAAGTTTATTATTTCCTGCGCGGATGAAGTGGGCGAAGGTGAACATAAATTATTTCAGTTTATTCGTGCAAATAAACAATATCACGCAGATACCAATACTGTCATTTATGGCTTAGATGCGGATTTAATAATGTTAACACTGAGTCATTTGCATATTACTGATAATTTATATTTATTTCGAGAGACCCCCGAATTTATTAAAAGTATTGACAATACATTAAACCCTAACGAATTATATTTGTTGGATATTCCCGAGTTTGGAAAAAGTATTATTAAGGATTTATCGAGTGTTAATGATATAAATAATAATAATAAAATTAATGATTATATCTTCATTTTCTTCTTCCTAGGAAATGATTTTATGCCACATTTTCCATCATTGAATATACGTACAAATGGAATAGAACTATTATTAAATGCCTATAAACTCATTTTGAATTCAAAAAATTTGTATTTAACTGCAGACGGGAAAATTCAGTGGAAGAACTTGCGACTACTCGTTGAGTATTTAAGTGCGAATGAATTAACCTATATAAAGCAGGCGTATATGTTGAGGGAAAAACAAAGTACAAATAAAAATAAATATAATAATAATAATAATAATAATAAACAGTTGTCAAAAGAAAAAGAATTAGAAAACCAAGTCCTTAATCTACCTACGACAGATCGTGCAACTGAACAATATATTAATCCGATGGAGAGTGGCTGGGAAGCGCGTTATTATAAATCTTTATTTGATATAAGAATTGAAAGTATAAGAAATGAATGTCAACGACGAAAAGAGATTTGTCAAAATTATTTAGAAGGTTTAGAATGGACATTTAAATATTATAATTCTGATTGTGTCGATTGGCACTGGACATATAAGTATGATTATCCGCCATTATTAGTGGATTTACTGAAATATATTCCTTATTTTGATAATATAACATTAATTAATAACACATTAATTAATAACACATTAATTAATAACACATTAATTAATAACACATTAATTAATAACAAAAATAGTCCCGTATCTCCATTTGTGCAATTAAGTTATGTATTACCAAAACAAAGTTTGAATCTACTACCTATTCAACTAAGAGAAAATTTATTACAAATGAAACCAGAATGGTATGTTGATAATTGTGAATTTCAATGGGCATTTTGTAAATATTTTTGGGAAGCGCATGTAAAGTTGCCGGACATTGATATTCAAGAGCTTGAGTATATAATTATAAAGAGTATATAAATATAAAAATATATATATATTATAATGATGTCTGTTTCTAAACAAATTATTACTTCTATGACGCCAACTGATCTACAATTTTTGCAAACAAATGCAAAAAATACGTTAATTGTCATAAAATTCGGAGCGGAATGGTGTAAACCCTGTAAGCTTATTAAACCTACATGCGACGAGTGTTTTTCTCAATGTCATCCGAATATAATTTATGCAGAAATAGATATTGATGAAAGTTTAGATTTGTATATGGTATTCAAGAGCAAGAAGATGATTAAGGGAATACCAACAATATTAGCATTTAACACAGAAAATACTCGTGATCAATGGTATATTCCTGATGACTCAGTTATCGGAGGCGATATAAATGCGGTTAAGGCTTTTTTTGGCAGATGTAACGCGGTTTTTGGTAAAGCGTAAAGTGTGCGCGGATGAGCCTATTTTTTGCGGCACTCATTTTTTGCGGCACTTTTTCTAAAAGTGAAAAGTGTAAAGTGTGCGCCTATGAGCCCGTTTTTTGCCACACTTTTTCTAAAAGTGTAAAGTGCAAAGTGTGCGCGAATGAGCCTGTTTTTTGCCACACTTTTTCTAAAAGTGTAAAGTGCAAAGTGTGCGCGAATGAGCCTGTTTTTTGCGGCACTCATTTTTTGCGGCACTTTTTCATTATATTTTTTGCTACACTTTTACTAAAAGTGCAAGATGGACTTAAATCTCGACAATTATGAATTACTTGATTTACTCGCTTTATTTAAACTCGATTTTGATTTTAACGAACATGATTTGAAACAAGTAAAAAAAATGGTATTGCAAACACACCCTGATAAATCCAACTTAGACAAAGAATATTTTTTATTCTTTAGCGAAGCCTATAAGATTATTTATGCTGTCTATAAATTTCGTCATAAAAGTACTTCTTCGCCTAATACATATAATACTTCATATTATGTAGAAAAAGATGAACAAAAAGAAGCATTATTAAGCGAAATATCAAAAAAACCCAATTTTAATAAAATATTTAATGAACTATTTGATCAATATAAATTACATGATAATGATTCTGATACCGGTTACGGCGAATGGTTAAAATCCGATGATAACATGGACACGAGAGAAACAACATTAATGGGAATGAATGCTACATTTGAAACAAAAAAAAGTGAAGTCAGAGCATTGATGAAGATGGACGGAATCGAGGATTATAACAGCAGTAACAGCGCATCACAATATGATTTGACGAGAGATAAGCCCGAATATTATTCTTCCGGTTTATTTAGTAATTTAGGTTATGAGGACTTGAAGAAAGCCCACATAGAAAGTGTCATACCTGTCACACATGAAGATTATTTGCGGCGACCAAAATATAAGACTGTAGAAGAACTTCAACGTAGTAGCGATTATCAGAATATTGCGCCTTTAGCTTTATCGGAAGCAACAGAATATTTACAGCAAAAGAAATATAGTGATAGTAAAAATGATGTGCATAGAGCATTTAAATTAGCCAAACAGGATGAAGAAGTAAGAAAGGCTAATGATGGATGGATGAGTAATTTTAAAAGATTAACATTGTAAAAGATAATTTACATTTTTGCTGCACTTTTTTAAAAGAGTATATATAATGAAGTATTCTAACTATATATATACTTTAATTCTATCCCTTGTAGTAGGTTTTTTTTATAATCGTTATAAACGATATGAAGATACAGATGAAGAAAAAGCAAGTTATGGTATGGTGTCTAAATTTTTAATTAATAATGAGAGTGATAGTTCTTTAGATAAAAATACAAAACCGATTTTATGGATTCATATGAATTATGATATTAATGCTCGATGGTGGTCTAGTTTCTATTCTCGTAATTCTATGGATTTAAATCAACCATATTTATATTTAACAATTAAATCGATTATTGATTCTTGTGGACAGGATTTTAACATTTGCTTAATTGATGATGAATCATTTGGTAAGTTAATGCCTGATTGGAATATAAATGTAGCTGCAATTGCTGAGCCGATTAAATCAAAGATGAGAGAATTGGCTTTTTCAAAATTGTTATATAAATTTGGAGGGTTTCTTGTACCACCGTCTTTTATTTGTTTTCAAAGTCTTTTGTCGATTTATCAATACCACACTGGCACGAGTTCAATGTTTGTTGCTGATATGTTAAATAAAACTACGACAGCGAATCAATTGGTGTATTTTCCGAATACTAAATTTATGGGCTGTTTGAAAGAATCAATAACTATGATGGAGTATACCAATTATTTAGAAAAGGTCATATCGCAAGATTTTGTAGATGAAAGTAATATAGTAGGCGCCTATGGACGTTGGTGTTATGAAAAGAGCTTAAAAGGTGAGGTGGGAATCATACCAGCGGAACAACTCGGCATCAAGGATGCTGATGGAGTGGCGATTTCAATTGACCGGTTGATACAAAATACATATCTTCATTTAAATGGAAATGTGGTTGGGTTATATATACCAGCGGATGATATTATAAATCGTACGGCTTATAATTGGTTTGCTAGACTATCGGCTAAACAAGTATTGCAGTCTGATACGACAATAGGAAAATATATTTTGATTACTAGGTAGAGCTACTTCGTTTGTGTCTACTTCGTTTGTGTAGAGCTACTGCGTTTGTGTAGAGCTACTGCGTATGTGTAGAGCTACTGCGTGTGTGCCTACTTCGTGTGTGCCTACTGCGTATGTGCCTACTGCGTATGTGCCTGTGTATTTTGCTATACTTTTTTTAAAAGTATTTTTTAAAAAGTATGTTTCTAAAAGTATATGATATACTCTATCTCATAACTAGATTTATCATATACAAGTTTAGTTTCATATTTAATATTATTCGCATTACATAATTGTCTTATTATAGTGAGAAAATTATTATAATTCATTTTACGTTCTACATATTTTTTCTTTGATGCATAATAATATTCTTTTAATATAGATGTAAATGTTACAATATTATTATTGTACTCTGTTTTCTTATATAAAAATTTATTAATTGTAAAATATAGATCATTTTTTATAAAATTAGTCTGTAAAAAATCCAATAGTATATTTATCGGTACCTCTGATTTAAATAACTGATTGACTTTTTTTATAGATTTAATAGTAGATAGATCTTCATTCATATTATATTATTGTAATAAATAATATAATTTTTATTTTTTGCATATTTCTTTTTGCATATTTCTTTTTGCACATTTCTTTTTGCACATTTATTTCATTATATGCGTAGCATACATTTGTCTATTCTGTAATAAGTGTGTTTTTTGCTACACTTTTTCTAAAAGTGTTTTTCTAAAAGTGTAAAAGTGTCTTGATAATATTATTTGTAAATAATGTTAATTCAATCTCATCCTCATGAATTGTATTAAACACAGTTATATATTTACATATATAGGGTATTATTTTATATTTATCTTCTTCCGTCAATAGTGTTGTAGTTTTTACATACATAAAATAATTATCCAGTATATCCATGACAGAATATCCCCGTTCAAATATAGTATACAATATTTTTATAGCTGATTTAATATCTTTATCATGTTTACAATAGTTTGTATATAAATCAAATTCATTAAAAGAAATATTCGTACACATACTAATTGCTAATTCCATAGTTATTTCTGTATCCATTAATTTGAACTTTTCTAAATAATTCGCGATAATTCGAATTGAATTATTACTAATAGATATAATATATTTTTCTACTTCAGGTACAATATGAATATTCTCTGATCGACATATATGTTGTATAATATTATGTAAATTTTCTGTAGATAAATGCTTAATTTTAATAATATTCATTCGTGATTGTAGGCTGTCAATTACTTTAAGAGTATTATTGCATGAAGCTATGCAATGTACATTATTACTATATTTATCCAATATGCTGCGAAATACTTGCTGTCCTTGATCATTTATTGTATCCAAATCATCTATTATAATTATTTTTTTTTTATTATGTATTAGCGAAGATGATTGACAAAAAATTTTCATATCATTCCTATAATAACCAATGCCTTGTTCATTTAGATTATTAATAAATAGAATATTCTCTTTATTAACCTTACCATTGTAATATTCATTTACTATGGCATTCAATAAAGTTGTTTTTCCTGTACCAGATGAACCAAATAATAACATATTTAAATTATTAATATCTA
>Ga0114974_10002422_pt1 | contig 14309 bp, 10 predicted proteins | sample S_130206_EF_Meta_FD_87318 | JGI IMG/M metagenome (GOLD analysis project Ga0114974, IMG submission 87318) | Freshwater microbial communities from Lake Simoncouche, Canada to study carbon cycling - S_130206_EF_MetaG | ecosystem: Environmental > Aquatic > Freshwater > Lake | place: Lake...
AGAGCGAAGCCAGGGTTTCAGGACTACGAACATAGCCAGTAAAGACCAAACGAGGATCTTGGTAACTTCTAATTTTATCGGCATACGTGTCTTGGTAAGGCACATCCCCTACAATTACTAGTTTTTTAGTGCTCTTGGAGTGGATAAAGCCCTCAATTAATATATTGGCATTGTTATCGGGGATCATCCTGCCCACAATTAAATAATAATCCCTTTCAACCAAGTTCCAGTATTTTAAATAAGGTAAGTCAGCCCCTGGGCTTGTTTCGGCACCATAGGTGATGACCACCGATTTCGCACCAAATTCTTTTAGATAGATGGCTTGCATCGCATCCGCATCTGTAATGAGCAAATCCATAAAACGCGTTGCCATTTTAGCGGCCCATTTAAAATACACGCCACCAAAGCCCTTCCATTTAGGACGCAGCCATTCAAGACCATCCACATTCATAATCGTAGGTTTTCCAAAAAGACGGGCAATAATACCAAAGGGCCCGTTACTCACATTCAATACCAAGGCCACATCAACCTTTGTGAACACCATATGCCAAAAAGCAAAGAAAGAATGAATAGGTTGAGCCAAAGATTTAAAAGGAAGTGTTGGAATATAAACCAAATGAATCCCATTGACCATGGCAGGTTTTTTAGCAAATAAATGCGCATGACAATACACGGTGATCTCCACACCTTTTGCAGGCAATCTTTCCACCAAAGCTTTTACTAAAGTTTCATAACCACTATAAACATATGGATAGCCGCGTGAGCCAATGATGGCTAGTTTTAATATTGCATCATGATTTATTATCTCGTTGGGATTATTCGTTGTATTGGTATGGTTAATGTTTTGCTGCATTGTTAGTTTTCAAAAACTTCTGTAATATTTTTTTCAAAAGCAGCTTGACTAAAATAAGTCGCTACCCTTTCTTTACCGGCTGCGCCAATTTGTTGACGAGTGCTTGCAGGCAAGATGGCATTTATTTTTTCAGCAGCAACTGCTACATTGTCTAAAGGAATAAAAATACCTGTTTCATTTTCTTTCACCATTTCTAATGCACCACCCTGAGCAGTGGCAGCAACTGGAATACCATATTGCATGGCTTCAAGAATGACTGTAGGTAAGGAATCTGGTTGAATAGAGGATACAACTAACAAATCGGTAGCAGTATAAAAATTTGACATTTCAACTACTTGTCCAAGATAATGCACTGATGCTTCTAAATGGTATGCGTGAATTAAATCAAACATTTGATCTAATAAATATTCTTGACCAGGATATGGATCTCCAGCAATAAAAAAATGTAAGTTGGAAAAATTATTTGATTGTTTAAGCACCTTGGCAATCTCTAAAAAATAAGGTTGTCCTTTAATCACATGAATTCTACCAGCCAAGCCTAAAACGATTGCATCATCTGGTAAATTAAATTGTTTCCTATAATCAATCGTGACAGGCTGAATGATTGATTCAATCCCATTGTAAATTCGAATTAAACTAGTTTTATCAGACAAAGCGCTTTCCCAACATTTCGCTACTGCATCAGAAACTACAATTAACTTGTCTGCTCCTTTGCGCATTTGCCAACCTAAAAATTGATGTAATAATTTAGGTCGCTCAATAATTTCATGAATATGCCAAATATGTTTTAAATTATTTTTTCTGGCCACCCAGGCCCCTATTAAAACGGCGGCTGTATTGGAATAGACTAGTTCTATTTGATGTGTTTGAATCAAAGCATTTAAAATCCTACTTGCACTGCGCCATTTTTGAATGCGATTCAACAATCCAGCAATTGTAAAATACTTACGACGTAGAATACCCAAATTAATGATATGCACTTCTACGCCAACTAATTCAAGCGCTTGTTCTAAACTGCCTTTATTTGATATAACCACTACACAATGATGTCCATGCTTGCGTAACAAAGTCACGGTTTGTAAAAATATTCTACTTGCTCCATATAAATCTGATGAACTATGTAGTAATAAAATACGCATTATGATTTAACTACTTGTTTAAAAATATCCAATAATTGATTACAGGATTTTTCCCAATTAAATTCTTGTAAACGTTTATTACCTTTTTGAATCAAATCTCTTCTTAAGGTATCATCCTCTATTAAACGTTTTAATTGACAAACTAGGTCTTCCACATCATATGGATCAAATCCAATAGCTGCATCACTAGCAACTTCAGGCATACAAGTATTGTTGGCAATTAATAAAGGAAGCTCAAACTTAAACGCTTCTAAAATGGGTAATCCAAAGCCTTCGTTGATAGATGGGAAAACATAAATGAAAGCATTTTTGTACATGGACAACAAATTACCTTTATCTAAATATCCAGTTAAAATAATTTTATCTTTTAATATTGGGTCTTCTACTAGTGCTTGAATTTCATTGGTAGCATCCGAGTTCATTTTTCTATTAGAGCTGCCTACTAATACTAGTTTTAAATCTGAATGACCTTGTTGCACAAAGGCTTTAAACGCCTTGATTAAAAATGGAATATTTTTTCTTTTATCAAATGTACCTACATGCAAAATATACTTTCCTTCAACCTTTGGCAAGCTAGGATCTAACTCATTTAATAAGGCTGTTTGATTTAAAGTAATTTTGGGGGCCTCATACACCACTTTAATTTTATTACTTGGTAATTGATAGCAAGTAGCAACTCGCTCTGCTGCATAATGAGTTGGTACCACAATTGCTTTAGCATTTTTTGCACCCCATAAACCAAAAATATTGAATAAGCCTAACCAAAGGCGATTGTAGTGTGCAGGATATTCTTTAAAGAATGCATCGTGAAATACAGGTATGGTAACAAATTTAAATGTACAAATAGGCACAAAATAATCCGTACAAAAAACAATATCACACTGGTGTTGATAGGCTTTAAAGGGCAGGGTAATTTGTTTCCAAATAAAAAAACGAATATGCTCTCTAATTTTTAAAAATGGATTGCTTCCTAAATAAGGGTCAAAGTTGGTATCGAAAAATAAAAACTCAAATCCTGGTCTGCCTTTTTTAAACTCATGTACAACAGCTTCTAAATAAGTTAGAGAGCCAGTTGTAGCTAATTTTAAATCCCGAATATCAATTGCTACACGAATCATGCGATATCCTCCGTTTTAGATTGATAAAAATTGACCATTAATCCCGACAAGAACCAAGAAAGAAAACTTACATAAATATACGCATCAATATTGGCAGTAAACATAGGAATAAACAAACCCACTTTTATTAAGACTGTAATTAAGGCAAGGGTATAAAATTGACCTTTAGCAAATTTGAGTTGCTTCACTGCCAACACTAATAATGCAATATAAATCGTTAAATAAGTGAACATGGCAATCACGCCTGTTTGCACGCCAATAATAATTAGTTGATTTTCGCCTCCAATATTATCACTGGACGCATTGGCCACCCTACCGGACTCTCCCAAGCCCAAACCCAATGGTTTTTCTATCATTGCCTCTATACCATTTACCCATTCCACAACGTGGCCAATACTGGAAGTATTGGTAAATGTTATTGTATTCATTACATAATCATATAGGTCGCCTTCCACAAAGAAAAAGAAAAGAATGATCATTGTGATTGAAAGGGTATGAAAATAAAAAAGTGTTTTTTTCATCTTCGCTATCCATGCATATACATAAATGACTAAAAAATAACTTACAAAAGCAGCTCTAGATGCTGCAATGAGGATACAAAAAAAAGTAGCAAACAATGCTATTACTTGAAAGGAATCCATATAGATGCCCATTTTTTCACGCTTTCGAGTCATCACCCCAAGTGCAATCGCAAGCGCTACAATAATGGCTGCTGCAAACTCAAGTGGATTTGAAAAGATGCTACCAAAACGCTTAGATCCAGACTCTGTTTCGAAAGTCCAACCCAGTCCATACTTCCCAGTAGGTTCGGTATCAAAAAATTTAAGATTATAATCTGCATAACCTGTAAATGCATGAAGATGCGTGTTCGTGAATTTCTCAATCAATGCCACTGCAAACGCCACAATGATTACAAATAAAATAAATGCATACATTTTATTCAACTGTAATTGCTTAAAATTTACAAATCTTCCAATAAAATACAGTAAGGGGAAGAAGGCAATATTTTTAAGTGCTATTAATTTAAAAAATATACTATAATTTCCTATGGGAAGGATAAAATAAGCAAGGGAATATAAAAAGAAAAATAGTACTAGCTTATCAATTAAGTGCAATTTTATTTTCTTGTACTCATGTATGCTAAATACAATGATTGCAGAACTAATGATAACTATAAATTCTTTGAAAAACTGAAGAAAAGGTATTGCCTTAGCTAATCCAAAAGAAAAACTTACAGACATGGTATTGATATAAATGGGCAAGCCAAAAATCAAGAATACCAACAAGCCTTGCATTTTAGACTTAGCTAAATGAAAGAGGCCGTAGATAAAAGCTGAAATGTAAATAAGTGGGAAAAGCAGCAACATCCTTTACATAGATTTAATGCCTAAGGTAAACAAAAAGCTATTTAAATCATTCGGGTTATTAAAACCAAGGCCAGAGGCATCTGCAGGTTGAGACCATTGATAATTATAAGATCGTTTAATAGCGATGCTTGAACTAATCATCCAGCGCTTTATTGGGTGATCTGCCAATAAACGTAAGCTAAAATCCACCCATTTGGTTTTACTTGGATTGGTGAATGCTAAATTGTCTTCAAAGAAAACACCATTCTGCGTTACACGCTCCAATTGAATGCCATATTGTTGAAGGCGATTGAACTTGCTCAATCTAACTATTTGTGCATTAGCACCCTGACCAATGGGCGCGCCCATGATCTCTCCTAAGTGTGTATAGCCTTGCAAAGCACCGCCATGTATATACCAAGAACTCGCACTCAATAATGGCCAAGAAGGGGGTTGTTGCATGCGTGTGTATTCAGAAATCAATTGCCAGTATTTCGTTTTTTGTTCATTCACATTGAACAATTTACGTATTCCTAAAGTATATGCTCTTGAATGGTCCAATCTTTGAATGGCATCTCTAAAATTATAAAACGCATCATTCCTACCCCACTCCATGTAAAATTCAGCATTAGCAGGTTGCATTAAATAACGCATAAAAAAGGAAGCGTATTGGTCGGTATTTGCTTCGACTGAATTTAAAAGATAATCTGTAAACTCATTAGGGTCATTGACTCTTGAAATATTTTTAAAAATTAAATTCCAATTATTAAAAACTTCTAAAATAATTTCTGGTTGTTGCACTACCCTCGTTAATCCCACACTTAATCCTTTAATCCATTTAGGTTGATACGCAATGGTTGCCCCATTAAAATACCTTCTACTAGGGATTGTGGCTGAGCTCACTTCTGCCAATCCTTGATAAGCTTTGTCCATAGGATCTAAGTAGGCTGCTACCCATTGCCATTCAAAACTTCCTATAGGCGTTTTTAATGGACGTCTACTATTAAAAGTTAAATGCATGAATCCAGGTGCATGGCCACTCATTAACAATGGATTGAATACCGAAGGTCCCCAGCTGATGTTTTCTGAACTAATACCAATAGATGCTGGACCCGCATTTAATCGAATACTTGAATTACCCCAAAACAATTTGTTGTAATTGGTTGTTTGATCATTATTGCTGAAGCTTTTATTCTGTGCATTCACCCATTGAGGCTGTAATTGAACAGTCAATGGGCCCAATTTTGCATACACCCCTGCAGATGCCATTACCTGATAGCCACTACTTGCAAGCATTAGACCATCTATGGTTTTAAATGGAATATCCGTTACATATTGTTGAAGTAATTGCACAGGCATTAAATTAACGTAACCTAATTTTCCTAAAAAAGACTTCCCACGTTTTTGTAAGTACCTATTTGGTTGATTTGAATGACTACTATTAGATATTGAATTTTGACTACTTAGATAAATTGGATTGATCAAAAAAGAAATAGTTGAATCAAAATTTCCTAAAAGTTGAGACCTGCGTGCTAAATCCGTCCTCCATTCTTGGTCTAAAGAAATAGATTGTGCAATGGCAGTTTCATGCAATACAATTAACTGCACCAGCAATATACTAACAAGAAAGGGATACCTAGTTGCCTTGTATCCCTTTTTGAAAATGAATTTCAATCTATTATTTTTTATTTTTCCAGAAGCCATAAATTCCTTTTTCAACCTCATAGTTGTCCCATGATTTTTGAACGCGCATTGGTTGTTGTTTGGCCCATTGCCACATATCAGTTAATCCCGCTTCTAAACTTGTTTTGTCTTCGTAGTCTAAAAGTGTCACACTTAATTCATGAGAAGGCAAGGCATCTTTTACTTCGTGACGTGCTTGCTCGTATTTGATCTCGCCATTACCAATGACTTTCTTCAATACTTCTGCGGCATCTTTAATGGTGTAGTATTTCCAGCTACCAATATTGATGATGCGTTTTTTAGCACGATCATCTGTGCCTGCTTTCCATAAAGGCAACAAACAATCATCTATACTAGAGAAAGCTCTTTGTTGATCCCCTTCGCCAAAAATGGTAAAAGGTAAATTGTTGATATGCTGGTACATCCAAATACCTAATACATTACGATAGCGATCCCAAATATTTTGATTACGGCCATATACATTATGCGGACGGATAATACACCATTCTAGTCCATGCTGCTCGCCTGCAATTTGAATATCCATTTCACAAGCATATTTTGCTACACCATAAGGATCTATAGGATTGGGTTGGTGGGATTCATTAAAAGGAGGATTGCCATGGCCATAAACTGCCATGCTGGATGTAAATACCAAGCGACCAATATTATGTTCTATACAAGCATTCACTACATTGGCTGTAGCAACTAGATTGCTATTGTAATTGTACTTTCTAATAAAAGGACTCAAACCTTCTGCAGCATAAGCCGCAAAATGATACACGATATCAGCTCCTTCAAATAATTGTGCAACGGCATCCTTGCTCAAATCTAATTGGTGAAAATCTACCCCTGTAGGTACATAGTCTTGATAGCCACCAGATAAGTCGTCGATGCCAATAATAGTAGAATTTGGGTGGTTTTTGATAATCCATTCAGCCATTCTAGAACCTAATAAACCTGCAACCCCTGTTATAATAATTTTTTTCAAAAAATAATATTTTTAACGCGATAGATACAATTATACCGAGCTTAGTAATCCGTCTTTAATTCCCGATATCCAAGCCTTTAATTTATTAAAGCGCAATCTACTTATAAAATAGAAAGATACCCCAAAATAATAGCAAAATTGGTAAAAAAAAGTGGTTGGAATTGCCCAAAATGGGGTGTGTGCTTTTAAAAACCAAATTCTATTACGTCCATTTAGATAATGTACTTTAGGACTCAAAAAGCCCTCTTTTTCCTTTGTCTTAGACTTATGTGCCATTCCGGCAATATGGTAGATCAGCGATTCAGGAACATAACCTAAAGTATATCCTGCTTTTTTAATCCTAAAAGAAAGGTCTACGTCTTCAAAATAAATAAAGTAACGTTCTTTTAAAGTTCCTGTCTTTTTTAAAACTTCAGAACGCATCATAAAAGCACAGCCTGTGATCCAGTCAATCTTTTTTTGCTGCATTGTTTGTTTGCGCAATGGATCTTTTCTAAAATACATTAAAGTGAGTGGAAGACCAATCCAAGACAAATACCTACTTCCTGCATTCCAAATTAAATTGCGGTCATGATGAAAATAAATCAAGGGTTGCACTGCACCAACAGAGGGATCATTATCTAACCTAGCAATTAATGGTTCTAAAAAATTAGACTCTACAGTCACATCATTATTCAACATCATAATGTATTTATAGCCATGTTGCAATGCATATTCCATCCCTAAATTATTTCCACCTGTGAAGCCTTTATTGGTTTCAGATGCTATCAGAATTATATTTGGGAAATGCAGTTTTAATGCATTGCCCGAACCATCTTCAGAACCATTGTCCACCACAATACAATCATAGTTAGTATAAGTAGTTTTTTGAAGTGATTCCAAACTTTCTTTTGTCAATTCAAAACTATTCCAGTTGATTAGTATAATAGCTAATTTTTTTACAGCAAATTGTTCGATACGCATTTATAAATGATACTTAAAATTAAGTTGGCCAATAAATTGTTGTTTATCATAACCAGGAATAAAGTATTTTGATTCAGGTTGGAACAATCCCCAATTGTAATTATTCGTTTGTATGTAACTTAAACGCGGACCAATATCCCAACGGCCAAAAGTCCAATCTATTTTTAATGTGGTTGCAAAATCTACATACCATCTTCTAAAATCACCCGAGTTGGTAAAAGAGAACACATAAAAGTCATTGTTATGCAATCTACGTTCGGCACTCAATCCAATTCTATTTGTTGCTTTGCGCCAATTGAGTTCAATAGTTTGTGAAGTGGCACCAGGGCCAATGCCAGCACCTAAAACTTGACCATTGTGTGTATACCCCTGAACCACATCGGCCCCTAAATACCAAGAAGTTGGTGCGCCAATTGAAAATTGTTCGGCTCTTGTTTGTAATTGCAGGTTGGCCATCTCTGCTAAAAATTCCCAATAATATTTTCGAGTGGTAGGAAATATTTTACTAAATCCAAGTACAGACGCTATGCCTTTATCGGGCTGTAACATAAAATTACGTGAAGTGGTTTGGTTGAGGTTCCATCCAAATTCGCCATATAAATTAGCATTGGCAGCAGGAAGTTGGTAATTGAAATTGAAAGCAGTTAAAATAATTGGTTTGTTGGGAAGGTCATTAGGCAAACGATGTACAATATTTTTAATAGGTACATATTGCATGATGCTAGCAATTTGATGGGTGTATTGGACATAACTCTGCGAAATACCCACTGTCAAATTTTTAAACCACTTAGGCGTGTAATTAATATTTACTCCCTGAAACATTCTACTTGTATCTGGCTTTGGTACATATAATTTATTGCCTCTATATGTTTTAGTTGGTTGAGAAGGTTGCCAATTACCATTTTTTAAAAGCCCCCAAACAAATTCATAATTGAACGCACCAATTTTTGTTTGGATTTGTTTTTTATTAGCAATGCTTATATGCGGGAAACCACCAGCATTATTAGATAATATTAAAGCATTGCGTTTAGTAGGTCCCCACCATTGATTGGCGGTTGACAATGAGATAGTATTATTTTTAAAATTGTATTTTAAAAATGACTGCCCTAAGAACAAACCTGTATATTTTCCATTACCAAATTGTTCTGGTTGTTCAATAAAATTTTGAAACCTGTAATAGTCACGCCATTGTATTTCATCCATGTCTGCGCTAAACCCTTCAAAATTTAAATTTTGAGCTGCTACAAATTCAGGTGCCATTTGTAATTCAAATTGTTTCCATTTTAAATTAAATCCAGCATTTAAATACTGTTGCCAGCCTTTAGCAGGAAGCATTACACCATCGTTCCATTCGTATGGATGATCACCCACATATTGCAATTTGTTAATGATAGGTAATAATTCAAACTGTATACCTGTTTTTGCAATTGGCTTATAGGCAGCTATAGAATCAATAATTGTATTTGTTTGAATAGCTTGTTCTATTTGTCCTATAGATAAAGTAACTACCAAGCAGCCCAATACAGTTAGCATATACTTAAGCATTGGATCGATTGCTTTGAATGATTAAAAAATAAATCACTAAACAAGCGCCCTCAATGATCATTGGATAATACCCCAAAGTATAGTTAGGCAATCCAAGGTATAGGAATAAAATAAACAATACAGCAACTAGTAACACAATTAATCCAGCCCCAAAATAAGATTTGAATTTTTTATCCAATATTAATTCCGCCACATTTAATACATTCAGCGCAATCAATAAAGGCACAACAGCAATTAATTTCAAAAGGCGCGTTGCTTCCATCATGAATGCTGCATCTACATTGGACTTACCCAATAATAATAAGGATAAAATCAAATGTGGGAAAAAATATAAGACTAAGCCCAAACAAACACAGGCCAATGCTAAAATTGAATTTTGTTGTTTTTTTAATCTACGCCATTGTTCAATACCTTGTAAATGTTCTCCAGTCGCCTTAGGCATCACTGCTGCACTATAGGCATTCACCATCATCCTGCAACTAGAGATTAATTTATCAATTAAGCCATAGGCCGATAAAAATATAGAGCTTGCAAATGCTGGTAATGCAAATAAAAATAAAGATTGTTGTAAATGCACAGTAATACCATTACCCACAATTAAAGTATGCGTTTTAATTAATGCAATGATTCTTTTAAAATTTGGCCATAAAGTATAGATATGCGCAGCAAAAAAAGATTGTCTAAAAAATAAGGCATTTAATAAAAACATCCCCAAGCCCGAACTGAATAAGGAAATGAAAATAAGTTGATCATTATTTCTAAAAAAATAAATCGTGCCCAGCACCAAAGCTCTAATGATAATATTAATAATACTATATCTACTAATCTTATACTCTGCAGTTAAGTAGAACTGAGGATTAATGAACTCTGCAAATAACATAGGCAGGATGGCAAAATAATAAATGCCTTTATCAGATACAGTAGCAATACCCAAAGTAATGATGACTGCCATCCATAATGGATAAAAACGAACGGCTAAAGTCTCAGCGCTAATAATGGCTTTTTCATTTTCGTTACTTGCTCTTCTTAGTTCAACCACCGCAGTTTGAGAACTACCAAAGTTCACTAAGATAGAAGCCAATACACCAAAGGACAATGCAATAAAATACACGCCCAACTTAATAGGTGTGGCATAATGAATCAAAATAGGAATCACCAATAACTGAAATACGGCATTGGATATGTTCAGCATTAATAATGCCGCAAATTGACTAATGGTTGGAAAATATATTTTAAACAATAATAAAAAATTAAGGCAGGTTGATGACTTTAACAACAATGCTCGACATACTCCATGATTCATCACAGATCGCATTGGGTACGTTGGTTTGTACTAAAAAATCTCTAAAATTAAGATGAAGGGTGCTATTGGTATGTGAAATTGTTTTTACGATTCGGTAAGCTGAACTTGTATTGATACCAGAACAGTTATCAGCAGTCCCTTCAAATATTCTAATGGCATCTGTCATTGGCGGATTATTAACAATCGCATATTTGACAGGATAGGATTGAAACATACAATACAAAGGGTTACATGGCGTATTAGAAAAAGTTGCATTGACTAAATCCACGCCATCGGCCTGCATCTTCCAAATATCAGGACCATCTATCCCCCCATAATTGTTATTACCATCCCAACTATTGTGAAAATAAGGAACTACTTCTATTTGAATAGCTTTGTGTTTTGGTAGGTTTGCCAAGTTTAAACTAAAGCCGCCATTATTATACCTGCCAATGATATTTGTGCCATTGTAATTGTACAAAATGGCACCATCTAATCCTGTTTTATCTCCGGTATTGAAATTGCTATTGTACACCACCACTTCATCATAACCTGACTTAGTGCAGGATACAAAAAATAGGATACAAAGCGCAGCGTTAAGAAATGATTTAAACATATATTAAATTTTATATGGCAAAGCCCTTCTTAGTCACATTAAATGAATAAGTTACGTAGGGAAATGATATGATTTAGCCCTTGTAAAGATAAAAAAAATTGTGGGGAGATGGGTATTAATTCACAATAGAAATCACCTTGCTATCCAATTGCTGATAGATACTATTGTTACTCACGTATTCAGGAACTAGTTCCTTCATTTTACCTACCAATAACATCTCGTCGTTGGTGGTGCTTAAAATGGTTTCTAGTTCTAAGGTGTTTTGTTTCACCAATTCAAATGACACTTCACGTACTTGAGCAATTAAAATCTTTTCGTGGTAGGTCTGAGTGGTATTTTCTGCGTCGTTCAATAATTCCTCATATAGTTTTTCACCAGGACGTAAACCGCTGTATGTTATATTTACATCAATATTTGGAATTAAGCCATATAAACGAATCATCTTACGCGCTAAATCTGCAATGGCCACTGGCTTACCCATATCAAATACAAATATCTCACCGCCATTGCCCATACTTCCTGCTTCTAATACCAATTGACAAGCTTCAGGGATGGTCATAAAATACCTGGTAATATTAGGATGCGTCACCGTAACAGGACCTCCTTTTTCAATCTGTTCTTTAAAGCGAATAATTACAGAACCATTGGAACCAAGTACATTTCCAAAACGAGTAGTGATGAATTTAGTGATTAATGCTGGCTGATTGGATAAAGCTTGTACATACATTTCGGCCATACGCTTAGATGCACCCATCACATTGGTAGGGTTGACCGCTTTGTCGGTAGATATCATCACAAAACGTTCTACGTTATATTGAATGGATAAATCTGCAATTATTTTCACACCAATTACATTGTTACGCACTGCTTCTGTAGGACAAAGTTCCATCATAGGAACGTGTTTATAAGCAGCAGCATGGTAGACATATTGAGGCGCATATTCTTCAAATAGTTTTTCCATCCTTGTTTTATTGGTGACATCCGCCAAATAACTAACGCAATTAATACGCGTGCCATTTTCTTTTAATTCTAATTCCAGTGTATGTAGTGGTGTCTCGGCCTGGTCACATAAAATAATGACATCGGGGCTATAAGGAATTAACTGACGTACTATCTCAGAACCAATAGAACCTGCAGCACCAGTAACTAAAATACGTTTACCTTTAATCTGAGCCTTAATTTCGTTGTTATTAATTTGAATTGGGTCACGTTCCAATAAGTCTTCAATTTTAATTGACTGTAATTGTCTACTAGTAAACTTGCCTTCTGCCCATTTAGCATATGCAGGTACACTCAATACTTTAATATCATGGTCTAAACAAAAATCAACTAATTCGTTTTTACGTTTGGTAGGTAAAGTATAAGTGGCAATAATTAATTCATCTACAGGTTTAATAGCCACTAATTCTTTAAACTCATTAAAAGAAAGAATGGGTGCACCATTTAAATTTTTGCTGCCTTTTTTTCTGTCATCATCAATAAACGCAATCACTTGAATATTGGCAAGGCCATCATTTTCAAGCACGCGCTGTGTAGCTACACCAGTGGCTGCTGCGCCAAAAATCACTACTGATTTTTTTTGCATTTTATAATTCTTAGCGTAAGCAAACAGATATTTTATCAATAACCTATAACTTATCAAGAATAAAAAACTAAAAATGGTGTATAAAACAATGACTAGAGTAGTCAGTGCTAAAATATTACTAATGTCTAGCGCCACAGTGTTAATAACCAAAATAATAAATGAAGATAAACCTATAGCAACCGCGATACGAACTGCATCTTGCACACCAGTATAACGCACAATGCCCGTATAAGATTTAGTGGTTGTAAAGACTAAAGCATTCACCAATAAAATTAAAAAAGTGGCATTCAATACATGCTCCCAATTTGTCGCAGCTAATACAACATTTTGTTGGATTAATATAGCAATGAATAAGGCAGTCACAGTTGCGCCCAAATCCAATAATAAAATAACAAACTTTGGTACAATGCTAAAATTGTTAATCTTAAACATACTTATTTTATGTTCTATCAAATCTTAGGGGGTGGGTTTGAAGAGGTGATTTAAATCTATAACAAAGTTAGGGTTCAAATAGGTTCAAAATGCTTGAAACTGTTACAAAATTACGATTAAATATTATACATTTATTGATAATCAATTAGTTAGATATTATTTGACTCATTTTTCGCTTTCCAGAGCTTCACCTCGTAATTGATAGAGTTGAAGGAATGGTCTTTATCTATCTAAAGAAAAAGGGCAGATAATTGCAAATACCCAATATTAGTGTGGACCACGTCTTTCTTAATATATAATACATTGTTTTTCAATATATTATAATTTATATAGGACAAAACTGAGGTCGAGAAAATGCTATTTTTAGATCGTAATTAAATTAGTGTGCCGGATTAGTGTGATTTGCATGAATTTTTCTAATTTTTCATGCATTTCTAAAAACATTGTACCTTTGTGATGCTATGAATGAATCACTCAAGTCTTTTAGAAAAAACCTAACTGCTGGAAAGGTATACCGTCGCCAAGAATTGGAGAGATGGTCTAATGCTATTGATAGACATTTAAGTGAATTAGTAAAAGAGGGAGATTTAAAAAAATTAAGTCAAGGGTTATATTACGTTCCAAAGAAAACAAAATTTGGTGAAGCTCCTCCCGATGAAAGCACTTTAATAAATGGATTCTTACAAGATGATCAATTTATAGTTGTATCTCCCAACATGTATAACAACCTTAATATGGGATTGACACAGTTATATAATA
>Ga0114974_10002424_pt1 | contig 14303 bp, 12 predicted proteins | sample S_130206_EF_Meta_FD_87318 | JGI IMG/M metagenome (GOLD analysis project Ga0114974, IMG submission 87318) | Freshwater microbial communities from Lake Simoncouche, Canada to study carbon cycling - S_130206_EF_MetaG | ecosystem: Environmental > Aquatic > Freshwater > Lake | place: Lake...
GCTTGTTTGGCTTGTCAAGGTGCATTTCGTTTCCGATTTGCTAAATGATGGCGGGAGAATTCCCAGGTGATACTGAGCATAAAGAAACGCCCCGGTAGGGGCGTTTCTGTTGAAGTAAGCAAATTCTAGTGATACATCTGCTTTGGGTTGGTGTCTAGCAGCTCACCTTTGAGCAAATACAAAGGTGCCTTGTGGTACAAAATGATGTCGTGAAATGGATCTGTCAGTATTTTTGTCATCCAAACCAAGCCCGTTTGAACATCTTTCAGGATGAACAAGTGGATGGTTCTAAACAACAATCCTGCAACGCCTAAAAATAACCATGAGGCGCCTACTTGACGAACCCATTCGGTTAAGTTGTCCCAAGGCTCAATCAGTCCAAATAAACCAGGTTCCACATACAAAATCATAGGCAATATGGCCCAAATACTGAGCAATACAATTTTGCGGTTGAGGTTGTACCCCACTTTAATTTCTTCCTTGAACTCTTGTGTGGCTTGGTTGACTTCGTCATAACCCAATGGCTCAAAGAAAAAGTGACCTGATTGACGTGTTGTCATGGAAATCAACCATGCAATCAATGCCGATATCACAGGATCAATCAGAAGATACACATAGGCGACTACAAAACTTATCGCGCTGATAAAGTGAAGTGTCTGATTGATTCGGCTGTGATGGTAATAGCGGTGATCATCGAATCGCTGAATTCTCAAGGCTTCAAAAAATGTAGTCACATCGTCTCCAGGTTGAAAATAGTGGCAGCACAAATTGTGCATGAAGAGATGGTTGTAGAAAATGATGAAATTTCAATGACAAGTTGTGTTTGTCACTGAAATTTCATCATTTATTTTTTTCTTAACCTATTTGTCATGAAATTGTTAAATCTCCAGTTGATGATGAGTCTATGGATAATTCACTTGATATTCCGATTGTCTTAGAAGACTTCCCCGCCAGCCGACCTTCATTGCGAATAGCTGTCGTGACAGAAACTTGGCCACCCGAAGTCAATGGGGTTGCTGTAACCTTGTCAAAATTGGTTCAAAGCTTGAGTCAACGAAATCATGATGTTCAATTAATTCGGCCTCGGCAAGCCAAGTTAGACAGCTCTGACAGAGACTCCAAGCTTGAAGAAGTGTTGATGCGAGGGATGCCGATCCCTCGTTATCCAGAATTAAAACTTGGATTGCCCAGTAAAAAAACGCTGGTCAAGACTTGGACTGTCAGAAGGCCAGATGTTGTTCACATTGCGACTGAAGGCCCTCTGGGCTGGTCAGCTTTGCAAGCAGCCAAAGTGCTCAAGCTGCCTGTTACGTCAGATTTCCGAACAAATTTTCAAAGTTACTCAAAACACTATGGTGTGGGCTGGCTACGAAAGCCCATCGTGGCTTACCTGCGTAAATTCCACAATGCAACATCTTGCACCATGGTGCCCACCCGCGAACTCCAAAGAACACTTGGTGAGAATGGGTTTTTAAATTTAAAAGTTGTTTCGCGAGGCGTAGATACGCAGCTTTTCAACTTAAGCAAACGTGACCCCATGTTGCGCCAGTCGTGGGGCGCCAATGATCAGACCAAAGTATTGATCTCTGTGGGAAGAATGGCGCCAGAGAAAAACTTGGAGCAGGTTCTTAAAACCTTTGAAGCAGTCAAACATCTAGGACCTCATGTCAAATTGGTCATGGTGGGTGACGGTCCTTTGAAAGAGCAATTCAAGCAACGACACCCTGATATTATTTTTCCTGGCATGCTGTTGCAAGAAGATCTGGCCGCTTATTACGCAAGCTCTGATCTGTTTATTTTCCCCAGTCAAACAGAAACATTTGGTAACGTTACCTTAGAGGCTTTGGCCAGTGGCATACCCGTTCTCGCATTTGATTGCGCTGCCGCTAAGGATTGGGTTCAACCGAATGTCAATGGTTGGTTAGTCCCTGAAAATAACCCCGAAGGTTTTGCTGCGCAGGCGGTCGAAATCTTTAGGCTTCCCAAAATGTTTAGAGATGTTACTGCCAGCACCCGTCAACAAGTTGTGCACTTAGATTGGAGTCAAATTGCTGAGCAAGTTGAATCAGTTTTATGGGATGCCATCCGCATCAAATAAAGGATGCCAACTGTCATGACAGTCCCCATCATGATCATGATCCACTGCAATGGAATCGACAAGGCTATTAAGCCGCTGTAAATGCCCAATGTCACCATCACACTGGCATTCTCATTGAAGCCTTGAACGGCAATTGATCTTCCTGCTGTGAGAAGCGTATAACCTCGATTTTGCAAGAGGGCATTCATCGGTACCATGAGCATGCCACCCGCAAATCCTGTCATAAGCATCAGAGGGATAGCAATCCATAGGCTGGTAGAAAATGCCAATGCAGGCAATGACAATCCCAACCAAATACCTAGCGGCAAGACTTTATAAGCTTGACGCAAAGCGATCCAATGTCCAGCTGAAGCTGCGCCAAAAATTACACCAAATGCAACCAACGCTTGCAAAAAGCTTGCTTGTTCGAGTGGCATGTCTAAGGCCTCTTTGGCCCATAGCAAAACCGCAAATTGAACGACAGCACCGATTCCCCAAAATAATGTTGTGACTGCCAAGGAAACTTTTCCAACGGGGTCATTCCAAAGAATGCGATTACTCTCTATAAAATTTTTAAACAAAGCAATGGGCCGCATACTTTGTTGAACGTATTTAACATCAAGGTGTGGAATGCCAAAATTTAGCAGGGCAGCTGCCATGTAAATCACGATCAATGAAAGAAGCGGGCCCGCATATTGGGTTTGAATAGGCACTGAAAAATAGTCAATGAATGATTGATTGAATTGACTCATGAACGCCAGATCTTTTGACGCAACGAGTAAGCCGCCACAAGCTGTTCCTAATATGACGGACATCACGACGGTGACTTCTAACCAACCATTCGCTTTTACCAGAAGTGTTGGTGTGACAGTTTCAGTGACCAGCCCGTACTTGGCAGGGGCATAAGCTGAGGCGGCCAGTCCCACAATCGCAAATGCCAACATGGGATGAAGGCTGGTAAAAATAAATATCACCCCGACAACTTTGAGTGCATTCATACACGCCATTAACTTGGCCTTTGAAAATGCATCAGCAACAGGCCCCATCAGGGGCGCCAAAAATACATAGGACAAAATGAAGGAAAACTTGAGCAAAGGCGCCCACCAGCCTGGATAGCCTTGCTCATTCAAAAAAGCGATGCCCAAAATAAGAAGGGCATTGTCTGCCAAGCCTGACGCAAATTGAGCGCTAATCAGGTAAAAAAATCCCTTAGGCATTGCTATGCCGGAATTTCTTCTTTTTGTGCAAGTCGTTGATCGGCTTTGAAAGTGAGTGCCAGTTGATTGCGTCGACCGATGCCTTGATAGGCAAATCCCAAGTCTTGAAGCAATTGAGGCTCATACAAATTGCGACCATCCACAATGAGGAGTTGATTCATGCTTTCTTTGAGGATCTCAAAATCGGGATGGTGAAAGGTTTTCCATTCTGTAACAACCAAGAGTGCATCGGCTTTGGAGGCAGCACTGTAAGCTGAGTCGGCCATGTGAAAGCGTTTTAGATGTGCTTCATTGGGAGTGTCGTGCTTAACGGCTTCCAATCCCTCGTTTGATGCCAGAGGATCAAATGCACTGACCGTTGCGCCACGTTTTAACAGTTCTTGTACGATGACTCGGCTTGGCGCTTCTCTCATATCGTCTGTATTGGGTTTGAATGCCATGCCCCACACAGCAAATTTGAGGCCGCTAAAGTCCTCTCCAAAATACTGGATCAAGCGACTCACTAGCAATGTTTTCTGCTGATCGTTCACATTTTCAACAGCGGTCACAACCTTCATCTGACTGCCACAATCAAGTGCAGTTTGAATCAATGCGCGCGTATCTTTGGGAAAGCAACTGCCGCCATAACCTGTTCCAGCATAAAGAAAGTCATGCCCAATGCGTTGATCTGCGCCAATGCCTCTGCGAATGCTATCGATGTCTGCACCCAATAAATCAGACAAGTTGGCGATTTCATTCATGAATGAAATTCGTGTTGCTAACATGGCATTCGCAGCGTATTTGGTGAGCTCGGCACTGCGAACGTCCATCCAAATGGTGCGCGCATGGTGTCTGTTAAAGCTTGAATACAGCAACTCCATTTTCTGGTGGACTGCTTGGTAATTGGGACTTTTGTCCATTCCAATGACAATGCGATCGGGTTGCATGAAGTCTTTGATGGCAGCGCCTTCTTTTAAGAACTCTGGGTTCGAGATCACTTCAAACAAAGAATCTTGAATACCTCTTTTTGTTAATTCGTCTTGCAAGCATTTTTGGACACGATAGGCGGTTCCAACAGGCACTGTAGATTTGTTCACAATGACTTTGAATTTTTTGAGGTGACGCCCTATTTGTGATGCCACTGTCAGGACGTGCTGTAAATCTGCAGAACCATCTTCCATAGAAGGCGTGCCTACGGCAATAAAAATGACTTCACCGTGTTCAACGGCATCCGCCATGCTGGTGGTAAATTGAATTCGTCCTTCTGTTCTATTTCTCGTCATGAGTTCTTGCAGGCCGGGTTCATAGATGGGTAATCCCGCTGCATTCAGGGTTGCAATTTTTGCTGCATCGTTGTCAATGCACACAACCTGATGCCCTAATTCTGCCAAGCAGCCCCCAGTCACCAAACCGACGTAGCCCGCTCCGACGATAGAAATTTTCATGAGGTTCTCCTTTGTTGGGGAGATTCTGGAGATGAAAGATTTCTTTGATGTGACTGATTCATGTATTTTCAGTGACAAAAAATCAAATAGCTGAATGGGCGGGTTGTTAATCAATGCGCTTATGTTCCCCTTGTTGTCCGATTTGTAATCAGCAATTGATTTGGCTCAATTTGAGCTGAGTCATCTGTATGTCATAAAATTGTCATGGATTCTGTCAAAAATGGTTCAACCGGCCTTTTGATCCTTACCAGGATGTTTTAATTCTTTGATGGATGCTTACTTGTGACAACTCGATCTTTTACAAATTCTCCTTTGGTGGCGCCTGAAGTCGAACTGCTAGACCGCGACGGCAGTCTTTTGGCTTTCAATGAGAGAGTTTTGGATTGGGCTAAGCGTCCTGAAGTGCCTTTACTGGAAAGACTGCGTTATCTCTGTATCGTTTCTTCCAATCTAGACGAGTTCTTTGAAGTTCGTGCTGATTTGCACATGAGTGCTTACCGTAACCAAGACTCAAAGGGTGCATACAGTACCAAAACCTTTGAAGCCATTTACGAAACAGCCAGAAATTTAGTGGCTGAGCAATACAGCCTTTACAACGAAGTCTTGCTCCCGAGTTTGCGCAAAGAAAATATTCAAATTCTTTCCCATGGCGAACGGAATTCCATCCAGAAAAAATGGGTGCAAGACTATTTCCGAAGAGAAGTAAAACCCTTATTGGTTCCTGTTGGACTGGATCCTGCCCATCCGTTTCCGCAAGTCGCAAACAAGTCGCTTAACTTTATCGTTCAGCTGTCTGGCAAAGATGCGTTTGGACGAGCCAACGACATCGCCATCGTGAAAGTGCCCAGGGTTTTACCAAGGGTGATTCCACTGCCATCCAAGGTTGCTGGAAGCGGCAAAGCCTTTGTTCTGTTGTCAAGCGTCATTCGCTCCCACCTCAGCGATTTATTTCCAGGACGCGAAGTGGGCCAGTTCTCGCAATTCCGAGTGACGAGAAATTCTGACTTGTCGGTAGACGAAGAAGAGGTTGAAAATTTACGCACTGCGTTGCGAAAAGGCTTGCAGCATCGTCAATATGGTGAGGCCCTTCGGTTGGAAGTTTCAGACAGTTGTTCCGAACACTTGTCAACATTTCTACTCAATCAATTTAGCTTGCCCAGTACAGCGCTTTTCCGTGCTGCGGGGCCCGTTAATTTGGTCCGACTTAGCCAATTGATTGATTTGGTCGCAGACCCAGCCTTGCTGTTTCCGACCTACCATTCTAGTTTTCCGAAGCAGTTGCAACAAGGTAGTTCAATTTTTGCGCGGATGCAAAAGGGTGATGTTTTGATCCATCAACCTTTCGAAAGCTTCGATGGGGTTTTGTCTTTTCTGAAAGAAGCAGTTGAAGACCCGAATGTATTAGCGATCAAGCAAACCATTTACAGAACGGGCAGCGACCCAGCCATGATGAACTTGCTGCGTGAAGCGGTGCGTCGTGGCAAAGAGGTGACTGCCGTGGTTGAGTTGAAAGCCCGGTTTGATGAGGAAGCCAATATCAATTGGGCCGAGCAACTTGAGTCAGTGGGTGCGCAGGTTGTATATGGTGTTGTCGGTTTGAAAACCCACGCCAAAATGTTGTTGGTGACTCGGCGTGAAGGCCGCCTATTGAAGCGTTATGGCCATCTCTCTACGGGTAATTACAACCCAAGGACTGCCAAGCTTTACACCGACCTCAGCTACTTAACATGCGATGCCAAAATTACCGCAGACATGGACACCTTGTTTGTGCATTTGGCCAGTCCCAGCAGGTTGGGGCGCATGAATAAATTATTGACGGCACCATTTCAACTGCAAATGAACATGGTCCAAAAAATTGAGTCTGTGGGTTCGGCTGCCAAAAAGGGGTTGCCCGCCAGAATTGTGGCAAAAATGAATTCTCTGACCGATCCCGTGTTGATTCATGCACTGATCAAGGCTGGACAAGAGGGCGCGCAAATTGATCTCATCGTTCGCGGTGCTTGCATGTTGCCAGCAGGGATACCCGGTAAGACAGACAACATCAGGGTGAGGTCCATCATTGGACGTTTCCTGGAGCATTCTCGAGTCTTTTTCTTTGAGGCCGGTGATGTGCAGGACTTTTATTTGTCCAGCGCTGATTGGATGTCACGGAATATGACGCGTCGAGTGGAATTGGCTTGGCCAGTGACAGATCTTGCACTGCGACAGAGAATCGTGGACGAATGTTTGTTGGCCTATTTGCATGACACGCGCAACGCTTGGACGCTTGAGCTTGATGGCAAATACAGGCGTGTCGAAAAAAGAGGCCATAAAACGCAAAGTGCACAAGCACTGTTGATGCAAAAATATTCAACAGGCAGTGCCAAACGCTAACCCAACATCCAGACGAAATGGACCTGATTTTTTGGCGCCACGCAGAAGCATTTGATGCCCTGGACGGGCAGGATGATTTGTCTCGTACTTTGACGCCTAAGGGCGAAAAACAAGCCCTGAGGATGGGGCAGTGGCTAGACCGTCAGTTGCCTGAAGGCGTGCGGGTGATGTCAAGCCCAGCAGTGCGTTGCGAGCAAACGGTCAAGACACTTGGCCGCAAGGTTAAATACAAATCTGAGCTGCAACCGCAAGGCAGTTTGGACGATTTGCTTGTCACCGTGGGATGGCCTGATTCCAAAATGTCAGTGCTGATCGTGGGCCATCAGCCTGTTCTTGGGCAGGCCATTGCCTATTTGCTGGGTTTGCCAAATGGCGAGTGTTCAGTCAGAAAAGGGGCCGTTTGGTGGCTGAGAAGTCGGTTGAGAGAAGACTTGACGCAAACTGTGGTGGTCAGTGTTCAAACCCCCGAGCTTCTTTAATTATTCCTTGGCAGGGCGCCCCGTTTTTAAAGCAGGCACCTTAGACAGTGCTGTCAAGAAAGCTTTGTCACTTAAGCCATTGAGGAGCTTCAGACCCGCTCGCAAAATTTCACTCTTTTTTGCGCTGTGTTTTAAGTTCAAAGCCTTTTGCTTTAACTCTGCAATGGCCAAGTATTCGTCTTTTGGAAAGGTTAAGCTGTCTCTCACTAACTTAGGCTTCTTTATTTTTTGGGCTTCAACAGGCTTTGCTGGCAATGCAGGTTTAGTTTTCGCTGGCACTTTGGGCTTTGCAATTGTTTTGGCTTTGGCAGCTTTGGTAGCGTTTGGCTTTGTTTTCTTTGCCGCTGCTTTTTTGACGGGGCGTCGAACAGGTTTCTTGGCTGTGGCTGTTACAGATTGAGGAACAGTTTGAGCTTTGTCGCTAGCGGCAGGCGCAGGCGTGGTGTTTTCTGTAGACATGTTTCAAATTCATTCAAGTTAAACGGATAAATAGTTTATATCGTTTTTCCATTAATTTCAATTAACTCCAATTTCCATGTGGTCTTTTGCCAAGCAATGCATTCTTCCCGCAGCAAATGGGCAGATTGTGGCCATTGTTGCAACCATGTTTTTTTGCATTGGATCGTGAACTCAGTCGTGCTTCCTTCTACGGCTTTGAGGCTAATGCCTTTGAGGTCAGGATCTCTTCTGGCGTGACAAAGAATAGCGGCCAAGCGAAGACTCAATAACTGCATCACAAAGTCTGAATTCCGCAATTCAACTTCGAGTTTTTTCAATTTACCCCTGTGTCCAAGGATCAATTGACTGAGCCTGTGCAGCTCAGACATCGAGAATCCAGGTAAGTCTGCATTGTCTAAAATGTAGGCGCCATGTTTGTGGAAATCACTGTGAGATATGCGGGTTCCAATTTCAAGCAGATGAGCGGCCCAGCTGAGTTTCTTTTCCAAACGGGCTGCATGTTGCGGCTCAAAACTTGATTTATCAACAATGCTTTTGAACAAGCTGACTGCGGTTTTTTGGACGCGCTCCGCTTGTAAGGCATCGACCGCGAACCTGTTGCCCAATGCGGTGACCATGGTGCTGCGCAAGTCGGTGTTTTCTTCGCGTTGCAAAAGGTCATATAAAACACCATGCCGCAATGCACCCTCGGCAGCATGCATGGAATTAATTTGCATGAGGTCGAAGAGGGCGCACAACACAGCAAGACCTCCGCCAATCACTGGTTTGCGATCTTCTTTGAAGCCTTCTAATCTGAGGGCTTCAACGCGTCCCGCTTTGATTAATTTCTCTTTCAGCCAGTCCAAGCCCTCGCGCGTAATGACTTCTGATGGCCATCCTGCTGCCTGTAAAACGTCAGCAACTGCCCCAATCGTGCCTGAGGAACCGTAGGCAACGTCCCAGCAATTTTTCGGATACAGCGCGATGGCTTCATCGAGAACTGCCTTGGCTGCAACCTCAGCCCATTCGAAGGCAGAGGGCGTGAAAAGCCCATCGGCAAAATACTTCATGGACCACTTGACGCTGCCCACCCGATAAGACTCCATGGTTTGTGGTTTAAAGCCTTGCCCTAAGATCAATTCGGTTGATCGACCGCCAATGTCAATCACCAAGCGTTTTTCTTCAGATTGAGGGAGCAAATTGGCAACCCCAGAGTAAATCAGTCGAGCCTCTTCTCTGCCAGAAATGACATCGATCGGGAAACCGAATAATTTTTCAGCGGGCGTTAAGAAGGTCTCTCGGTTCTTGGCCTCTCTGAGGGTTTGTGTGGCAACAGCTCTAACGTGGCTGGGTCCAAAACCTGATAATCGCTCTGAAAATCGAGCTAAACATTCCCATCCGCGTTCCATAGCGTCCTGAGAAAGCATCCGATCAGCGTCCAGGCCGTTGCCTTGACGCACAGTTTCTTTCAGATATTCCACTCGCCTGATGTGACCGTGCTCCAGCACCCCAATTTCCAAGCGAAAGCTATTTGAGCCCAAATCGATGGCTGCTAATAATTGTCCGTTTTGCATCTAATTAATTCAATCTTGCTCTGCGATACCGTCAAACCTTCATATTTTGTGTCCAAAATTTGTCATTTTGATGACAAATAGTTAATTATTTAAAGTCATAAAGATTGGGCATATGCACGAAATCTTGAGTTGAATCTTGGACTTTGTCTAGAAATTGACATGAATTTGTCACAATTAGGCGATAAATTGCTTGAGTGCTGAACAAGCGTGCCGACAATGAATTGGCAAACATGTCGCACAAACACACATCAAGTTACAACTTCCGAATCAAGGATTCAAAATGCTAAAGATCAAATCATGGGTTGCTGCACTGGGCTTAAGCGCCATCGCTGCAACTTCAATGGCGGCCGACCTGACGGGCGCTGGCGCTTCTTTTCCTTTCCCCATCTATGCAAAGTGGGCTGAAGCCTACAAAGCCAAGACGGGCCAATCTTTGAACTATCAGTCCATCGGATCCTCTGGCGGCATCAAGCAAATCAAGGCGAAAACCGTGGACTTTGGCGCCACAGACGCCCCCATGTCTGCTGAAGAGCTCGACAAAGAAGGTTTGGTCCAATTCCCAGCCATCATCGGTGGCGTGGTTGCAGTGGTTAACATTGACGGCATCAAGCCTGGTCAAGTTAGGTTGACCGGTGAGCTGTTGGCCGATGTGTTTTCTGGCGTGATTCCCAAGTGGAATGACAAGCGCATTACAGACCTGAATCCTGGCGTGGCAATGCCTGATGCTGCCATTACCGTGGTACACCGTGCTGACGGATCCGGCACCACAGCAGTGTTCACAGATTATTTGACCAAAGTCAGTGCCAACTGGAAATCAACAGTGGGTACGGGTGCTGCTGTGAAGTGGCCTGCCGCTTCTTCAGTGGGTGGCAAGGGTAACGAAGGCGTTGCAGCCAACGTCGGTCGCATCAAAAATTCAGTGGGTTATGTTGAATACGCTTACGCCAAGAAAAACAACATGTCTCACCTGAATCTCCGCAACTTGGCAGGCCAATTTGTGGCACCCGATGACGAGACATTTGCTGCGGCTTCGGCCAGCACCGATTGGGCAAAGATTCCAGGCATGAGCATTTATTTGACCAACGCACCTGGTGCTAAGTCATGGCCCATCACTGGCGCGTCTTTCATCCTGATGTACAAGCAGCCGGTCAACAAAGCCAACTCTGCTGAAGTCTTGAAGTTCTTTGACTTCGCCTTCAAAGATGGCAAGAAAATGGCAGCCGATTTGGAATATGTGCCTATGCCTGACGCAACCACAGACTTTATTCGCAAGAGCGTTTGGAACAACGTGAATGTGAAGTAATTCAAACAGACACCCGCTGATTCTTCGGCGGGTGTTTTTCTGTTAAGAAGCACAAGAGATTCGTATGAACAATGCAGACAGTTTGATGACCCCCCACAGGCAGAGTGTTCTGCGCTGGCAGCGGTGGCAAGATTTCTTATTTGAAAAAACAACGATGGTCTTTGCGCTGTCCACTTTGGTGGCCTTGACGGGCATCATCGTCTCATTGTTCATCAGTTCATGGCCGGTGCTCACCACCTTTGGTTTCGAATTTTTTTACACAGTTGAGTGGGACATCATCAATTCAAAATTTGGCGGTTTGATTGCTATTTTCGGAACCGTTGTCACTGCTTCTATTGCTATTTTGATTGCACTGCCGCTTAGTTTTGGCATTGCTGTATTTTTAACCGAGACATGCCCGATGTCGCTGCGCCGTCCTCTGGGAACGGCCATTGAATTGTTGGCTGCCGTGCCGTCCATCATTTACGGCATGTTTGGTTTGTTTATTTTTGCCCCTTTGTTTGCTGAGTATGTGCAGCCCGCATTGGCTGGCTCACTGGGTCAAATTCCTGGCATCAGTATTTTATTCACTGGCGCTTTCAATGGCGTGGGTATTTTGGCGGCTGGCCTCATTTTGGCCATGATGATTCTGCCTTTCATTGCCTCCGTCATGCGAGATGTGTTTGAAATCGTACCCCCCATCTTGAAGGAGTCAGCCTATGGGATTGGCTGCACCACTTGGGAGGTGGTGACCAAGATTGTTTTGCCTTACACCAAAACGGGTGTGGTGGGTGGTGTCATGTTGGGACTGGGCCGTGCCTTGGGTGAAACCATGGCAGTTACTTTTGTGATTGGCAATGCGCACAAATTGTCGCCCTCTCTTTTCTCGCCTGGCAACTCCATTGCTTCTACATTGGCCAATGAGTTTGGCGAAGCAGAGCCAGGCCTTCACTACGCCGCCTTGTTCTCTTTGGGCTTGGCCTTGTTCTTAATTACCTTGATAGTGCTGTCCTTGGCTAAATGGATGCTAATTCGTGCAGAAGCCAAGAAAGGAATGAAAACATGAGCGCTAAAACTAACATGGACCCTTCCATTTACGCCAAACGCAAGCGCGCCAATTTGATTGGCTTGGTTCTGTCAATGTCAGCGATGGTGATTGGCTTGGTATTCTTACTCTGGATCTTGGCCATCTTGATGTACAAAGGCTTTTCCGCTTTGAGCATTGACTTGTTAACTCATGTTTCACCTGCGCCAGGCACTCCGGGTGGTGGTCTGTCAAACGCCATTGTGGGCAGTTTGATGATCGTTTTGTCGTGCACCTTGTTGAGCACACCCATTGGCGTCTTGGCGGGCGTGTACTTGTCTGAATACGGCGACAGGAGCAAAAGTGCAGCAGTCACTCGGTTTGTGAACGACATCATGCTGTCTGCCCCTTCCATCGTGATTGGTTTGTTTGTTTATGCTTTGGTGGTAGTACCCTCTAAGCACTTCTCAGGTTGGGCTGGCACCATTGCGTTGTCATTGATTGCCATTCCGGTGGTTGTTCGCACCACCGAGAACATGTTGAAACTGGTGCCAGTCAGCTTGCGTGAAGCAGCTTTTGCACTGGGTGCGCCTAAGTGGAAAGTCTCTACAACAGTGGTATTAAAAGCGGCCAAGAGCGGCGTGATGACGGGCCTTTTGTTGGCCCTTGCTCGGGTGAGTGGTGAAACAGCGCCTTTGCTGTTCACGGCTTTGAACAATCAGTTCTTCTCTTGGGACATGAACAAACCGATGGCCAATCTGCCCGTCATGATTTTCCAATTCGCCATGAGTCCCTATGAAAACTGGGTCAACCTGGCATGGGGTGGGGCCTTGCTCATTACCCTCACTGTATTGGCACTCAACATCATTGCACGTGTTGTGTTCCGTGAAAAAGTCTCAGTTTAAACATTGAACAGATCTACCAAAATGAATACATTACCTGAAACCAAAGAGATCATCTTGGAAGTTCGCAATCTGAACTTCTACTATGGTTCTTTCCAAGGTCTTAAAAATATTAACTTGGACATCCAAAAGAATACCGTCACGGCTTTCATTGGTCCTTCTGGCTGCGGCAAGTCAACGCTCCTCAGAACGCTCAATCGCATGTATGACCTTTACCCTGGTCAGCGTGCAGAGGGCGAAATTAACTTTGATGGTGAGAACATTCTCAACCCCAAGCAAGATTTGAACTTGCTGCGTTCACGTGTGGGCATGGTTTTTCAAAAACCTACGCCATTTCCGATGTCGATCTATGACAACATTGCCTTTGGTGTGCAGTTGTACGAAAACCTGTCGCGCAGCGACATGGACGATCGGGTGGAGTGGGCCTTGCAAAAAGCAGCCATCTGGGGCGAAGTGAAAGACAAGCTGGGCCAAAGCGGGTTGTCCTTGTCGGGTGGTCAGCAGCAGCGCTTGTGCATTGCGCGCGGCATTGCAGTCAAACCCGCCATCTTGTTATTGGACGAGCCAACTTCTGCGCTTGACCCCATTTCTACGGGCAAAGTAGAAGAACTGGTGCATAACTTGAAGAGTGAATACACTGTCGTTATCGTGACTCACAACATGCAGCAAGCTGCACGTGTGTCAGATTACACAGCCTATATGTACTTGGGTGAGTTGATGGAGTTTGGTGAAACAGATCAAATCTTCATGAAGCCGGCACGTCAAGAAACTGAAGACTACATCACTGGCCGTTTCGGCTAATTAGGAAAGAGAAATCATGGACAAGCATATTTCAAGTCAGTTTGATGCCGAATTGGGCAGCGTTTCTACGCGTGTCCTCGAGTTGGGTGGTTTGGTTGAATCGCAAATCCGCCACGCCGTTTATTCATTGTCGCAGTTCAATGTTGAAGTGGCCGACCAAGTGATCGCCACTGAGTCGCAAGTCAATTCAATGGAAGTAGAAATCGATCGTGATCTGTCTTCCATCATTGCGCGTCGTCAGCCTACGGCGCGTGACCTTCGCTTGCTGATCGCTATTTCAAAAATTACGGCCAACTTGGAGCGTGCCGGCGATGAGTCAGAAAAAATTGCCCGCATGGTGAAATCCATTATCAACAGCGGTAACTCCCGTGCGCTGCCCTCATCTGAATTGCGCATTGCCTCAGACTTGGCGTCTGGACTGTTGCGCAAAGCGCTTGATGCGTTTGCTCGCTTAGATGTCACAGAAGCTGTCTCTATTTTGAAAGAGGATGATTTGATCGATGCAGAGTTTGACGGCTTTGTGCGCAAATTGGTCACCTACATGATGGAAGACCCTCGCACAATTTCGGCCAGCTTGGACCTGTTGTTCATTGCCAAGGCCATCGAGCGCATCGGCGACCATTCCAAGAACATTGCTGAGTTCATCATTTATGTTGTCAAAGGTGCTGACGTTCGTCACATCGCCTTGGCTGAGGTGGAGTCTGTCATCAAA
>Ga0114974_10002425_pt1 | contig 14300 bp, 9 predicted proteins | sample S_130206_EF_Meta_FD_87318 | JGI IMG/M metagenome (GOLD analysis project Ga0114974, IMG submission 87318) | Freshwater microbial communities from Lake Simoncouche, Canada to study carbon cycling - S_130206_EF_MetaG | ecosystem: Environmental > Aquatic > Freshwater > Lake | place: Lake...
ATTTTGTCCTCTAACGACAGCTGGATTTGCAATAATATCTTGAATTGCTTGCTTTAATATGACTCCAGATTTTCCTTCTAGAGAGCTGTAATATCCATTTGGAACCGTTGAAGGACATAGTCCATATGTTGGATGTACTGGACTTCCCCAAGGGCGAACCACAAAATTTATGTCGTGAACTCTAATTGAGATTCCATTGTTTAATAAAACATAACTGGAAGGAATACTTCCAACATTTATCAACATATTTTCGTCACCATCATTAACACCATCGTTTAAAATTTGAATTACACTAGATGCCGAAGTTGTGCCCGCAAGAATTGTAGTACTTAAATTACCTGAAAAGTCGGCATTTGTAAAACTACCATTATATAATGTAAAGGAAATAGTTAAGTCAGTTGTAACTGCTGTATCTGTTGTAAAGGTAACTGTGAAATTTTGTCCTTCTGTAATTGGATTTGAAGAATAACTTACCATTACTCCATTATAAATGATACCAGAGCCATCATTATTGGCTCTTGGAGTTGGTATTTTTACTTCATAAGTACCATCGGATTTTCTTTGTATTGATTGTGTAGAAGCAAATCCATTCTGATTTTCATTGTAACTTACAGTTTCTCCTAAAATAGTCATCAACGCCGTGGCAGAAGTAGTCCCGCTATTACTATAAGCTATTGAGTCAATTAGATTTAAAGATGTTGCAGGCGTATTTAATGGGAAATCCATTGCGTTACCTAAGTATAAACCTACGGCATCAGGGCCATTTTGAATTGTGCTTTGTGGAATGATAAATGATGCTGTTGGAGACACTTGAAGGTTTCCAAGAAGAATTATACCATTTACATCCGTTACTAATCCATCCAAATCAATAGCATAATAACTTGCTGTTCCGGAATAAGGACTCGTGCTACCGGCATTAAAGAAAACTAGAACATAGCCATCTAGACTAAAATTTGGTGTTCCCGATTTTAATTCTATAAATTCCTTAACATCCGTAGAGTTTGTATCTGGATCAATTTCATTAATAACTATTTGACCATAAGACAACAAACTGCAAGACAATAATAAATATACAACGAGGGACTTAATCATTTTTAGTTTTTAGACCACAAAGATAATCAATAAAAACCTGTATAAATGCAAATTTCAAATAGCATTAACAGGATTCAATTCTGTTAACTATTTTCCAACAAATAAAAAATAAAAAGTTGTATCCAAAAAAAAGAGCTCCCATTTACGGGAGCTCTTACTATTTTAATCTTAATTTAAACTATTTAACTTTTGTGAACAAAAATGTTTGTCCGTTGATTAGCAAATTAAATTCACTTTTACTTTCATTAAATTGAATAGTCAAACCCGCTTGTTCAAAAGTAAATTTATCTTTCCCAGCAGGCTCTAAAGGAAGTTTTGGCTGACCTGTTGCGTTTGCTACAAGCATCCCATCTTCTTCAGTAAAATTAATTTTTATTGGAATCATTGTGCTTGAAAAATTTCCTAAATAATTATCTAAGATTACGTCTTTTTCCAATTCACCTTTGTCAGAACTCCATACATTATTTGCACTATTTACATCAGGAAAAACATGATCTGGATCCAATGTAATTGATTCAATTTCTTCAGTAGAGTCATTTTTGAAAGACCAATCTGTATTTTTCTGCCAGATTTCGACTGGTAGTTTTACACGAGTAACAGTTCCACTTTTAAACTTAATATCTAAAACAACTGGAAGTGCCATTTTTTCAAGATTTTCTATAGAAATCACAGCTCCTAATTTCGGGTTGTTTTTTACGTATTTAACCTTAGTAATTGCTTGGTCAAAACGCCAATTGTTAACAAACCAACCTCTCCAAAACCAATTTAAATCTTCACCTGCAACATTTTCAATGGTTCTAAAAAAGTCATCTGGTGTTGGATGTTTAAATGCCCAACGCGCTACATAAGTCTTGAAAGCTGTGTCAAAACGTTCTTTTCCAAGAATTTGTTCCCGTAACATTACCAATCCTGAAGATGGTTTATAGTAAGCCAACATTCCCATATTTACCTCCTTAAATCCGTCTGGAGCAGTCATCATTGGTTCTATTGAAGGCCTTGTGAAAGCTTCAGACATTTGATGCATATCTGTAGCAGGCGTTTTATATTCTCCATTATTGAAATCTACAGAACTCAAAGAATTTATAAATGTGTTAAATCCTTCGTCCATCCAAGCAAATAAACGTTCGTTAGAACCCACAATCATTGGAAACCAAATGTGCCCAAATTCATGATCGGTCACTCCCCATAATTCTTCTCCTTTAGATTCCCAACCGCAGAAAACGATTCCAGGATATTCCATTCCACCTTCGTTTCCTGCGACATATGTTGCGGCAGGATAAGGATATTCAAACCATCTTTTAGAATAGTTTTCAATAGATGTTTTTGTGTATTCTGTAGAGCGGCTCCAAGCATCAGAACCTGCACTTTCAACTGGATAAGCTGAAATTGCCAATGACTTTTTTCCGCTTGGTAAATTAATTTTAGCGGCATCAATGATAAATGCAGCTGAAGATGCAAATGATACATCACGTGAATTTTTAATTTTAAAATGCCAGTTTAATGTTGGTTTAGCCAATGGTTTTGAAACGGCATTTGCAACATCTTCGGCTGAACGAATTACAACCGTTTTATCACTGAATTGCGCTGTCAACCAAAGTTTTTGTTGTTCCAAAGAATATACTTCTTTTGGATTTACTAATTCTCCTGAACATACTACAACATGATTTGAAGGTGCCGTAATTGTTACATCAAAGTCACCATATTCAAGATAAAATTCACCTGCTCCTTGGTACGGAAGCGTGTTCCAACCTCTAACATCATCGTAAACACACATTCTAGGATACCATTGTGCAATTGTAAAAATCTTACCGTTTTTAGTATCTAAAACACCTGTTCTATCCGAACCATATTTTGGAGAAATATAGGAAAATTCAATTTTTACTTTCAATGAAGCACCGTTAGCATTCAAATCTTGAGGAAGAACGATTTTCATTCTGGTATCGTTAATTTCAAATTTCGCCTCTTTTTCAACCGATTTACCACCAACAGAAGAAACAATTTTTACGGATTTAATTTTGTGACCTCCATCAAATTTTTCGCCTCTTGCACCGTTACGACTTCCATTTACAGGAACCACAGCATTTCCACGAGAATCGGTTTTGAATAAATTTTGATCTACATTCATCCATAAAAAAGACAATTTATCAGGACTGTTATTGGTATAGGTTAAAGTTTCAGTACCAATAATTTCACTCGTTTTATCATTCAAATTGGCTGTCAATTGATAATCCGCTCTGTTTTGCCAATATTTTTCTCCAGGTTGTCCGCTTGCTGAACGAGTTGCTGTACCATTTTTAGTATAAAAATTAGGTGCAAAAGCATCATGGTAATTATAATTTGAAACTGATTTGGTTTCAGGAGCAGGAACTTGTTGTGCGTTGGCAGAAATGGTTCCGAATAATAAAGCCGAAAATAAGAAGGCTTTGACGAAATGGTTTTTCATGTTGAATACTTTTTTTGTTGTTTTTGGATTAGACTTATTATTCAGTTTTTTGTTACAGAAAATTAAAATTATAATTCCTAAAAACTAAACAATATGAAATCCAAAGTTGCTACTTTTTATTTAAATAGGAATATTTTTAACAAAATTTACTGAAAATTAGTGTTTATGGCTAAAAAAATAAATACTTTTACGATAAATAATAATACCGAAACAAAGTGAATATTACGATTTCAAATACACATTTATCAGCCACAATAAATCCACTAGGCGCCGAATTAATTTCTTTAAAAGATAAGGAAAATAGAGAATACATTTGGGAAGGAAATCCTATTTTTTGGGGAAAACACTCTCCAATTTTGTTTCCAATTGTTGGACGTCTAAAACACGACATTTATTCGCATAATGAAAAATCTTATTCTTTATCCCGCCACGGATTTGCAAGAGAAATGGAGTTTTCATTACTAGAAAAATCAGCAACTAAGATTATTTTTTCTCTTACAAATACCGACGAAACACTTAAAAACTATCCTTTCCAATTTGAATTGCAAATTAGCTATACACTTATAGACAAAAATTTAAAAATCGGTTATAAAGTAATCAATTTAAATGCTTTTGAAATGCCTTTTTCAATTGGAGCTCATCCTGCGTTTGCATTGCCTAAATCCTTTGAGAAGTATGAATTGCAATTTGAAAAAGAAGAAGAATTATTAAGCTATCAACTTGAAAATGATTTAATTTCAGACAAAACTATCTCCATACCAATGCAAGAAAACAGTTTGCCTCTTGCCTATCCTTTATTCAAAAACGACGCATTAATTTTCAAGAAGTTAGAATCTAAATCAATTGCAATTTTAGAAAATAAAGTTCCATTCCTTAAAATTAATTTTGCAGGATTTCCTTCTTTAGGAATTTGGACAAAAGAAAATGCACCTTATATATGTCTTGAACCTTGGTTTGGATATGCAGACATAAAGACAAATTCAGGAAAACTTTCAGAAAAAGAAGGCGTCCAAATTATTAGAGCATATGAAACCTTTAATTCTGAATATTCCATTGAAATTTTATAATTTAAAACTATGTTAATATTTAATTTTTCTCCCTTTCCGAATTTAGAAACCAATCGCCTTTTGTTAAGACGCTTAGACAATAATGACGTAAATGAAATTCTTAAAATGAGGTCAGATGCCGAAACGATGAAATATATACCACGTCCTTTGGTAAAAAATAATGAAGAAGCATTAGAACTTATTGCTAAGATTGATTCAGGCATCGAAAATAACGAAGGTATAAATTGGGCAATCACAGAAAAAGGAAGTCCCAAATTAATTGGTATCATTGGATATTACAGAACAAAACCTGAACATTATCGCTCTGAAATTGGCTACATGCTACTTCCTGAATTCCACGGAAAAGGTTTTGCTTCAGAAGCAATAGAAATTGCTGTTCAATTTGGCTTTAACGAAATGAAATTACATTCTATCGAAGCGGTTTTAGATCCCGAAAACAAAGCATCTGAAAGAGTTTTACAAAAAAATGGTTTTGTAAAAGAGGGGCATTTTAAGGAATATGAATATTTTGACGGAAAGTTTTTAGACAGTTTGATTTATTCACTTTTGAATAAAAACGAATAATTACATCTAAAATATTTAAAAAAAAGCAGACCTGTAAGCCGGGTTCTGTACCACGCTAGGCGTGACCCTTATCATTTATCTAGGCTCGAAATTACTCACGAGCTCCATCTTTCTACCCTTCAACAACGGACGAGAAGCCCTTGACTATTGATATACTTGAAATTTCACCGCATAGAGTTTACCTGGTTTCACTACAGCCTTACCTGTACATACTTTCTGTTGCACTTGTCCTCTCTCGATTGCTCGAAATGACGGGCGTTACCCGCTATGCTTCTCTTTGGTGTCCGGACTTTCCTCCACGCTAATGCATGGCGATAAGGCGGTCTGCAATGCAAATTTACAACTTAAAAGCTTTTTTAGTGCAATTTAAAAGAAAGACTTTAACATAATAATAGGTGCGTTAGGTATTTTCTTTCGTAAATTTATAGAAATCAAATACTTATAAAATGGAAACGAGATATCACTACTCTAACGTGCTAAACGCCTTAAAAGAATTAGAAAAAAAAGGTTTTATTACCGATTTCAATCTTCACGAAAATGAAATTATTAAACATCCCAATAACTATAAAATCACCAATATATATCGATATGATGGTGGCAATAATCCTGATGAAGAAGCTACCGTATATGGAATAGAAACGCTCATGGGTGAGAAAGGAGTATATGTTGCTGGGGCTTCAGCCAATTCAAATAGTGAAGCTGCAAAAGTTCTGAATAGAGTAAATATAAAAGAATAGTTATTCTATTTAAATTTGCAGTCCATAAATTCAATGCTGATAGATTGATTATCGGAAAAAAATAAAATTTAGAATTTCTAATTTGAAATTTTAAAACTATATTTGTGAACCAATAATTTTCTATGGAACAATTTGTAGTATCGGCTCGTAAATATCGCCCTCAAACATTTAAAGATGTTGTGGGTCAAAAAGCCATAACCAATACTTTATTGAATGCCATAGAAACAAACCACTTGGCTTCTGCCCTATTGTTTACAGGACCTCGTGGCGTTGGAAAAACAACTTGTGCTAGGATTTTGGCTCGAAAAATTAACCAACCTGGTTATGATGATCCCAATGAAGATTTTGCATTTAATGTATTTGAATTGGATGCCGCTTCTAATAACTCTGTAGATGATATTCGGAATTTAATTGACCAAGTGCGTATTCCGCCACAAACGGGACAGTTTAAAGTTTATATTATTGACGAGGTTCACATGTTATCTTCAGCTGCTTTTAATGCGTTTCTGAAAACATTGGAAGAACCACCAAAACATGCCATTTTTATATTGGCTACTACCGAAAAACACAAAATTATTCCAACGATTTTATCTCGTTGCCAAATATTTGATTTCAAAAGAATTACCGTTAAAGATGCTAAGGAGCATTTAGCTGATGTAGCTGAAAGTCAAGGAGTTTCGTTTGAGGACGACGCATTACACATTATTGCTCAAAAAGCTGACGGTGCCATGCGTGATGCCCTATCTATTTTTGACAGAGTGGTTTCATTCTGCGGCAATAATCTTACTCGGCAAGCAGTTACTGAAAACTTGAACGTTCTTGATTATGAAACCTACATCAACATAACCGATTTATTATTAGAAAATAAAATTCCAGAATTATTGTTGGCCTACAACGAAATTCTTTCGAAAGGATTTGACGGTCATCATTTTGTATCTGGTTTGGCCTCCCATTTTAGAGATTTATTGGTTAGCAAAACTCCTTCCACTTTATTGTTATTAGAGGTTGGAGAACAAGCGCAACAATTGTACGGAATTCAATCCCAAAAAGCCTCTCAAGATTTTTTGTTAAAAGGAATTGAAATAGCCAATGATTGTGATTTAAAATACAAAGTAAGCCAAAACCAACGTTTACTTGTTGAACTTTGTTTGATGCAATTGGCCTCTATCACTTTTGATGGAGAAAAAAAAAAGTTGAATCCTATATAATTCCTCCAACACATTTTAGAAAATCAGAATATTCAATTACAGATACCTCTTCTGCGGTAACAAAAAAATCTGTAGTCGTTGAAACAAAAATAATTGAAGAAAAACAGCCCGAAATAGTTGAAGTAGTTGCAATTGAAAATAAAATAGAGGAAGCTAAACCTCTTGAAATCTCAAATCCAACAAATCCAATTGTACAAATAGATACTTTAAACGAACCAAAAGTTTCAGCATTTTCACTGGCCAGTATTCGAGCTAAGAAAGAAATGTTAGAAGCTGGAAAGTCAATTATTAGAGACGAAGTTCATTTGCCAACGGAATCATTTAACGAAACAGACATGTTGTTGCATTGGAACAAATATGCGCAACGATTGGGAGATAAAGGTTACAAGATTATGGAGTCGTTGCTACTAATAAACGATCCTGTTTTAAACGGAACCACTATAACTTTGGAATTACCCAACCAAGGCTCTAAAATTGATTTCGAAACCGAAATGAACGGATTATTAGGACATTTGAAAGGGCATTTGCACAATCATAATATTACAATTGAAGTAATTGTGAATGAAAAAGTAGCAACTAAACAAGCTTTCACGGTTCAAGAAAAATACAACCGTTTGTGCGAAAAAAATCCAAATCTAGATTTATTGAGAAAAACCTTTGATTTGGATTTATAATAATATTTTAATCTAAATTTTACCGTAATATAAAGCTTTTACGATACCATCAGAAAGTCCAATTTTAGGAACATAAATACTTCGTGCTCCACTCCATTTCATTGCATTTAGATAAATTTTTGTAGCCAAAACAATTACGTCAGCTCGATCAGGATTAAGTCCTAATTCAGATATTCTTTGCTCATACGAAAGCGAATTCAAATAGGTATATTGAGAATTCACATACATATAAGACAATGGTTTATCTTGCATTTTTCCTGACATTTTGAATAATTTATTGATATTTCCTCCTGAACCAATCAAGGTAACATCATCAAAATCTGCTGTGTTTATTTTAATCCATTTTTCGATTTCTAACCAAACTATATCGCTTACAACTTCGTTCAATAAACGAACAGTTCCTGCTTTGAATGATTTTGAAGCAATCATTTTGCCATCAGAGAACAATGAAAATTCAGTACTTCCCCCACCAACATCTACATAAAGATAGGTTTTTTCGGTTTTTAAAAGATAATGCAAATCAGTCGAAGCTATTATTGCCGCCTCTTTTTTACCATCAATAATCTCGATTTTTATATCTGCTTTTTTCTTAATTATTTCTACAACTTCTCTTCCATTATAGGCCTCACGCATGGCAGATGTTGCACACGCCATATACTTTTCAACTTTATGAACTTTCATTAATAATTTGAACGCTTTCATGGCATCGACCATACGCTCTATATTTTCTTCGGAAATTTCTCCAACAGTAAAAGCATCTTGTCCCAAACGAATTGGAACACGAACTAAAGCACTTTTGCTAAATTGGGTTTCCTTTCCTTCTTCTTCAATAATATTTGCAACCAAAAGACGCATTGCATTGGAGCCAACATCTATTGCAGCATATTTTTTTATTGTAATCATTTATGGTATTTTATTAAAGATAATAATTGATAGGTTATAAACTTTCGGTAATAACTTCAAGTCGGTTCAAATAGTAATTGTAGGTTTCTTGTTGTGCTCTGAATACAGGATTACTTCCGCGAACTCGGTATTTATTATCTAATTTATCTGAATGCAATCGGGCTTTTACATTTCCTTTCCAACCAATATCAAAAATATCAATCAGTTCTTCCTTTATCCGTTCATCATATATTGGACAAGAAACTTCAACCCTACCGTCGATGTTTCGAGTCATAAAATCAGCCGAAGAAATATAAACTTCAGGATTATTTTCATTTCCAAAAATATAAACTCTGGAATGCTCAAGGTAATTATCAACGATACTTATTGCTTCGATGTTAGCACTCATGCCTTTAACACCTGGGATTAATGAGCAAATACCTCTAATTTGGAGTTGTATTTTCACACCTGCATTACTGGCATCATACAATTTATCGATGAGTTGAAAATCGGTTAAACTATTTAATTTTAGTTTAATAAAGGCAACTTTATTTTCTGTTGCATTTGCAATTTCTCTATCAATTAATTTATTGATTTTTGTTCGTGTGTAATGCGGAGAAACAATTAAATGCTTGTATCGGTGCAATCTATAATTAACATCAAAGAATTCAAAAATTTTAGAAACATCTTTTAGTATTTGCTGATGACTTGTAAAAAGGGTGACATCTGTGTAAACCCTTGCCGTTGATTCGTTGAAATTTCCAGTTGAAATAATTCCGTATCTAACTAATTTTCCACTTTCAATTCTCTCAACAAGGCATATTTTGCTATGCACTTTTAACCCTTTTATACCAAAAATAAGTTCAATTCCTTCCATTTGCATTTGCTCAGCGTAAGAAATATTACTTGCTTCATCAAAACGGGCCTGAAGTTCGATTTGAACGATTACTTTTTTACCGTTTTTTGCAGCATTTATTAGGGAACTAATTACTTGAGAATTTTTTGCTAATCGGTATAAAGTAATTTTTATGGCCGTAACATTTGGATCTAAAGCAGCCTCCCTTAAGAATTTTATTATATATGAAAATGATTGATAAGGAGCATTTACAAGGTAATCTCTTTTGGCAATTTTATTCAAAATACTTCCATCTAAACTTAGGCCGTCAACTGGCAAAGGAACTTTTGGAGAATACAATAAATCGAACCTTCCAAGATTTGGAAAATCCATATAATCCCTTCTATTGTGGTACCTACCGCCAGGAATAACACTATCGGAAGCGTCAATTCCCATATTTGTAAGAAAAAATTTCAAGGTGTCTTTGCCAATAGATTGGTCATAAATAAAACGAACAGGTTCTCCAATTCTTCGGTCTTTTACACTGGTTGCAATCTTTTGCAGCATGCTCTTACTCATGTCACTATCAATATCCAATTGGGCATCTCTAGTGATTTTTATCATGTGAGCAGAAACACTTTTATAGTCAAATATATTGAATAAACTCGATAGATTATGCCGAATTACATCGTCTAATAAAATAACATATTGCTTGTCATTAATTGAAGGGAGTACGACGAAACGATTGATTGATTTTGGTATTTCGATTACGGCATAACGCACTTCTGGCTTCTGTTTAACCAATCCTAAAAGTTTGGATTTTGCTTCAGATTTCATAACCAATTTGACTGCTAAATAGCCCAAAGTATCTTTCAAAATTGGAAATTCAGCCAAGTCGTTCAAGATTATGGTAACCAACGCTGGGCTTACTTTTTGAATAAAAAAGTCTTTGATAAAATTTTCTTGTTCGTTAGAAATTTGATTTTCGTTGATGATGAAAATATTTTCTTTTTGGAGTTTACTTTCAATAATGTTCAAAATTCGCAAACTCTCAGATTGTTGTTGAATCACAATTTCTGTAATATCTTTAACAAGTTGATGAGCACTAATACCTCCTAAAACTTTCTCACCAGAAACACCTGATAAACTTAATCTTCGAATTGCAGCATATCGAACACGGAAAAACTCATCTAAATTGTTAGAAAAAATTCCCAAAAAACGTAATCTGTCTAGCAAAGGAACATTTTCGTCTGCTGCTTCTTGGAGAACTCTGGCGTTAAAGGCTAGCCAACTTTTTTCACGGTCAATGTATTTATATTCAACTTTTCTAATCATAATTTTAAATCTCTCGGGAACACCATTTTTTGAGTTTTGCCCTTACTTAATAATTTCCAACTATCGCAATCAAAGTTAATTGAAACTAAACCTGAAGTGGGAACATTTTCTATAAAAATATCGCCAAATTTATTAACAAAATTTGTTATTGCCGCATTGTGACCAAAAAGAATAACATTTTCATAATCATTATTACAGTCTTTAATCGTTTGCTCCAATTGATCTTCATCAAAAGTGTATAATTTCTCTTTAAAAATTATAGATTCTAAAGGGCATAACAAATTTTGAGCAAAAATTTTAGACGTTTCAACAGCTCTTTTTGCAGTACTACTCAAAATAACGAAATTTTTAGGTAAATATTTCAAAATAATAGAAGAAACTAAGTGCGCATCTTTCACACCTCTGCTAGATAAATGGCGGTCTTTGTCATTTAATGGAGTTTCCCAACTTGATTTTGAATGTCTAATTAATATTAAATTCTTCATAGTAAAGTTTGTTATTGACAATTTGGAGTTGTTGTGTAGCAATTACACAAACAATTTACAAAAATAATTCGAGAACTAACTACTAATAACAATTTAAATAGTTAAAAACTTAATTCACAGTAATTTATTGTGGTCATTAATCGAAGTAATTTACAAATGATTCAAAAAAATTAACACGAAATAGTACCTGCTTTTTTATTAAAATTCAGCCTCAAATTCCCAAAAAGTTGAACAATCTAAAAAAATCTCCCTTTTTAACGAGTATTCCTGTAGTTGAAAGACGCTTGAATTTAAAACTATTTTTTAGCAACTAATTTAGTATCATCAATTTGTTAACTTTTTATTATCAATAAATTAATACTAAAAAAGGGTTTAATATCCTTTTTGGCTCTCTTACTATTAAAGTGAACTTCTTTTTAGAAAATTACAAATTTGAAATTTATTTTTTTATGAAAAACTCTATATATTGGCAAATAGTATTGCCGTTTAAAAAAATACTACTGTTGTTCTTTTTTATTCAATTTTCAAATTTATCCTATTCGCAAACCAAGACAATTCCTGCTGGTTCCCTAATAATTAACATGGGAATAGTTCCTCAAACTTATGGCAACGCACTAAAACCTTACGGATTGGTTTATAATTTTTTGACTACTCAAAAAGTACCCGTGATCTGGTCTATAAATCCATTAAAAATTAAAGATGGAACTGATTTTACTGTTGATGGTATAAACTTCAAAGGAGGTCCTTTTATTATTGAAAGGCAATATGCAATTGTTCCTAGTGTTCAAGCTGTAGTAGCTACATTTGCTGCGCAGGGTGTCATTGTTCATACCACACTTTCTGAAGTCACTGTTCCAGTTTATGAAGAAATGTATGAAAATCCGAATTGGGTATTAGATGTTGATAATGGTGCTATTGCAGCAGGATATTTAAGTAATGCTGGAATTCCATCTTCAGCTTATCGGACTTCTTTACCAACAACACTTTCTTATTGTGATGATTTATTTATTTTACCACATGCTGATCCAACATGGACATCTCACGGTAGATTATTTAGTTGGAATAATTCATTTACAAATGGTGGAAATCAAGGCTGGATTTGGGAAGCATGTCATTCTGTTAGTGTATCTGAAGGAATATCAAACCCTAGTAATCCATCTGAAAAATTAAATTTTTTATCCAACGATCCTTTACCAAGTTTGATAATTTTCAATTCTCACTCCTCTAGTAGCAAACTCCCTTTTTTGTATTCTAATCCGCAAAGCCCTTACATGCAATTTATGGGAATTCTTGATGCCGCAACCAAAAATGGTTCTGAGAAAGTATATTTACCTAGTAGACTTGGCAGTTGGCGAACATCTACAACTATTTCGGTTTGGGATCCAAATCAGATTGATGTTTTGAATGGGGATTCTCCTGGCAAAGCAGCAATAATTGCATACGGATATGGTTTTGGAGATGTAAATCGGGGAAAAGTAATGTACGAAGCAGGACACAGTCATGACATAAACTCTCAAGACGGAATAGCAGCCCAAAGAGCAATGTTGAATTTTTCTTTTGATTCTCCATCAGGAAAAAGTCCAAAAATAACATCAATAAATGCTATTCAAAATGTTGTTTGCGGTTCCAATTCAATTGCTTTGAGCATTACTGCAACTTCCCCTACAAATAGTCCTTTATCCTATCAATGGTCCTCGAGTTGTGGTGGGACCTTCTCAAATTCTACAAGTACAAGTACTAATTTTATAATTCCCGCAAGCGCTGTGGAAGTAAATTGTATCGTATCAATTGTAGTTACAGATGCATGTGGAAGAAAATCATTTAAATCATATCCATTAACAATAAGACCGAATGTACCTCCTATAATAAGTGGAACTCAAACAAATATTTTATGCAAAGATGCTGCAACAGGAAATATTGATATTTCGGTATCGGGATTGGCGCCATTTAGTTATTTATGGACTGGAAATGGGGTAAATCCAATAAGTCAAGATCAAACTAACCTATTAGCAGGTAATTATAGTATAACTGTAACTGCAAGTAATGGATGTACCGCAACTTCAAATTATACAATCACGGAACCACCAACCTCAATCTCAGTTTCTGCAACCCAAACCCCAATTTTGTGTTTTGGAACTTCAACGGGCGCTATAAACTTAATTGTAACTGGTGGAAATCCATCGTACACTTATACTTGGTCAGGTGTCGGTGTTTCAACATCTGTAAAAGATCAAATTAATATTGGGGCGGGAAACTATTCTGTTTTAGTAACCGACACTAACGGTTGTCAAAAATCATTTTCTACACTGTTAACTAACGGTGACGGAACAAATCCTATTGTTTCTGTCCCTTCAAACATAGCATTTCAAGGATGTATTTCAAGTTTATCCCTACCCTATTCTCCAACGGTTAATATTATTTCCATAGGTGTTTTCAACCAACTTGGCGGTACTTACTCTGATGAATCCGCAATTTCAAGTATTACCTATCAAGACACTCGAACGGGTATTTGTCCAATTCTGATAACGAGAACATTTAGAATTTGCGATTTTTGTGGAAATACTAGCAGTGTGATACAAAATATAATTAGTTCAGATACAACTTTGCCAACGGCTTCAAACCCTGCAACTATTTCGATTTTGGGTTGTAATGGAACTTTTCCAAGTCCAAATATTTCGATTGTTGCTGATGCTTCGGATAATTGTTCTACGCCAATTGTTACTTTCGTAAATGATAGTTTGCCAGCCGTTTCTGGTTGCACGGAAACCACCGTTAGAACCTATAAAGTGACTGATGCCTGTGGAAATTTTATAACCGTTTCGCAGAATTTAATTCGGACAATTGATACAACTTTGCCAACGGCTTCCAATCCAAATTCAATCACGATTTCTGGATGTAACGGAACGTTTCCAAGTCCAAATATTTCGATTGTTGCTGATGCTTCGGATAATTGTTCGACGCCAAATATCACATTTGTA
>Ga0114974_10002427_pt1 | contig 14297 bp, 11 predicted proteins | sample S_130206_EF_Meta_FD_87318 | JGI IMG/M metagenome (GOLD analysis project Ga0114974, IMG submission 87318) | Freshwater microbial communities from Lake Simoncouche, Canada to study carbon cycling - S_130206_EF_MetaG | ecosystem: Environmental > Aquatic > Freshwater > Lake | place: Lake...
AGAACCGACTGTTATGCGCGTTGTCTTCGGGTTTCATCTTGATCCACTTTTCTTCACCGGTGCATTGATCGCTGCAGGGCTTTACTGCTTCGGCGTTGCGCGATTGTTGAGTCGTGGCGATAAGTGGCCTTGGGGCCGCACGATTTCTTGGTTGCTAGGCATCAGTGTTGTTATCTGGTGCACGAACTCTGGAATCGCCATGTATTCACAAGTGTCTGTGTCATTACATATGACAGAACACATGATTATGGCGATGCTGGCCCCGATCCTGCTTGTACTCGGCGCTCCAGCAACGTTAGCGCTGCGAGCAATCAAACCATCACACGGCAATGAACGCGGGCCGCGCGAATGGGTGGTGTGGTTTCTACACAGTTGGCCCACGCGAATACTGACGAATCCGTTCTATGTTTTCATTATTTATGTCATTGGGCTCTACGGGCTTTATCTCACCCCAGCTTTTGGCTGGCTCATGGGAAGCCACATTGGGCATATTTACATGCAGACACATTTCTTGTTTGCTGGATACCTTTTCTACTGGGTGATTATGGGAATCGATCCGCGCCCAAAGCCGCTGCCTTACTGGGGTCGCTTCATGATGCTATTGCTCGCGATTGCAGTGCACGGATTTTTCGCTGTTGTTTTAATGATGAATTCTAATCTTTCGCTTGCCCCAGAGTGGTACTCAATTGTTCGGCCACCTTGGGTCACTGACTTACTCGCCGATTCTCTCACCGGAGGACAGATCGCTTGGGCTCTTGCAGAAATTCCATCGGTGATAGTCATGGTCGTCATCGCAATTCAATGGTCACGCAGTGACGATCGCGAATCAAAACGAAATGACCGTCAAGCTGATCGCGATGGAAACGCACAAATGAATGCGTACAACGAACATCTAGCTCGACTAGCGCAACACGACAAGCAACTTTCTGAGTAATCATGTTTTGCATATATTTCTCCGTCAGAACTACCGTCGCTGTTCTCGCGGTTGCTTCGTTGGCTCTTGCGGAACCCGCGAGTGCTGTAGATGCGCCTTCTTGGCAGAGTTCGGTAACTGCCGATCAAGTTGTGCTGGTGACAGCTCAGTCAACATCTTCAACGTCGGGAGTTCTACAGACTTTCGCTCGCCAAGGCTCGAAGTGGGCCCTTGTCCAACAACCCAGTCCTGTTTTCTTGGGTAGAAGTGGACTCGTTCCTGCCCAGTCAAGAAAACAATCTTCTGGCACAACTCCTATGGGTACCTTCAATTTGATCTCAGCATTTGGTCGCAGCGCTGATCCAGGAGCGAAATTGCCTTATGTTCACGTTGACCAAAACGATGCCTGGACATATAACCCAGAAGTCCCCAGTACCTATAACCTCTTTCAGAACGTAGATCGAACGTGGAAGAGTTACGGAAAATATGTTGAACACTTGTGGGCGCTTGGCGCGCAATATGACTACGTCGTTGTAACAGACTTTAATACACCTCCCGGAGCGGCATACGTTTCTCCGGGAGGTGTCAGGCGAACTTCTTCACCTGCTGACATCAGGCGTGGTGGTGGCATTTTTCTGCATGTGTCGAAAGGAATTCCCACAGTTGGCTGCATAAGTATGGCCAAGAATGTGATGCGATCTGTGCTGAATTGGCTCGACCCGAATGCGCATCCGATTGTAATCATCGGCCTTGAAAATACCCTTATGAAATGAACGACCCTCTGATCCGTATATCTTTTAGGACCGGAAAATCTTCATGAACTTTTTCTGGTAAATCAGGGTCAATAGCTGCGTAAAGAATGCACTCAGACTCACCGGCATCAGCGACAACTTCACCCAGTGGGTTCACAATCTGCGAGTGACCTCCAAGCACTACCTCACCTTGCGTTCCCACTGCATTACATGCAAGAACCCAGGATTGGTTCTCGATGGCTCGCGCCCGCAGCAAGACATCCCAGGCACTAATTCGTGACGCTGGCCAACCTGAAGCGATAACAACGCATGTGGCTCCGCGCTCGGTAAATGCCCGGAATAGTTCGGGAAACCTCAGGTCGTAACACGTCGCAAGAGCAGTTTCACCAAGGATGGTGTCGGCGACTTGAATTTCTGATCCATAAGAAAATACTTCGGCTTCACCCTCGTGAAATCCGAAAAGATGAATCTTGCGATAGCTCGCGACAAGCTCTCCGTTTGGGTCAAACAAGACACTGGTGTTGAACAACTCAGCTTGCTCAGTTCTTTCTGAAAACGATCCTGCGTGCAGCCAGATGCCATTCTTGATCGCTGCTTCGCGCATCACTCTCACAAGTTCTCCATCGATTAATTCCGCGTGCTCTTGTGCAGCGATGAAATCAAATGCCCCTACATGCCAGAGTTCAGGAAGCACGATGACATCAGCTTGAAGTGCGGCTTCATCGATTAATTCCAGCACCCGCCGTTTTCTCGCATCCAAAGTCTCGTGACTGCTTACGTCGAGTTGGATCAGCGCTATACAGACTTGCATGCGTTGAGCCTAGGACCTCTCTAGATTTATGGCTACTGCGCTTCAACAGTCACGCCCACGCCCTCTGGCGGCCTCATTAATTCATGGAATCCAGCGATTGTGCCGCATGGGATTTTATGGTCGACCTCAGTTCAGTATTCATCTCATATGAAAACTGAACGTCCCACCATAGATACTGAAGTCTCCCAAATCACTAGCATTGAGCAATATTTGTGAGTGTAACCAATACACGGGGGTGTATGAAGAATGAGTTTGCGAACTACGTCGAGAATTATTTCCTTGGCTACGATCTTGTTGATTGTTTTGTTGATCGTTCTCTTGATTGATGATGAAAAACAAATTCAGAATATTTCACGCGAAATTTCGCAAGCCGAAACAATTGTCAGTGCCTCAATGGATCGCACTCGCTCTGTGTTGCGATTCACTTTCATTTTTGAAACATTGCTCCTAGTTGCATTGGTGGGATTTATTCTTCATGGACTTTCGAAGCGAGTGATCGGTCCGCTGAATTGCCTTCGCGGTGATCTCTTTGCGGCTGCACATGACCATTTTCATGTGATCGAATCAACCGGACCTCCAGAAATTGCACAAGTGGCCACCGATGCTGAATACCTGCGCCGCTCATTAGTGAACCAAACTGACCTCACTACGCAATCAACGATGGCGCTGCAGTACGAAGCTCCTGCAGCTGCGGCAATCCGTGCGTCACTAGATCGAATAATTCAACCGGTGCCAGGATTCGCTGGGTACTCGCGCCCAATCGAAGGAGTCATTGCGGGTGATTGGTGGTGGGCTGGGGTGCGAAGCGATGGTAAACGAATATTCGCGATCGCAGATGTGAGTGGTCATGGTGTGAACGCAGGGGTGATGGCTATCGAAAGTCGTTCAATCGTGTCTACCGCGCTTGCATCGTTTATTCCCCTGCACGACATCGCCCAAGCTCTCGTGCGACATGGTTGGGATGAGGGCAAGTTTTTCACCCTCTTTATGGGCGTGATTGACGGCGAGTGCCTGGAATTTTGTTCGGCCGGTCACGAGTACTCCTGCATTTTGGATTCAACAGGGCAATATCTACTGCCACCAACGGGGCCAGTCATCAGCAATCTTGGCGGGCATTGGACCACCTCAACGGTTTCTCTTAACTCAACATCAGCTTTCCTTGCTGCATCCGATGGGCTCATCGAGCCCACATCAACCACTCAAGTTGACCGATGGTTTGCCCAAGCCACCCTTACCCAACCTGCCACCCCAGAAAATTGGCTCACTCATCTACTTTCCGCCTCACGAATGTCCACTGAGGGTTGGCCTGATGATCTCACCGTGATCCTTGCCACCGCAATTTAGTGGTGGCGCATTTCGGGTAAGTGCACCTTAAATGCGACTATTGGGCCATGCGTCTAAAAACCACACTTATTTGTCTTGCTACAGCCGCCCTTGCGGCAACACTGATTGGACCAGCAACAGCAGCACCTGCCAAGAAGCCAGCGATTGGGCTCCAGGGCAAGGTCATTCCTGCGTCACTTTTTGGTATGCACATCCAAAATGCAGAGATCGGTTCTTGGGCGACCGTGCCCGTTGGCTCACTTCGCCTGTGGGATAACCAAACCAGTTGGGCAAATATTGAGAAGGTTCAAGGAACCTTCGATTGGACCGCTCTGGATAAAGCTGTTGCAACATCGCAATCCAAGGGCGTCAACGACATCTTGATGGTGCTTGCTGGCACTCCGGCGTGGGCCACAGATGACGCGTCACCAGCCGCATTGCCGGTGCCGGGTGCTGCTGGAATGCCAAAAGATTTCAGTTGGTGGGATAAGTGGGTGACCGCAGTAGTCACGCGCTACAAAGGCAAGATAACGTCGTACCAACCATGGAATGAAGCAAACTTGTCGACTTTCTCAACTGGCTCCCCTTCACAGATGGCAGATCTCACCAAGCGTGCCTACGACATCATTAAGCGCGTGGATCCATCTGCATTGGTTATCGCACCAAGTACCGGCACTCGCTTAAGCGGAGCTTTCAATAAGTTTTATCCACCATTCCTTCAGGCTCTGAAAGCCAAGGGTTGGCCAATTGATGTGTGGAGTGCCCATACCTACCCAGCGAGTTTGGGTACGCCAGTTACTCGGGCAGCACTTGCCGTGGCCTACCTCAAGGTTCTCAAAAAGGCTGGGGCTCCAAAACTGCCGTTCTGGGATACCGAAAATAATTTCGGCTTGAAAGGACCCGGTCCACAAAACCCAGACGTAGACATTGATGGCGCCCAAGCTGCTTCCTGGGTTGCACGCACCTACCTGGATGCTCTGGATCTGGGCATGTCACGCGTGTATTGGTACCGCTGGGAGCCTTACAACGACCTTTGGGGCATCCAAATGTTCGCCGATACTCCTGGAGCAACGGCCTACGCCACTCTTGAAGACTGGATCGTCGGTGCGAGGTTTGGTGGCTGCAATACAACAGCGAAGGCAAAAACTTGTAACTTCACTAAGTCGGGTAAGGCATTCCAAATTGTCTATAGCCAGACAGAGAAGCCTCAGACTTTCGCCGCGAAGGGCACTGAAGTGTGCGATCTCCTCACCGGATGTAAGCCGCTGGCCGGTAAAAAAGTAACTACTACCTCACCAGTGAAAATTGGCTAAGTCGTAAGAGGCAATGAAAAAGCCCCCGGTTTCCCGGGGGCTTTTTCATTAGTCTTGCAGGCTGAGTTAGCCCTTGCGCTTGTTGATTTCTTCAGTCAACTGTGGAACTACGGTGAATAGATCGCCAACAACTCCGAAGTCTGCGAGTTCGAACATCGGAGCTTCTGAATCCTTATTGACTGCCACGATCAACTTCGAGGTTTGCATACCTGCGCGATGCTGAATTGCACCTGAGATACCGTTTGCGATATAGAGCTGCGGTGAAACCGTCTTGCCAGTTTGCCCGACCTGAAAGGCGTGTGGATAGAAACCAGCATCCGTTGCCGCTCGTGACGCGCCCACTGCTGCTCCAAGCGCATCCGCCAATGCTTCGATGACCCCGAATCCTTCAGCGGCGCCAACGCCACGACCGCCTGAAACAACGATCCCAGCCTCGGTGAGTTCAGGGCGTCCACCCTTGACTGCAGCTGCGCGGTTCGTGATGGTGGCTGCCTTTGCTGCTGCGCTGAGTTCAACTGACACATCCACGCGAGTGGCAGCAGCTGCTGCTGGCACAGGTGCGGTCGAGTTAGGGCGCACGGTGATGATTGGTGTGCCCGTTGACACCTTTGACTGTACGACTGTTGCGCCGCCGAAAACGCTCTGTGTCGCCGTGAGGTCAGGTGCTATACCAATTGCATCGGTGATAATGCCTGAATTGGAACGCACTGCAAGACGAGCAGCAACTTCCTTGCCTTCTGAGGATGACCCGATGATCACAGCAATAGGAGAATTGTCTGCGACAAGCTTCGCGAGCAATTCAGCTTTCGGTGCTACTGGGTGATTGACGTAGTCGGCATTGTCGGCGACGTACACCTTCTGTGCACCAAATTCACCAAGAGTTGCTGCGACGGCATCGCTGTAGCCAGGACCTATCCATACCGCGCTCGGCTCACCGAGTGCGCGCGCCAGCGTCAACAGCTCGGTGGTGACCTTCTTTACACTGCCATCTGCAGCGTCTACAAGAACGAGAACCTCGCCCATTACGACTCCTTAAGTTTCAAAATTAAATGTTTTAGTGAGCTTTCGCCCTTAGAGGACCTTCTGCGCATCCAAGAAATCAGCAATGGCGACGCCGCCTTCGCCTTCATCTTGAACAACTACGCCTGCAGCCTTTGCCGGACGAGCAGCGAAGCTGTCAACCTTTGACCAGGCTGCAGCGAGTCCCGTTTGACCAGCATCTAAGCCGGCATCAGCAAGACTGAGTGACTCAATTGTCTTCTTTTTCGCACCCATGATTCCTTTGAAAGATGGGTAGCGCGGCTCGTTGATCTTTTCAACGACACTGACAACTGCAGGCAGTGACGCCGTGACGGTTTCAATGCCGTTATCTCCAACGCGATCAATTGTGACTGACCCACCCGCCACTTCAACCTTGTTGGCAAAGGTCAATTGGGCTAGACCTAAGCGTTCAGCAACCATCGCTGGGACCACACTCATGCGAGCGTCGGTTGATTCTGAACCGAAGATAATTAAGTCAAAAGCTCGACCTTCTATGACCTTAGCTAGCGCGTAACTCGTAGCAATAGCATCAGAACCGGCAAGTCCTGCATCGACAAGGTGAATGCCAGAGTCTGCACCCATGCTGAGAGACTTGCGAATTGCTTCATCGGCACGCTGAGGTCCCATAGTGACGATGACTATTTCACCGCTGCCATTGGCTTCAACTATCTTGAGCGCCTCTTCTACTGCGTACTCATCGAGTTCGTTCATCACACTCTCGACCGATTCACGATCGAGAAGCGCATCACTATCACGGAGCTTTTTTTCAGCCCATGAGTCTGGAACCTGCTTAACACATACTGCAATCTTCACGAGACATTCCTTCCGAGAGCGGCCCGCCGACTGCGGATCGATCTGATGGGTACCGACGAAATATTACGGCTTTGACGCATTCAGCAACAAGGTGGATATGTCAACAACTTCCACGCCTACGGCCCGTCCTTCTTCTTGCTGGCGGCTAGTAACCGCATCATTAAGCATAACCGAACAAAACGGACATCCAACCGCGATCCGCTTGGCACCTGTGGCTATAGCTTCATCTGCCCGATTCTGATTGATTCGGGTACCAATCTTTTCTTCCATCCACATCCGAGCACCACCAGCACCGCAACAGAAGCTCTTGTCTCCGCTGCGTTCCATCTCAACCACGCTGGTCGCTGAAGCACTCACTAGCTCACGGGGCGGAGTATAGATTTTATTGTGCCGTCCAAGATAGCAAGGATCATGGTAAGTGACTGTTTGCTCAATCTTATTTACGGGGGTTAGCCGTCCGGCCTTGACTAGTTCTGCAAGCAGCTCACTGTGGTGCACAACTTCGTAGTTGCCACCCAGCTGCGGGTATTCGCGTTTCAAGGTGTTGAGGCAATGTGGGCACGTGACGACAATCTTGGTTGCCTTAATTTCATTGAGCACCTCAACATTTTGTTGAGCTTGCATCTGAAATAAGAATTCATTTCCTGCGCGTCGAGCCGGGTCACCGGTACAAGTTTCGCCATCTCCAAGGACCATGAAACTCACACCCGCAATGTTCATGAGCTCTGCGACATTCTTCGTGGTGCGCTTTGCGCGATCTTCAAATGCACCGGCACAGCCGACCCAGAAGAGGTAGTCAATGTCGTCTGGGATGGAGTCTTCGCCTGTCGCGCCAAAGACTCGAACATCAAAATCGACCTCGCTCATCCAGTCATTTCGACCAGATGAGTTCATGCCCCATGGATTACCCTTATTTTCAAGATTCTTGAACAATCCGTTCAGTTCACTTGGGAAGTCGCTGGCAACCATGACTTGATTGCGGCGCATGTCAACAAAGTGATCGATGTGCTCGATGTCAACAGGGCACTGGTTAACGCAAGCGCCACACATAGTGCAATTCCAGAGTGCCTCCTCATCAATGATAGGGAGCTCAGCGTTACTAGTACGGTGACCATCGAAGGTATATCCATCTTCGGCTTCATGCTCTGAACCCAAACGTGAGCCTATGAATGGGCGCTCGACTTGAGCACGAACTTCTGGGCTCAAAGATTCCAAGGCTGCTTGATCAAATTCGCCTAAACCGGGATGTTTGCCTTTCGCTGCGAGCAAATAATCTGACTGCGCAAACATGGTATCACGAAGATTCATGATCATCAGTTTTGGTGACAACGGCTTTTCGGTGTTCCACGCTGGACACTGTGATTGACAACGACCGCACTCAGTGCAGGCCATTAAATCAACATAGCCTTTCCAAGTGAACTCAGCGATATGTCCTTTGCCGAAGAGCGCATCTTCCGGGGGATCTTCGAAGTTCAAAGGCTCACCGTTGTGCATCATTGGCTGCAACGGCCCGAGACCATCTGGGCGACGAGAAACGTACACGTTAATGGGAGCCGCTCCGATGTGCAGGTGCTTGGAATGCAACACGATCAATAAGAAGAACAGCACGACTGCGATTTGCAACCAGATTCCTATAACTTCAATAATCTCGTTAGCGGTCTCCCCAAGTCCGTAGAACCACGAAGCGACCCATTCGCTCATGAAGGCGCCGCCGTTCATGAAAGGAAAATTGTTCGTTCCCTTATAAAGGCCAACGTTGTACTGGGCTGCCCGATAGAGGAAAAGGGTCCAAACCACGTTGAAAATCATGAACAAAATAACCCAAGCACCTGAGGTGTGCGACCCAAAGAACCGAGACCAGCGGCCCTGTTTGGCTGGATTGTTCGTCAGACGCAAGACGGCGAAGATAGATATGCCTACAAGCACAAGCAAACCGAACAGATCCTCAGCGAAACCTACAATGGACCATCGACCGATAATAGGAATTGCGAATTCCGGATTGAAAAGGGCGCCATACACTTCGAGAATCGTCGCTCCCAAGACCAGAAATCCCCAGAAAGCCATCACGTGAGCAATGCCAGGGATAGTCCATTTAAGAAGTTTCTTTTGCCCCAAGACCTCTATCGCTTCGGCCTGGACGCTGCCAGTTGGATCACTTAAGCGGCCAGTGGCTGGCTTCCCGCTGCGAGCTAACTTCACGAGAAACAACACCCGGCGTCCGGCAAAGAATGAAATTCCGACCGTTAGCGCAAGGCCAACGACAAGCCGTAAAACCATGCCTGACTCCATACCCCACTCACTTCTTAGCGACCACACGCGTGGCAATCCAGATAGAACAATCAGTTATAACTTTATCATAAATGAAATTGCTGACCCGGCCTGTGTGATAGTTCCCACTCTATCCGGGAACCATGCAAGAATCCCTTGCATGAGTACGATGCCGGGTTCAGAAGTAGCGGCGAAGCCACTGCGCCGAAAGCGCAACCCTCGCGGGTCGCTCAATCCCGAAATCATTCTTGCCGAAGCCTTCAAGTTGTGCAAAGACGAGTCCGTCGAAGATTTGAGCATGCCGAAATTGGCAAAGAGGCTGGGAGTTGGGGTCACCAGCCTTTACTGGTACTTCCACTCCAAAGAAGAGCTTCTCGGCACAATGCTGAACCAGATCGCCGATGAATACCTCTCCCTGCTCCCTGATCATGAGGGCTTAGCTTGGGACGAGCATTTCCGCCGCTACTTCAACGACATGCGTAGAATTTTCCTCACTCATGACGTGATCTGTGACTTTTTGATTATGCGAACCCACGTTTCAATGATTGGCGCCGACAACACAATTTTCATGGATCGGCTAAGCAAAGAGGTTGCGATCCTGCTGGATGCTGGCTTCGAACCCGAAGTTGCCACTCGCGCCTACCAAGCCATGTCGGTATATACGAGTGGCACGGTCCAAAAAGTTCGTCTTGCTGAGCTCGCTGGCTATGATCCAAATCGCAAGATGTTCCCGGATTCAGATACCGCTACCGAAGACAAGATTGATGCTTCCTATCCGGCATTACGCACAACCCACGACTACTGGAATTCAACATATTCCACTTGGACAGATTTCAATTTTGGTCTGAGCATGATCCTGGACGGCTTACACAGCCACTTGAAGTAGCGTTCGGAGACCAGCTCAGGCGCTGATAATCGGTGCTGCAACTAGTGCAGGATCAAAATTGAACAACTCGGTTGCAGTACCGCCGAGTATGGCCTGTGCGTCGGAATCGGTCATTCCCGCACATAATTCTTGGACCACACTGCGACTATTTGGATACGTGCCCTCACTATGCGGATAGTCCGATCCCCATAGCATTGCCCGCACACCTGTTCTTTCAATATTTCTAATGCCAGTGGGATCCCATTGAAAGGTGCAGTGCACTTGATTGGCGAGATAATGACTGGGCTTTTCTTTGAGTTCTGGTCGAACCCAGCCAGGGATCGCAAGGAAAGCGTCGTAGTACGAATCAAGTGTGTCCATCGCCCAGGAGAGCCAGGCTCCATTTGTTTCAACAAACACCACATGCAAACCGGGATGGCGCTCCAATGCACCAGACGTCGCGAGGAGTCCAGCGGTGCGAGGCGCCATCGACTGGGTAGCCAGAAGATTTGCGACTGCCGCACCTGGTCCTCTGTAAAACAACATGTCATGGCCACTGCCCTGATGCATAACTACCGGCAGCCCTGCTTCTTCAACTGCTGACCACAACGGTTCCCATTCAGGGCTGTTGTATTCATGCGGAACACCTCGAAGTGGCAGCATGATCGAGCCAAGGCCCATGGATTCGATGCGACGCACTTCTCGAACAGCTGCATCCATGTTCCAGGTTGGGATCAAGCCTGCGCAACTATGTCTTTTTGACTTCGACTCAAGAGTGTCAAAGATCCAATCGTTGTAGATCTCACAGCACGCTTCACCTAACTCAGCATCCTCTAATTCCCAGAGGTAAAGCCCAATTGTTGGAAAAACACATTCAGCTGAAATTCCATCTTCGCGCATCACATTTAGTCGGTAATCAAGATCATTCGCTTCGTTGCGCTCGCGTTCTTCTTGCAGATCCTTCTGAGCCTGCGTAAGAGTGGTCGCATCATGACTCAGCATTTCCCACGCACCCTCAGCGCTCGGCCTAATCCGCGCAGGTGCACTGTCTCGCATGTTCGAAGGCAAACTGTCCCACCAAAGGCTCCGCGGCTCATTTACATGCGCATCAGCGGAAACCAGTGTTACTCGCGAAGTGTCCATTACCTTGCTCCAGTCGGCTCACTGTTCTTCTTGTCTACGACTCAATCTCTTGTATTCTAAGCCGTTCGAATCACGATTTTCTCAGGCTTCACAAAGGAGAAGGCCTGCATCTGATTTCCACCAGATGCAGGCCTTCTCAACACAAGAACTCAACGTCGCAACAATCCTCACAGACCGATCAGGTCTGCGATGCGACGCTTGTGATCTGCCGGTGTGCCAAAGAATTGACGATCTGTTGTAGCACGACGCAAGTACAAATGGCAGTCGTGCTCCCACGTCACACCAAGCCCACCATGCATCTGGATGCAGTCTTGAATAATCTGCACTGACTTGGTGCCAATGTAAGCCTTGGCCACGCTGACCAGACGAGCTGAGTTCTCTGACCGATTGTTTACTGCTTTGACTGCCTCATCTGCAGTTGCATTGCAGCATTCAATCCACGTACGCATGTCCGAGAAGCGATGCTTGAGCGCCTGGTAGGAAGCCAATGGGCGACCAAATGAGTAACGATCGAATGCCCACTGCACAGTGAATTCAAAGACGCGGTTGATCGCGCCATTCATTTCTGCGCACTGCAGAGCGACAACAACCTGAAACATCCGTTCGACGATCTCTGCTGCTGTTTCCTGCGTGCCGACCATTGCAGATGCCGGAACCGAGACTTCGTTAAAACGCACCGTTGCGAAATGGCGAACAAAATCCAATGCAACAACAGGCTCAATCACCACATTGCCAAGATTGGACGGAACGATGAAGTTTGCAACACCATTTTCGGTCTTAGCAGTCACCAGGAAGTAATCGGCTTCGCTACCAATTTCAACACGATCTTTGACACCGGAGATGATGTAGTTGTCCCCATCCTTGCGCGCAGTGGCTGTTGGGTTCAACGGCTTCCATTGTTCCTTTGGCTCATACACAGCCCAAGTCGCAACGGACTCACCTGACATCAACGCTTCAATTTCCGCACTGTGATCGGGACCACTCGCAGCCCCTTCAACCAACCCAGCGATCACCGTGTTGACGGGAAGCAGCGGTCCTGGCGATACCAAACGGCCAAACTCTTCGGCAACGATGGCGAGGTCTTGGAAACCATTACCCGAGATGCTGCCACCGCCAAGTTCTTCAGGAACCAACAGTGCTGCCCAGCCCAACTCAGCACCTTGTGCCCAAAATTCTGCGGGGAAACCGCCGCCTGCCTTGTTCAGGGCACGCACCTTTTCAATCGGCAACTCGTTATCCAGAAACTTTGCCGTTGTGTTGCGGAACAACTTCTGATCTTCAGTCAACTCAAGATCCATGAGGACTCCTCGATTCTTTCTCGGCCCTCACGGGCCGTTGGTCAATGCAAGTGGGGGTGGACTTAGCGTCCGCGGCGAACTTCACGAAATGGCACGTCGCGATCGGCGGCCATTTCCCGAGGCATCATTAAAACGCGCTCAGAAACCATGTTGCGGCTCATCTCAGATGATCCTCCACCAAGGCTTGCACCCTGACGCATGAGGTACTGAATGCCAATATTGCGGAGGTAGCCATCCCCGTGTTCTTCGGAGGTCACAGCCTGATCCCCAGCGATATCGAGCATGATGTCCATGCGGTTCTGCGGAATCTCAGCATGGCAAAGACGCATCATGGAGCTGGACATTGCTGGATATTCACCCGAGGTCATGCCGACCGTGATCCGCTTGACAACCTGATGCATGACGGTGTCCAAAGCTGTTTGCCAACCCACGAGCTCACGAGTGGCCGGATCTTTATCCTTGCCAACAGCACGAGCCACGTCTGCGACAGTGACTTCCGACCCGCCGCGCGTTGCTGGGCGCCCACTGACATACGGTGATCCTCCACCAACTGCCTGGCGTTCGTAGAACAGCTGTCGCTGTCCAACTGTCCAGCCGTCATTCTCAGTTCCAACGAGGTTTCCAGCGGGAACCACGAGATCTGTGAAGAACTCCTCACAGAATTCATCGGAACCGTCAGACATGCGAACGCGCTGAAGGTGGGTGGCATCGTCATGGACGGGCACGATGATCATCGAAAGGCCTCGGTGCTTTGGCGCGTCCCAATCGGTGCGCACAAGACAGGTGGCAAAGTCGGCGGCATAGGCAAAGGTGCTCCAGCACTTCTGGCCGTTGATGACGTAGGTGTCACCGTCGCGCTGAGCGCGGGTGAGCAGGCCGGCAAGGTCAGAGCCACCACTTGGCTCTGAGAGGAACTGGCACAAGATGAGTTCACCTGAGATCGCTCCGCGAAGGTACTTCTGCTTTTGCTCTTCTGATCCCATATCCAGCAACATGCCTGAGCAGATTGACAAAGATGGCACGTTGAGGCGAAGTGGCATCTCATAGGGGGTGGATTCTTCCGTAAAGGCTGTCTGGTGAGCGGGGGTCAGGCCCTGGCCGCCATACTCCTTAGGGAAGCAAATGCCAGCAAATCCGCCAGCAAAGAGCTTCTTTTGCAACTCACGGTGTTCAACCCACTCACGGTCTGCAACCTGGTTGGTGTTGTATTCCTTGGCCGGATCAAGCTTTGGCATATTGCCCGAAAGCCACGCGCGAGCGCGTATCCGGAAATCTTCTACCGACTCCAACTGGTCAGACATGAACTCCCCAAACTCCGAAGTGACCGCGATATTGGTCACTAACATCTTAATTGCGAACACGGGTGGCCTAAAAGGTGATAAAAATCTGCCTATTAGACCTAGATGGGTATATGACCACTCGGCGCAGGCCTTGTCAACCGATCTTGGGTAAACCGTATGAGATGTTTGTCGCATGACGCATCGCTGAAGGAGCTGCATGTCTGCCACGCCTAACCCCGCCCCTACCGTGATGGCGACCGCTGTGGCGGCTTTCCCCAACATTGATGAGGTGCAGACCAAGCTCGCGGAAGCTGGCTATATCGCTGATCCCCATATTGCTGGGGTCGTTTCTCTGGCTGCCCTCCTCGGCAAGCCTTTGCTTGCTGAGGGGCCTGCAGGCACCGGTAAGACCGAATTGGCCAAGGCAATTGCTCGCTCCTTGAATGCCCGCCTTATCCGCCTGCAGTGCTACGAAGG
>Ga0114974_10002431_pt1 | contig 14292 bp, 28 predicted proteins | sample S_130206_EF_Meta_FD_87318 | JGI IMG/M metagenome (GOLD analysis project Ga0114974, IMG submission 87318) | Freshwater microbial communities from Lake Simoncouche, Canada to study carbon cycling - S_130206_EF_MetaG | ecosystem: Environmental > Aquatic > Freshwater > Lake | place: Lake...
TCCCCGCCTGCCGAGGTTTCTTTTCTGGGAGATTTGTGGAGTTGCTTCAATGCACTATTACCAGTTTCACATTGGTGACTATATCAGTCACACGAGGCATCTTTCTTTAATGGAAGACTTGGCCTATCGAAGACTTTTGGACTTTTACTTTTTGCATGAAAACTCAATCAAGCATAGAGACATTGCTCGTCAAATTGGTATGCGCGAGCACGAGGAAGATGTAATAACCGTCCTTAATGAATTCTTTATTTCTACAGCAGATGGTTTTGTAAACCCAAGGGCTGACAAGGAAATTAAGCAATACAAAGAGTTTGCTGAGGCTGGAAAACGTGGGGCGGCTAAAAGGTGGGGAACACCCCCCAATGGGGAGGCTATTAGCCCCCCTAATGCTACCCCAATAGCAACCAATAACCATAAACCAATAACCAATAACCAAGTAGATATATGTCCACCTGACGGTGAACCTGCTGACAAAAAGTTACCAATTTGCCAACATGAAGCAGTCATTGAGCTTTACCACAAGCATTTACCAACACTTCGCAGGGTAGAGGTTTGGAACGAGACCCGTAAGGGTTATCTCAGACAAAGGTGGAGGGAGGTTGCTGAAGAGCTATCCAAGAACAAGGAAATTGTGGCGGCTGACATTCTTGGTTGGTTTGCAGATTTTTTTCAGCACATTGCGTCATCCAAGTTTTTGACGGGCAGAGTGAATAGCAAAGACGGTCGGGCTTTTTTGGCTGATCTTGAATGGATTTTGAAACCAAGCAATTTTGCAAAAATCGTAGAAGGAAAATATCATGGCGCTAACTAATTTTAAAACTCAACCTGAAGAACAAACGTATGACACAAATCGTTGCTCTGTTTCTGGTTGCATAAACATATGGGCGGTCTGCGTGTCTGGCGATAAGCCAAAGTGTAGCCACCATCAATGGCTTGGTAGTGGACGAGCGCAACCTGCGCCATTGTTGTCAGGATACCCTAAGAAAGAAAAAAAGAATTGGTATGAAGAGGTGGAGTTTTGACTTATGAACAAGCCACAAGAATCCTTGACCGTACCCGAGATGGTTGGCAATTTAGCGAATTTGTCATCCTCACAGCTCTTGAACTTACGGGAGACTATGACCCAATGCGAAGCCAAGGAATGGATACAACGCTATCAGAAAAAAGTAATGAATCAAGGTAGGTCTGAAGCCTTTCATTGGTGGCAAAACACATTGACGGACATTGCAAAACGACGAGGTCATCAAGCCGCCAAAGACTTGCAAAACAGAATGAACAAAATTAAATCAGGAGAAAAAAATGAACTTTGACAAAAACATTTTTTCGCAAGGACAGTCCCTGTTCACGCAAGACGAGTTCAACAAGGCGCTGACCGAGGCCAAGGCGGAGATCATGGCGATTGCCATTCAGACGACTAAGCAGGCCATCCAGATCGAGCGTGAGGCTTGTGCTGAACTGGCAGACAACTGCCTGAACATTGAGACCCTTGGCGATGCAATTCGCAATCGGATGAAGGCGTGACCGAGATCACGCTCCCGTGGCCTCCATCGGTCAACAGCTATTGGAGAACCCATCAAGGTCGCATGATCATCAGCGCTGAGGGCAGATCATTTCGTGAGCGGGTTGAGTTGTTGTTAATGCGCAGTGACATTGCACCGACGTACATTGGCCCGATCAAAGTAGAGATCGAAGCCTTCAGGCCAGACAAACGACGCAGGGACTTAGACAACTTGCTGAAAGCCACACTCGACGCATTGGCTCACGCTCATGTTTACGAGGACGACAGTCAGATTGTTGATCTGAGAATTTATTGGGCCGACACCATCGGCGGTATGCTGAAAGTGAAAGTGAGCGACATATGAGCGAACAACCAACCCTATTGGACATCTACGCCGCATTTGCTATGCACGCGCTGATGACTGCACACCCCAAATTAAAAGAGCATGAAGTTGCTGATGAAGCCTTCAAGCAAGCAGAAGAGATGATGCACGCCCGGAGGGTTCATGTCGAATGAAGAGCGAGACCCCCACAAGGCAGTGGACTACATCATCCGTAATGGCAAGACCTTTGCCGAAGCGAAAGCCAAACGAACTTACATTGAGGAGTACCGCAAGTCCCTCAAAGCCATCTTGATGGGCAGGAGCAAAGAGAGCGCAGTCAACGCCCAAGAGCGTGACGCATACAGCCATCCAGACTACATCGCATTGCTTGACGGCTTGCGTGAAGCGGTAGAGGTCGAAGAGAAGCTCAAGTGGGACTTGATCGCCGCCCAAGCCCGAGTCGAAATCTGGAGAACAGAACAAGCGAACAACAGAGCAGAAGGCAAGGCAACACTATGATTAACGCATTCCACCCCGACTACATCAAGACCCATCATCCTGAGCTTGTTAAGCAGGGGCGCACCTACTCCGACAAAGTGGTGTCTGGCACTGCTAACGGGCGCAAGGCTCGTGATACCCGCGAATCAGTGTCGGGCAAACGAGCACTCACAACATTCCCGCAAACCAAGGCGAAGAAGTGACCACCATTGCAGAGCGCAAGCACATGAACGCAGTTGCTGAATTAGGCTGTGCCGTGTGCAGGCGCATGGGATACGAAGGAACTCCCGCCGAGTTGCACCATCCAAGGCGTTTGGCGGGGGGCTGGGGGCGCTCAAAGCACATGGACGTCATACCGCTATGCCCAGAGCATCACAGGGGCTCTACGGGCTTGCACGGGCTTGGCACAAAGGGATTCCCTAAGCATTGGGGGTTTGACGAGGCCGATCTGCTGGCAGACACCCTTAAATTGCTCGGAAAGTAACGGTTTGCACGCAAAGCGGTTGTTTTATTGCAACAAACTAGGGTTTGTCCTTACAAAATAACTGCAAATACTTGTTGTGTCGTTTAATTTAGAGTTAAACTAGCATCACTGCACCATCGCAGGTAACTACTGAAAGCGAACCATGAACAACGACCTGACCTTCACAAGCGTAGACGCCCTCGGTACTCTCTTGGCTCAAATTGCCGACCTCACTAAGCAAGCCGATGCAATCAAAGACAGCATCAAAGACACTGCCAGCGCAGGCGGCGCAAAGGTTGTCGAAGGCGCAATCTTCAAAGCCACATACAGCGAGACCAATCGCACCGTTTTCGACAAGGACGCCTTCATCAAAGTCCACGGCGCAGACGCATACGCCAAGTTCACCAAGACCACTGCGGTCTTCTCTGTCAAAGTCACCAGCCGCTAAATTAACAGGGGCTTCGGCCCCGCAGGAGAACACCATGAAAAGCAAATCTTGGAAAAAAGAATATCTGGTTGTCCGTCACGACGACTATGACAACACTTGGCGTGACCTCACGATCCCTTGCACCTTCATGCAGGCGATTCGTTTTGTTCGAGCCAAAAACCTTAACCACGCCTTGTCGCAAGATGTTGTGCGCATCGTAACCCTCACAGAGTGGGCAACCCTCAACACATTGGAAGTAGCATGAAACACACAGAACACAAATACATCGCCCTCGGGTACAAGTACGAGCGCGCCCAATCATCAGACGCAGGCAAGGCGGTAGCAGAAGCTATCCGTAACCTTCTCGAATCCGAATCGGTTGACGATAGGTCTGAGGCTCGTACCTTGGTTGACCAAGGCCGCAAAGAAGCGAGGGCAACAGCATGAGCGCCAAACCATTGACCAAAGAAGAGTTCAAAGTCCGTTGGGAAGGCGACGACAACGGTGGCGGCATTAACTACGACGACATTGCGAACTGTGCGGTGGCATGGGGCATATCGCGTACACCAAAGACACGGCGCATAGATGTCATTCGCTACCAAGTGCTGGTTGCGGCAGGAACAGTGGATGCCGAGGAATTTAAACCTGAAGAGGAGCAAGCATGAGCACCGATCACATCATCACCAATACCAAGACTGGTCGCTTGGTTTGCCAGCACTGCAAGGTTGAGGAAGCTCCACCGCATATGCCCTGCCCTATCAACGTCATCATCGACGCCATGGATCATTTTGAGTCCGTCCACAAGGACTGCAAGCCACCCATGCCTGAGACCGTGATGAGCGACTACATCAAGGGCTTTGACCACGGCTGTGACTACATCGTCGCGGAGATTGAGCGGTACACCAAAGCCGCCAACAGCCACGATGCCCTCGTACTGGCTGAGTTGCTGGCGCGACTTAAGATGGAAGGCAAACCCGAATGAAATTTATTGAGTTGTTTGCAGGCATTGGTGGGTTCCGTCTTGGGTTGGAGCAGGCGGGACACCAGTGCGTGTGGGCAAATGAATTTATGCCAAAGGCAAGGAGCATTTATGACCACAACTTTAAACACTCTCCAGACGGAAGAGACATACGAGGAATTCACGTTGATGAAATCCCCAGTGCCGACTTACTCGTTGGAGGATTTCCGTGCGCAACTTTTTCGGTTGCTGGACGAAGAACAGGATTCGGCACAGAAGATACACGCGGTACGCTCTTTTTTGAAATCTGCCGAGTCCTTTCTGGTAAGCGAATCCCATATGTATTCCTTGAAAATGTTAAGGGACTCCTCAACCACGACGGAGGGCGAACCTTTGGAGTTGTCATCGCAAGTCTGGATGAACTGGGGTATGACGTCCAATGGGAATGTGTTAACAGCAAGAATTTCGGAGTCCCACAGAATCGGGAGCGAGTTTTTATTGTCGGAAGTCTTAGAGGACACCCCAGACCAAAAGTATTTCCTCTCGGAAAGTGCTATGCAGAAGATAGCCTTCAAGACGGAGCGCAACAAGTTGAAGAACAGGGGCTTCGCCGCGAAAGTGGTGTCACTATCGGAACGCTCTGTCACCGACTTTACAAGGGAGACACTAACAACTTCTACCTTGACGGCGGAGTACGAGAGCAGGTTGGACGACCTGAGAGCGACTCAGCAAAAGGAGGAGATACATCAGAGTCAAATGGACTTGTTCGGGCAGTCCTGACGCCTGCAAAGGAAAAGAAACGCCAGCGTGGTCGTCGTATGAAGGAACACAATGAGCCAGCATTCACATTGACCGCGCAGGATAGGCACGGGTTGATGGTCGGCTCACGCCTGCGTCAACTTACCCCGTTGGAATGCGAGAGGCTTCAGTCGTTACCCGATAACTGGACGAAGTGGTACGCCGACGGCTCTGTTGTTCCAGACTCCCAAAGATATGAGCGGTGTGGTCGCACCGTCACAGTCAATGTCATTTACGAAATTGCAAAGAGGTTCCCGTTATGAGTTCTTGGACATTTGAAACGCCAGAGATTGCCGCAGGTTTTGACGACCACGTCCGTGAGCAGTTGCCGTGGTATGACATGGTGACCGACGCGGTGGTGTACATCACGCGCAATTACCTTACCGAAGGAGGCAACGTGGTGGACGTAGGCGCATCAACGGGCAACATGATTGACAAGTTGATGCCCCTCCTGCGAGAGCGTAACGCCGAAGTGCTGGCGCTTGAGAAAAGCCCGACTATGGTTAAAGTGCTTATGAATCGTTTTGGGAATCATGACAACGTCAGCATCATAGAGGACGATATTCGCACAACTCAGTACCCTGCTCAGGTGTGCATTGTTTTCTTGACAATGATGTTTATCCCAGTGCATGACCGACAGTGGGTCATAGACCGCCTCAGAGCGAATTTGCGTGAAGGAGGGGCGCTGATAGTGGTGGACAAGGTTTGTGACCACGGCGGGTACTTTGCGACCGTCCTGAAGCGTTTAGGGATGCAACTGAAACTACAGCAGGGAGCCAAGCCAGAGGACGTGCTGACAAAGGAAATGAGTCTGGCAGGCGTGCAAATACCTTTTGACCCTGCAATGTTAGGGGCAGATGCCAAGCAATTCTTTCGGATGGGCGAGTTTGCAGGCTGGGTAGTTGAGGGTTAGGGTAAGTCCTAATAAATATTTTTAAAATAGTTGTTGACTCGTTTAATTTTGCGTTAAACTAACCACACTGCAACATCGCAGGCAACAAGGAAATCAAAATGACATTGCAAGACTACATCACAGATCGCGCCGTGTATCCAAAAAAGGTTCAGGCCGTCAAGGATGGCCGCATCAGCGTGTTCACCATCGAACAACGCAACGGAGTTGAGTTTCGAGTCCTGCTTGTTGAAGCTGGCTACACCTACATCCAATTCATCTAAGGAGCGCATCATGGAAATCAACACAATCATTCACACAGAAGAGCAAGTCCGCGTCAGCGTCGATCAGTACGACGAGGGCGTTTGGTTGAGCTTGCAGGCACGCGGTGCAAGCATGTACGCAGTGCTGACCCGCGCTGAGGCGGAGCAGATGTTGGCTGGCTTGCAGGCCATCTTGGCGCAAGAGGTGGTGGCATGAGGACTGTCCAACAATTGAGAGCCGAAATTGATGTGCGCAATGCGTTGGGCCTGCCACGCATCGAGTTAACCGAAGAAGAGCGCGTTGAGGCGTTTGGCGACACGCAAAAACGAGATCAAAATGCAAACGTCAAGATGTTAGTTGCACGTTTCAAACAGGGTTTGCCTCTGTCCGTCCATGACAAGCGCATGGCGCGTAAGTTCATCAAAGAGGTGGCGGCATGATCTACACCGTCACCATTCAAGGCATCAAGAACCACACCTCGGAGCACGAGGTGGAGGCCACAAGCCCAGACCACGCCATTGACTTAGTGCTGGACACCATGCATTCCGACGTACACGAGGCGTGGTGCGAAGACATCCACGAATACCTATGAGCGGCTGGCGTAAACGAACAATTATGGATTTGGCGCGTGAGGTGGGTGTTAGAGATGATGAACATCGGTTTGAGTTTAGTGAGTACAAGTACCTTGAGCGCTTTGCTGAACTTGTTCGTGATGACGAGCGTAAGGCGCGTGCAAAGGTAGCAGATGGATGGACTGACTACGATGTGCAGGGATTGGCAAAAAAAATCAGGGCAAGGGGATAAGCATGACTAATGAAGAAGTAATGGCGATGATGACTGACATGGGACTGCATGAGGGCGGCATGGACAATTGGGTGGCAGACAACGCTTGGGTTAAATTTGCCAAGTTGGTAGCCGCCAAAGAGCGTGAGGCGTGTGCAAAGGTGTGCGATGACGCACCCGAGCCTGATGGCAGAGACTTAGCGGAGCGTATCCGAGCAAGGGGACAAGCATGAGCGGATTAGCAAAGGGTTTGACAGAAGATCAAGTGTTGCGGCGTGTAGTGGAAAAAGTTTGCGAACAAGTATGGTCACAAGACGAAGCATTGAAGCTGGCGCTGGAGGCGTTGGATATTGTGAAAATTCACTTTACGCAGAACCGCCATGTAAATGAAGCCATCACCGCCATCAAAGAAGCCTTGGCACAGCCAGAGCACATAGGGTTTATGGATTCCAAATTAAACCCAATTCAGCGCACATGGGTAGGGCTTACAGAGGAAGATTTAAAACTACTATCTGCTGAATGGAGAATTGTTTATGGCGCATGGATGGACGACTTCGCTAAAGACATTGAAGCTAAACTCAAACAGAAAAACATATGAAAAACGAAGAAAAAATGTCTTACGAAGAGTTGGCAATTGATGCTCACCGTATGCGAACAGCGCGGGATAGTTTGATGCTTAGCAACGCAAATTTGAAAGTAGAAAATTACGAATTAAAGCAAGCACTAGCCAAGCAGAAGCCTTGGGTTGGGCTGACGGATGGAGTTATGTGCGATATAGCCATAGAACATGGTTTGATGAGCATTGATTGGATTGATTTTGCCCGTGCCATAGAGCAAGCCTTGAAGGAGAAGAATTTTGACTGAAGACGATGACGACATTCAAGTATTTCTGCCTGACTGGACTACCTTCAACAAAGGCAAGGCGGCTGGACGAACAGAAGCCTTCGAGGAGATTGCTAAAAAGATCAAGACATTTCCCTTTGAAAATGATACAATGGCTAGTCTGATTATTTGGTTGTGGAAGCAGAAGTAACCAAGTCGGAATCGAGTCGGCTTTAACAACGAACGCGCAAAATAAGGTAGACTTACACCATTAACATTAAATGGGAATATGGGTCATGCCAGAAACTACAACCAAGATATATGGGATTGCCGATCAAAACGGTCGGATCATGTACATCGGGAAATCAAACAACCCGACAGAGCGGATGAAGCAACATATCCGTGAATGCAATCGCCGAAAGACACCGCTTTACGGTTGGATCAACAAAGCATTAAAAGACGGTCACCAACCACAAATGATTGTTTTGGCCTCAGCAATATCCAGTGAATGGCAAAGCCTTGAGCGCCAAATGATTGCCCAATACAGAAGTGAAGGGCACATGCTGAACTTGGCTGATGGCGGGGATCAACCTAAAAGCAACTTTGCAACAAATTCATTTAATGGACGATCACTTAATAAACGCTTGAAGGATGATCCATTTCTTAGGCGAATAAGAGACATTAAACGGGCAATGAGCAGTTTTCTTAAGCAATGCAATACAGGCAAAATAAAACCAGAGGCTGAAGAACGCATCAAAAGCAAATTAAGAGTCGCAGGTCACAAAAACCCATTTTTGTTTGGTGAATATAGGTATTTGTGATTACTACACAATCTAAAGTAGATTTATTTAGGAATGCGATATGACAATCGGTAAAAAGACAGGCGGGAGGGCAGTTGGAACGCCCAACAAGGCCACAACAGACGCAAGACATGCCATAGCCTCATTTGTTGATGGAAACGCTCACAGGCTCACTGAGTGGCTCGATGCAGTTGCTAATGGTGACCCGATGAATGAGATTAAGCCAAATCCTGCCAAAGCATTTGAAATGTTCCAGAGCGTAGTGGAGTACCACATCCCTAAGCTGGCAAGACAAGAAGTTGTTGGCAACTCGGACAAACCGTTGGTGGTTGAGCATACTGGCTCAGACCGCTTCTTGGAAATCCTGAAGAACATGGAGATGACAAAGCGTGCTGGCTGAGATGATGGCCGACCCAGAGGTGGCGGCTGAGTTCAATGCCCGATCTGAGCACGACCGCATTGCCTACATTGCCCACGCCGAATGGATAGCTTGCGCACATAAATACCAAGTTCCTCCCCCATTAGAGCAGGACTGGACGATCTGGGCATTGATCGCTGGGAGGGGGGCAGGAAAGAGCCATGCAGGCAGTCAAGCCCTGTGGTGGTGGTGCTGGATACACCCGAACTCCCGAGGGCTTGTATTGGCCCCCACATCTAACGACATCAAGCACACCTGCTTTGAAGGGGCGTCTGGCCTACTGGCTAACATCCCGCCCGAGTTGATTGTTGACTACAACAAACAAGACCATCAAATCAAGTTGGTGAACGGCTCGACTATCAGGGGCATCTCCGCTGACAGCTACGAGCGCCTGCGTGGCCCACAGTTTCATTGGTGCTGGGCAGACGAGTTGGCCGCATTCAACTATCTCGGCCCCGGTGAGGCTTGGGACATGATGATGATGGGCTTGCGGCTGGGTGACAAGCCAAGGGTGATTGTGACCACCACTCCCCGCCCAAAGGACTTGATCCTCGATCTGGTTGGCAGAGAGGGCGAAGACGTCATCATTGATCGCGCCAGCACCTATGAGAACAAGGCTAACCTTGCCTCAACCTTCAGCGCCCAGCTAGAGCAGTACAAGGGTTCTAAGCTGTACGAGCAAGAGGTGCTTGGCCTGATCGTCGATCTGGAAGACGGCAAGGTGGTGAGCAGGGACATGTTCAAGCTCTGGCCGTCAGGCAAGGCATTCCCGAAGTTTGAGTTCATTGTCCAAAGCTATGACTGTGCGTTCTCTGATAAGGAATACAACGATCCAACGGCCATGACAACGTGGGGCGTGTTCAAGCCCTTAGATGGCCCGATGTCCTGCCTGCTGATCGATTGCTGGGCGGAGCACCTGACGTTCCCTAACCTCAAGCCCAAGGTGCTGGAAGAGTGGAGGGTGAGCTACGGTGAGGGCAAAGAGGCCAAGCGCCCTGACTTGATCTTGGTCGAGGACAAGGCGGCAGGCATCTCCCTAATCCAAGAGCTACGGGCGGCGCACTTGCCTGTGCGTGGGTATAACCCCGGCAAAGCGGACAAGATGCAACGCCTCCAGATCACCGCCTCGATCTTTGCGACGGGCAGGGTCTGGCTACCTGAGTCCAGCCAGCGCAAGGGCTACGTCCGTGATTGGGCAGAAGGGTTCCTCAGCCAGATATGCTCATTCCCTGATAGTACGCATGACGACTATGTGGACTCAGCGACGCAGGCGATCAGGCTGATGAAGGACATGGGTTGGTTGGACATCAACCCAGAGCCAAGGTATGATGACGACGACGAATACGAATACACCCGTAAGTCTCGGGACAACCCTTACTCAGCATAAACCATATGGGCGTACTTCAAATAATCAACGAAGGCATCAAAGGCGGCAAGGGCGCATTGAGCACAGTGCGTAATGCAACCCGTGCGGCTGATGAGGCTTTGGAGGCCCAACGTCTGGCAATGGAGGCGGCAAACCCGCCCATCAAGGCGTCTGAGGCATATGGCAAGCATGAGGGCGCGTACTTGAAGCCCATCTACTATGACCGCATGAAGGTGGACTTAGCTCGAAACAAGTTGGGTGGCCCCGGCTTCTCCAGCATCCAACTAGTTGACCCCAACTATGCGGAGGCAAAAGCTGTGGCAGGCGTGACCGACAAGAAGATGGGCACGCGCATCCTGAACCGCAATGCGGCAAATGTTCCAGAGGGAGCCAAGGTGATCTGGACGCCATCGGTTGGCAGTCTTGAGCAACACAAGTCCAACTCCACCATGTTTGGAGAGTTTGCTGACATCTTTGCCAATCAGCGCAAGAACATGTCAGCCGAGGATATTCAGAAGCTAAGTGATCGTGCCAGCAAAGAGGTTGACAACAAAGGTCGCCTCATTTTTCCAGATGGGATTGATTTGGGTGCGCGTAACTTTCGACAGCAGGTCAAGACCTATGACCAACGCGCCTTAATGGCAAACATCTTTGCTGGTCGTGGCGTAGGCGGAGAGGCAGGCCGCACGGTTCCAGTTGAGGAGTTGCTTCAGAAGAACCTCGACCCCAATATGGCAAATGCTGGCACATTGGACTTGGGTAACAGACTGTTTAAGTTGGAGGGTAACGTCATTGATCGCCCCGACTTGCACACTGACTACCCCAAAATCTTGACTGGCGAAGACCTTAACGTCAATTACTTGCCTGTGCCAATTCGAACCGTCTATAACGATTGGGAAATACAGAAGGCGCTTGACTTGGCGGCTCAGGGCAAAAACCGCCCTGTCACGCAGATGGACTACACCAAGAACGACCCAACAATTCAATTGACTGAAAAGTTGCTAACTCGTTTACAAAAAGAAGGATATGCCGAAGGCGGTGAGGTTCACGCAGACTTCCATGACAAGCTCGACTCCATGATCCAAGCCCACATGGCTGACGGCGGGGAGGTTAGTGACTTTGACTCGCGGCTTGAGTCCATGATCAAGGATCACCACAACACCTTGCCAGATATAGAGCCTGCACAGGAAGCCCCGATAGCCAACGTGACTGCCCACAAGCAACACATGGGCAACCAAGACATCTCCCGCACTGGTGTGTCTGCTGGCATGAACCTTGGCGACATGGGTCGTGTCGGTGGCGGCATGAACATGACCAACGTGATGACTGGCAAAGACGCTCAGTTGATGAAGGAGTTGATGGCGTACTACAGCAACAACGTAGGCAACGCCAATATCAATGCCAACCTGATCAAGCCCGTGGGCGGCAATAACACCCTGATGAACCTGATGGGCTCCATGCCTGTCGGTGAGGGCAGAGTCAGCATGGGACTGCACGGCTCCAATCAGGATGGCCGCAATCAACTCAACGCTCGATCTGTTGGCTACCAAACCCCAATGGGCGGTGGTCACTTCAATGCCAACATCAACAGCCCTGTACATGGCTCACCCTCGGCTAACGTCAACTTCACAAAACAGTTTGCTGATGGTGGTGACGTCCACATGGCCGCTGGCGGTGATCCCCGTGGTGAGATGCGTGCAACGCCTGAGCGGAGCCCACAAGCCGCCGCCGCCGCTAGAGCATTGAAGGCTGTCCATAATTTTGCATCGCGTCCGTTTGGCTACAACAATCCACCCGGCGAGTTGCTCAGTGAGTTAATTGGCCTGCCTGATGTAGCGAACACCCTTGAGCGCATTGGATATGGCGAGCCATTGACTACTGGCAAGGGGATGACAACCAAGCCGCGAGAGGATGTGCTGAATGCCGCAATGACCGTGGGCCCGCTTGCACAGATGACCAAGGGAATGCCAATTGGTGCGGTGATCAAGCCTGCTGGTGGCAATTGGCTGACTGGTGATGTTGAAAAACAACTTGGCCGCATGAAAATGGCTGATTTGACAACTCCTGAAAAAATGGCGGAAATGCAAAAGTCAATTGACACTGCCAAACGGATCATGGGTAATGATCCGACCGTTCAAAGAACCGTCAATCAGATGGAGAACGAACTAAGTACCGCAAAACGAAACAATTCCATTAACAACTGGATTGACAGCAACCTAAAGAATTACGTCAAAAAACAGATGGGTACGCCCGAAGACCCAGTGCGCAAGTTGGCTGAAGAAGACATCCTGCACATGAAGCCGTATGGAGATCAGCAGGCGGTCTCATCAAGACTTATGAGTAAACGCATGGGCGCAGGCTTTGATCCGCTTGGTGCTGGCAAGAGTGATGCCGCAAGGTTCTGGGAGCGTCAATCCGACATTTCAATTGACCCTTACCCCGCTGGCTCGTACAAGCACGGTGCTTTAGATCAAAAGCTGTTGGAGGCCAATCCTTGGCTCCAGAACGTACCAGACGATCAGATGGTCAATTACGCCAAGGGTTTGAATGATCTTGGCTTCGACCACATCATGGATGTGTTGCGCCAAGATGTGCGTGAAGGCCGTATCCGCCCTGAGCAACTGAACAAGGTCAGCATGGAGCAGGCAGTACGCCGCACCCATGAGTACGACCAAGATATGGCACGCAAGATGGCTGAGACACAAGCCAAGGTCACCGAAGGTATGCCCGTCCACAAGGACTATCCAGACAAGGGCTACAAGTGGATTGAGTTAAAAGCGCCTAATTACAATGTTTTGCCTCTTGAAGAGCGAAAGCAAATAATTGCAAGGCTTACTGAAGAAGCAAGACAAAAAGGCTTGACTCCAGAAGATTACATAGAAAAATATCCAGAGAACCAACTATCTGAAGCCCTCAAGTACGAAGGCGACACCATGGGGCATTGTGTTGGCAACTATTGCCCAGACGTTTTAGAAGGCCGCAGTCGTATCTACAGTCTGCGTGACACCAAGGGTGAGCCGCATGTGACGGTAGAAGTTAATCCAAACAGGGGCGTATGGTCGTCTGAACAAATTCAAGACAAGATTGGTAAAGATGAATATGTAAATATTTACAAAGAAATCCAAGATGCAACTGTTGGAAAAGGCAATCCAAGAACTTATGAACCGGGTGAACAGGATAAGTTTTTGAATATGTGGAAACAGATTACCGCAGAACGTTTTGGTGAGCCGCCTGCATCAATTCAACAGATCAAAGGCAAGCAAAACCGCGCCCCCAAAGAAGATTACCTGCCATACGTTCAGGACTTTGTGAAAAGCGGCAACTGGTCTGACGTTGGCGACCTCGGCAACACTGGACTGATGTCAATTGATAGGGTTCCAGAAAAGGCAAGGTACGAAGCCGCTGGCATGAAGTTGCCAAAGTATGTGAGCGAGAGAGAGCGTGATGAACTGCTTAATGAATACCTCCGCTTGACTGTTGGCCCACCAGATTGGGACTTCATGGCCAAGGAATATGGGTTCCCCCCACCTAAAAGCATGAAGCGTGGTGGCAGGGTCAACATTGAGCAAGAATACAAATTTAAAAAGTTTAGGAAATAAACATGGCAACACAGATGCCCAACGACCAAGACAGTGACCGTTTCATTGACGGCATTCGCATGACCGAGGACGGCGGTGCTGAAGTGGACATGTTGCCCGGTGATGAGCCCGAGGTCGAAGAACTACCCGACGGCTCTGCCATTGTCAGCATGGGCGACTTCAAAGGCCCAAACGAGGACGAGGACTTCTACAGCAACTTAGCTGAGACCATCAATGTCTACGACCTTGGCACACTTGCCATGCGTTACGTCAAGCTGATTGACAACGACCGTCAAGCCCGAAGCAAGCGCGACAAGCAGTATGAGGAAGGCTTGCGCCGCACGGGGATGGGTGATGACGCCCCCGGTGGTGCTCAGTTCCAAGGCGCATCCCGTGTTGTCCACCCCA
>Ga0114974_10002432_pt1 | contig 14291 bp, 13 predicted proteins | sample S_130206_EF_Meta_FD_87318 | JGI IMG/M metagenome (GOLD analysis project Ga0114974, IMG submission 87318) | Freshwater microbial communities from Lake Simoncouche, Canada to study carbon cycling - S_130206_EF_MetaG | ecosystem: Environmental > Aquatic > Freshwater > Lake | place: Lake...
ACTGTTCTGGGTGCGCATCACGAATAGCGGCCATTTCCTCATTGGCAAGTCTTGCCAATGCGGGAGAATCTTCTGGACCTGCAATTAACTCAATCGGTGGATTTGAAAGCGTCAAAATTTGTTGATAGCCAGGAAATTCAGCCATCATCTTCAAACGCGCCTCTAAGTCATAGAGCACCGGGATGGTTAACCAGCGCTTGATAGCCCCTTTATCCTTGGCCAACTCTGACATCTTCTCAAAGTATTTTTTGGGAAGAATGTGCGAGTAACTGTCAATTTTTCTCATGGCTTCAGACCAAGTGTTGATTCATTTCATGCGCCCGGTCACGCCGTGAATGTTGATGCCAAGTCTTTGTGCTGACATGCTGATCTCCTAATTTTCTTTAATTGAAATGGGGTCGAGTGACTGCCAATCGGGCCAAGCCTGATGGCCGAAACCTGTTTGGTGCAAGGATACAATATTGATTTGTCCATGCTGAACGTTCAGGTGTACACCCGCGCTGCTGCTTGCGTATAAATCTGCATGTGCATTTACAAAATCGTTAGATTCATGCGAGGGCGCAACGCCAAATCCATTGACATAGTGGTGGCCATTGCGCTCAATGTGCTGAACACCCAAGCTGCTCGCCAACAAAGTATCTTGCTGCACGCCCAAGCCTGCTTGGCAGGTTAAGTCCTCACCCGACAAAATAGTCTGGGGTGTTTTTTGAATCAGGGCTGCACTTTGAAGCGATCTGTAAATGCCCTTGCAGGCTTTGCTTGAAATACCTCGATAACCGAGCTCAAGTCCTTGCTCGAGCACATCAGGATGATCGTCCGACTCGTCCAAGATCACTGGAATATTGAACGGCATTGCAGGAATTTTTTCGCCCAGCGCGATTGCCCTTGGCAGTGGCTGCTCAATGAGAAGGGTTCGCTCTAGCAATCGACGCGTCGCATCATTTTTTTGCAGGGCGGATACAAACAAACTCAAAGTCTCTGTATTTTGAAAAGTTTCGTTGCCATCGAGCGTGACGCGGTAGTCTGGAACTTTGGACAACACGTGTTCTATCGCAGTGAGCCGCGACATATCGGCATCGAGTTGACCGCTCACTTTCAATTTGAAATATTTCAAACCATGAACTTCAATGGCTTGCTTCAAAGAGTTGGGCAAGCCGTCTTCTGCCAATGTCAGGGGCTCATCGTCTGTGAGCCGATCAGCCAAACCCACTGTGTGCCTTAGCCAAACTGAATTTGCTTTTTTCAAATTCAAAGAAGATGACCACGGATCACCCAACAGCCCCAAAGACAGGCCTTCTGTCCATGACTTTCCTTGCGAACGCAATACCGCATCGGCAATGGCTTTGTCCAACAAGGCAGGACCAAACTGCCCCACCAATCTGGGGTGCCCCAAAGCAAGCATCTTAGCAATTGCTGCTTCAGAGCCCTTTTCAGATAAAAGGTGGGCAGAAGCAGAACCCCCAATTGATAGGTACTGTTCACGCGCAGTTAAAAGCGCCAATCGCAATTGGTCAAAGTTATCGTCTTGTGTTCGTTGCGGCGACTTGTCAAACCACTTGGGCACCATCAACTCTGCTGTTGCACCCTCCCAGTCAACGCCCCCAATGCGCACCATCACTTTGACAAAGGCCTGGGGACAAGCGGTGACTGTGGCTGCACCAAATTTAAATGGGAGCCGCAAATTCACGGGCCGCTGAAAGACTTGGATGTCTGGAATTTCAATGGCAACGGCACTCATGGCGAAATCCTCATGCAACAGCCCTCATTAAGCCCTTGACATAACCCGCACTGTAAGCCGCACACGAAGGTCCATCGGGCTCATAAATGAAAGGCTCTACGGCCACCCAGCCTTGATAGTTCAATGCCTTCATTTTTTGAAACAGTGGCAATAAATCGGTATCTCCCTGGCCAGGCCCTTTTCTATTGTGATCATTGACCTGCACATGACCGATGTGGCCACTGATGAAATATTTTTCAAACACCACATCAAGTGGCAATGATTCAGAGTAGCTCGCTGCGCTGGTGTCCAGCATGGTTCTAATGTGGGGTGAATTGATGCCGTCAACCACCGCACTGGCCTGGGCCACTGTGTTAATCACTGGGGTCTCAACAGGTGACAAGGGCTCCAAGCAATACGTGACGCCAGCCTGCTTTGCAAAAGGCTCAATGGCCGCTAGCATTTCTTGAACACGGCCAATGCAATCTTCGATGGTTTGATCGCCTTCAGGGGATCTTTGCTTGGGCGACCCATGAACCAATGCACAAGCCCCAGCAGTGTGCGCGTATTCAATGAGCTGCTTCAACCAATCTTGGGTTTTTTCTCGAACCGTTTGATCTTGACTGACCAAGCTCAAGCCATCTGGCTTCACCAGCAACCAATGCAAACTAGAAATGCTCAGACCCGCATCTGAGGCTTGTTGACGACTCAATTGGGCATGTGCTGAATTAAATTGGTGCGCCTCATCAAACAAGGTGAAGGGGGCAATTTCAATTCCTTCATAGCCTAATTGCGATGCAAACTTGCATTGCGCCGCAAAGCTCAATTCACGAATCACCTCATTGCACAGTGCAAGTTTCATAGGGAAACTTTACTTAACTTTTTCTTTCTCAGGTCCCAAATCTTCCAGGCAATGGTTCCAAAGATCAGAGTGGCAACGACACCTGAAATGGGGCGTGTAAAGAAAGGAGAAATATCGCCATCAGACAGGATCAAAGCTCTGCGCAAGTTTTTCTCGAGCAAGTCACCCAACACAATGCCCAAGACCAAGGGCGCCATAGGGTATCCAAAGTGCCTGAGTCCAAAACCAATCACGCCAAAAATGAGCATCACGTAAACATCAAACATCCGTCCCGCAATGGCAAAGCTTCCGACAACACACAGCACAAAGATGATGGGAATTAAAAAGTTTTGAGGCACTCTTAAGACTTGAACAAGCGCCTTTGTGAGTACCAAGCCATAAATCAAAATGCCAATGGTGGCAAACAGCATCATGGCAACCACGTCATAAACAAACTGAGGGTTCTCAATCATGATCATGGGGCCTGGCTTGACGCCATGAATGATCATGGCGGCCATCAAAACAGCGGCAGGGGCGGATCCAGGAATGGCGAGCGTTAAAACAGGAATGATGGCGCCGGGCACGCAGGCGTTATCACCCGTTTCTGCGGCCATCAGCCCTTCAATAGAGCCTTTGCCAAACAGTTCTTTTTCTTCACTCGAGCGCTTGGCGGCTGCATAGGACGACCAGGCGGCCACATCTTCTCCCACACCAGGAACAATGCCAATGCCCGTCCCAATCAAGCCAGAGCGAAGGATGGTTTTCCAATACTTGGTGATGTCTTTTAACTTTGGAATAACGGTATCGAAGGGGCTGATTTTGATCGGCGCTTGACGTTCTTTGATGGCGGTGAGTAGCTCAGCAAAACCAAATGCACCGACCAAAGCTGGCACCAATTGAATGCCGCCCGCCAAATCCCGAACGCCATAGGAGAACCGTTCAAAACCATATTGAGGTTCTTGACCAATACCCGCAATGAACAACCCAGCAATGCCCGCGATCCAACCCTTGAGAGGATCATCTCCGGTTAGGGTGCCCGCAATGATGACGCCAAACAATGCCAACCAAAAGAATTCGTAAGCACCGAATTTCAAAGCCAAATTGCCAAGCAGCGGCGTGAAGAATGCCAAGAAAAACATGCCAATGAGCGTACCCAGCACAGAGCCGGTGGTTGCAATTCCCATTGCACGTCCTGCCATACCCTGTTTGGCCAAGGCATAGCCATCTAAGCAAGATGCCGCTGAAGCCGGAGTACCCGGAATGTTCAAAAGAATAGCTGACCGCGAGCCGCCATAGATAGCGCCTACATAAGTACAGATAAGAATTAGCAGTGCTTCATTAGGTTGCAACTTGAGCGTCAAAGTGGTCATCAAGGCTAGCGCCATGGTGGCGGTCAAGCCAGGCAATGCGCCCATGATCACCCCTACGAGAGATGACAGCAACGCATAAAAAATAATTTGAGGCGTCGAAAAGTTTGCGATTGAATGACCAAACGCCAGTAGTCCATCAAACATCAAGGAACCTCAGGGTAGTCTGACCAAGAAAACTTCTTGGAACAAAAAGTAAACCACACAACTTGAAATAACACCGTTGATCAAGGCACTGGTGATGCGTTTTTGCTTGGGAACTTCAGGATCGGCAAATAAATAAGTAAATGCCGCCACAAACAAAGAAGTTGCAACCAAGAAATGTGCGTGTGCAAGCAAAACCAAGCTGAATACCAACATGCAAACCAAAGCAATTAGAAATCTTCGATTGGCAAGCGGTTCGGCATTTTCATCAGTGGGTGTCTGACTTCGAACGCCCCGCATGACCATCACGAATCCAAGCAACACAATGACGCTGGCAATCATGCCAGGGACAAAGCCGGGGTAGGTGTAAAGCGTTGCACCCATCTTGTCAAAGCGATCCATTCGAAACGATTCGATCAAAATGAATGCGCCAAAAGCCATCCAACAAACGCCTCCCCACAAATCTGAGCGCGAGGAAGATGTTTCGTTGGACATGTTGCTACTGCTGCAAGGCTAGGGCATCAAGGCTTGGGAATGCCCACGGTATCAGGCGACACCTTGGATTTGCCGGCAGCGTGCTGCGTCCATGCGTAAGCTTGAATGGCCGGGAAAACAGCGGTCTGCGCAGCATCACCATGCATGGGTGCAAACATCGCACCCCTTGCCTGTGCGTAACTACGCAAGGCTACATTCTTGGACATCTCTGTTGCCCAAATTTTGTCGAGTGTTTGTGTCACTTCGGCCGGCACAGATTTCGGAACAAAAATGCCAAAGTAGTTGATCGGATCTTTAAAGCCTGGAATGAATTGGGACAGCGGCGGAACTGTGCCAAAGCCTTCCATTTCTAACGATTTGTCACCCACCACCGCTAAGGGACGAATTTTTTTGGCACGAATCATGTCAGCTTGTTCAGCCGCAAGTTGCGTCGTAACTTGCGTTTCGCCTGACCCAGCCGCAACAGCGGCAGGTGCACCACCGTCGTAAGTCACGTGCTTGTAGGTAATGCCAGCTGCACGAGCCAATGCTTCAATGGCAGCATGACCACTTGAATTAACCCCTGCAGTGGCCACTGACACAGAACCGGGCTTGTCTTTCATGGCCTTCAACAAGTCAGCCATCGTTTTATAAGGCGTGTCTGCATTGACACCAATGACAGCGATGTGCGCCACGTTCAAATAAAGATTCCAGTCTTTGATTCCTGTATCAACCATGCCAAGAACTTTGTAGTTACCCAAGTCTTTGGCGCCACCGGCGGTCCAGGTGTAACCATCTTTGGGAGCCTCCATGGCATTCTTGGTGCCTACAGAGCCAGACGCGCCAGGTTGATTCAAGATGATGATCTTTTGACCCAGGTGTTTCTCCAACTCGGCCGCCGTGACACGCGACACTTGATCTGTAGAGCCGCCAGGTGCCCAAGGCACGATGAGGGTGATGGGCTTGGTAGGTTTCCACTGCGCCAATGCGGGTGTTGCCAATAGTGTTGCCAACAGCAAAGCGAATACAGGTCTACGGGTGAAATTCATGACGTGTCTCCATGGGGTGAGTGAAAATTCAGGTGAAAAGACGCTTCAATTCACCATACAGTTAATTCTAGAGAGGGTCCTCAGAGTGTCAAGAAGGAATTAAATCTAGTTCCTCAGGACATACCCTAGGATCAGCTCACACATGTGCGAAAGTCTTTCGCTCTGGGATTTGGGTGTCATCAAGTCACGGCCGAAGATCACCGACAGTGTTGAATTGTTGGAGAGATAAAAATAGGAGAGCGCAGCGATAGACACATAAAGCTGAACGGGGTCGATGCCGCCCCTGAACTCCCCAGATACTCTGCCCTTCTCTAAAATTTCGCCCAATAATTCAATGAGCGGAGAATTCAGAGCACGCGCATTAAACGACTCTTCAATGTGCCTTGCCTTGTGCAAATTGGCGCTGTTTAACAGAGTTAAAAACTCCGGATTTTCAAGGTAATAGGTCCAGGTAAATTCAACCAGTTTGCGGATGGCCGCTGAGGGCAGCAACGCTTGTAGATTGAGTTTTTTTTCACTTTCCCTGATTTTTTCGTAGGCCGCCTCAAGGACAGCTTGAAACAACTGGTCTTTGTCGGCAAAGTAATAGTAAATAAGCCGTTTATTTAAATTTGATCGCTCCGCAATTCGATCAATTCTGGCACCGCCCAAACCGAACAAAGCGAACTCCTCTAAAGCAGCACTCATGATGACTGCGCGAGATCTTTCGGCATCTCTGGTTTTGGGCTGGGCTGGTAATCGTGACGTCAACATGATCGAATAATTAACCATTTGGTGAATAAAGTCAAGCTGTTGCAATTATTTTTAGGATTACCATCTGTTTCATGCCAAATTTACCCACGCCAGAACTCAAATTTTTCGCTGATCTCTCGGTGGAAGTTGCCAAGCCCATCGAAGTGGGCGTTACCGTTCACGGCACGCGTCGCGTCATTCCCATTATTGGAGGTTCAGCAACAGGCAATGGTTGGGCAGCACGGGTGATATCAGGTGGCGCAGACTTTCAATTGATCGTGAATGCGCAAATGGCCGAGTTGGATGCGCGTTATACATTAGAGACCGATGCGGGGGACATGATCTATGTACAAAATCGCGCCATTCGCACAGCCTCGCCAGAGGTGATGGCCCGACTGATCAAAGGCGAAGTGGTCAACCCCGAATCTGTTTACTTCCGCTGCTCACCCAGTTTTGAAACTTCATCGCCTGCCCTGTCTTGGATCAGCGAACGCATGTTCATAGGCACAGGAGCGAGGCACCCAGATCAGGTGGTCATGCGATTCTTTGAGGTGGCCTGAGTGTGCCCTAACACCGCACCAACTTGCCTAAGTTAGCGTCTAGAAACCCGCTTACCTAGGTTAAAAGGAATAGCTGACATTAATCCAGCCGCGAGGTTGGGTGACAAGGCCATCATTGTTAACGGCCTGACCCGTCTGACTGTACAAAGGATTCTTTCTCACCCTCCAGGCAATGGAACCCGCCACATTCCAATTGCCTTCAGACCACTTCATGCCAATGCCAGAACCCATTAGTGAATAGGTGTTGTTAGCGTTGGTCTTACCCTGCCAGTCTTTGAAGGGGTTTTTGTACTGCTGCACAATGCCAGCATCAAAAAACACAGATGCCGTCAAATTGTCGGGCAGCTGTTGCCGATATTCTGCGGCCAGCAAAGCACCCTGAGCGCCACCGCCTTGCGACACAGGGTAGGCCCTTACACCATAAGGACCACCCAGATAAAACTGTTCGCCAGAATTGAGGTTAGCACTGGCAAACTGACCCGACAGTGACAAGAATAAGGAAGATTTACCGACTTCATCCAATGACTGATTACGGCTTCCAGAGAAGCTAAGCTTTGTGAATTGTGAAGGGGTATGCGCCCCATAACCAGTCATGCTAGTTGGCAAAATATCCAGCCTGCCAAAAGTGATAGAAGCTGAGCCATTGCTCACCGCATTACCACCCAAACTATCGTAGGCATTGCCAGACAGACCAGCAACAACATTGTTGATGTTGTAAGCACTGTTGGTCGTGTTTGTTGAAATAAGTTGATTCAAATAGCGTTTCACGTCATAGCCAAGGGTCGCATTGAGATTGGCGGATTTAGTGCGAACCAAGGCATAAGAAAAATTAAGCCCCTGAGTCAATGCATTCCCATAAGCACCATTGGGAGATGCATAACTTCCCACGTTCTCGTACATCAGCCGAGTTCCATAGATGCTCAAACGCAGCCCATCCGTTGAAATAGGACGCGAGTATGTCCCCTGAATGTATTGAGAGCCTTGAGAGCCAATGCCATTCAAGGCCAACTGGTCACCTATACCCGTGACATTGTTTAAGCTAAGCGCAGAAATAATTTGGTAGGTTCCGGTTGAACGACTGCCTGAGTTGTTTGACTCAATGCGACTCTGAGTCAATCGTGTTTCGCTCAAGCTGACCTTTAAATCAGTATCGCCTTGCTCTTTTCCTGCATCCAATTGACTGCTCACCATCACCCCAGGCGTTTCATTCAGGATGATGAGCGAACGCTCAATGCTATTTAAATTCAGAGGTTGGCCAATGGGGTTTGCATTGGTGATGTACTTCTCAACTTGCTCAGCACCAAAACGATTGTCGCCACCCAAGACGCTAATGACCACGCTACTGAGCTTGGCTTCTGTGATGCGCATCAATCTGCCATCGAGAAAATTGCAAAGGGTTAATGTTTATTTGCCCGCAACGGCAATCAATTCCACTTCAAATTGAAGCGTGGCATTGGGTGGAATCACACCACCGGCGCCACGAGAACCATAGGCAATGGCAGGCGGGCAGGTCAACTTGGCCTTGCCGCCCACTTTCATCAATTGAACGCCTTCGGTCCAACAGGGAATGACCCCATTCAGAGGGAAATCAATCGGCTGATTGCGCTTGTAAGAGCTGTCAAATTCCTTGCCATCGGGAAAGGTACCGCGGTAATGCACTTTGACTTTGTCAGTGGCCGTAGGACTCACGCCCTGGCCGTCTTGGAGCGATCGATACACCAAGCCTGATGCGGTGACTTTGGCACCAGCCTCTTTGGCAGCCGCTTGGGCAAAATCGTTTTGCGCCCAAACTGGCGTCAGTGAAAAGGTGCACAGACCGATTGCGATTAAAAAATGTTTAGATAAGTTCATGCTGCATTCTTTCTTTCAAATATTCAGACTCGATCCGTCAAGCCCGCTCAGGGTCAAGTGATTCCGTGCGCTAGTGTTGCTCCGCCAAGATACCAAAACCCGGCAGCGCATCTTTCAGTCCCAAGCGGCGCAAGGCCAACCAATAGGTGGCCACATTGACCCCAATCAGTGGCTTGCCAAAGTGCGCTTCAATGGCTGGCGTTAAAGCGCTGACTGGCAAATTGGTACCCACATGCACCAGGGCTTGCACTTGAGGCGTGTCCACCTCTTCAAAACCCTGCATGATTTGATCGGGAGTGAACTGGGCCACCGAAATGGGTCCCGTCGATTTGAGGCCAAAGCTTGTCACCACTTCATAACCACAGGCGGTAAAAAACGCCGCAATGATGGCGTCTGCTGGCGGCCAGTAAGGAGTGAGAACACCGATACGGCGCGGATTGCCAATGGCTTTCAAACCCTCGAGCACCGCAATCGATGGGGTCACAAAGGGGATGCCCGCCAAAGCCTGCAAGCGCGCCTCTTCGGCCTTCGCACGTTGCAAGTCGCCGCGAAACGAATGAATCGAGTGGCCATGCGCCACCGCGTGAGGCTCACAAGGCATGACCAGGGTCAGCGCTTCTTCAAGTTGGCCTTTTTCTGTTTTCAGTGCTTGCTCATAAGCCTGCATATCGTCATAAGGCCTGGGCGGTAGCAACATACGGCTCACGTGATTGGTCACGCCCGGTGGGCGCATGGCCTCCATCTCGGGCTGCACCACGGTGTTGGTGGCCGGAACGATAACCGCAATTTTGGCCCGAATGGCCAAGCTGTCAAAGCTCAAGGGTTTGGCCATGGCTCATTCCATTTTCAATTTGGCGGCCTTGGCCGCTTCGGACCAAATGGCGATGTCGGCGCGCAAGGTGTCTGCAAATTCACGCGGCGTGCTGCCAATGGCATCAACCCCAATTTGCTGCAAGCGCGCCGTCATGCCCTCAGTGGCCAAGGCTTCTTTGACGGCATCGGCAACGCGTTGCACCACCGCTTGCGGGGTGCCAGTGGGCGCCATCAAACCATTCCAAGTCACTGTGCGAAACCCAGCAAAACCTGACTCGGCAATCGTCGCTACTTGGGGCAGTTGACTGGATCGCTTTTCGCTAGAGACGCCAATCAATCGGATATTGCCACCTGCCAAGTGCGGCACCAACTCCGAGAAGTTACCAAAGTACATCTGAACATTGCCCGCGAGCAAATCGGTCACCGCAGGTGCGCCACCCTTGTAGCTGATGTGCGTCATGTCGATTTGGGCGCGGTTGACAAACAGCGCAGCAGACAAGTGAGACACACTGCCCGAGCCACCTGATGCGTAGTTGTATTTGCCTGGGCTTTTGCGCGCCAAGGCCACCAGCTCTTGCACATTGTTGGCAGGCACCGATTTGTGTACGCCCATGACAAACGGATTGCTGCCCACATTGCTGATGGGCACAAAGTCACGCAATGGGTCGTAATTGGTTTTGTTGATGGCGGGCAAGATGGCCATCACGGGCATGGCCGCCATCAGCAAGGTGTAGCCATCGGGCGCGGCCTTGCCCACAAATTCGGCTGCAATGCCGCCACCCGCGCCAACCTTGTTTTCCACCACAACCGATTGGCCCAGGGTTTGCGTTAAGCGCTCGGCCATGATGCGGGCAATCGAATCGGTATTGCCACCGGGGGCAAAGGGCACCACGATCTTGACGGGTTTGTTCGGCCAAGCGGGGGCTTGTGCCAGCGCCATGCCAGGCAAGCAAGCCAAAAAGCTCACCAGCAAAGCGGCGCGCCGCAGTTGCGATGGGGCAAGCTTCACAGAGGGGTTAATAGAGGGGGGTTTAACAGAGTGAGCGTCAAAAGACTTCATGGACGTGTCCTTTAAAAAAATTTAAAAACAATGGGGTGATGGTTTGCAGCATACCGATTGAATGGCCGCCATCATGCAACAGACTGCGCGCGTCGGATGCTGTTGATCATTGAAGAGTTCAACAAATATTCGCGCGCCTTGATGGGATCGGCGCACACTGTGCGCAACTCTTGCATGCGTTGCGCACGTTGTGTTGGGTCTTTTTCTTCCAGGTTTTTTTTGTTGCGCACCGAGAGTTCTTGTACATAGGTTACGTTGGCCTGTTGCCGCTGTCGGTTGTATCGGTCAAGCGCATCGTCACCCTCTTCGCCTTTAACAACTTGCGCCAACGCATGACCCAGACTGATGGCGTCATGGATGCCGCTGTTGAGCCCAAACCCACCCAAGGGATTGTTGACATGGGCTGCGTCACCCGCAAGCAAGACCCGATCTTGGCGAAAACGCACAGCCACACGCTGATGCACGCTGTAGATGCTTTGGTGCACCAGAGGGTAAGAGGTGCTGTCTTCGGCTCCGGTAATGCGGCGAATTGCATGTTGGGCGTAGGGTCCGGCCAAGGCTTCTTCCTCTGGGGTATCGGGGTCCACAGGCAAGGTCATGCGCCACAAACCCGGCGGGCCTTCGTCAGGCATTTTGAACAGCGCGCTCCACTGCACGGGGTCACTCATGTAGGCGTTTTCGCGATAGCCCAAAGTGCCAAAGTCAAAGGTGGTGCTCAGAACGCTGTAGCGTTCAGGCCAGGTGTAGCCCGCAAATTCAATGTCGGCCGATTTGCGCACCAAGCTACGGCCCCCGTCGGCACCAATCAACCACTGCGTTTTCCAAGTGACCCAACCCTCTGGGCCTTGAGCTTGAACCACCAGATCGTCACCCTGGCGATGCTGGCCCTCAAAGCGATGTCCAAATACGACATCGACCAAGCCCGTGCGCAGAACATGCTGCAGCAAGATAGGCGTGAGCCGGTGTTGCTCTAGGTGCAAACGATAGGGGTAGGGCGTGTCATTTCGCAGCAGGTCCAAATCCCATTCTGCAAGTAGGCCTTCTTGTAAATCGCGCGACTGCCAATAACGCACCGCAATGCCCAGGGCTCGCATTTCAGCCGCAACGCCAATGCCGTCGAGCATTTCCAAGGTGGGCGGGTGAAAAGTGCCAGCCCTCAGGTCGAGGGTTAAGCCCGGTTCGGCCTCTATTACCCGACTGGCAATGCCTTGCTGTGCCAATACCAGTGCGGTGATTAAGCCCACTGGCCCAGCGCCAACAATCATTACCGCCGGGTCACTGCTGCTGATCATGCCGATTCCTTTTTTGATTCAAAAGACCTTCCGCCCTGCATCAGGATAAAGGCTCAATGTCTTGTATTGTGGTTGATCTCATGATTCCATCGCGATGAAGAGGTTACACCCAATTCAAATGCCCCCTTTTTCGCGAAATACCCCAAAAATTCAATTAACATATTCCACCACAATCTTCAAATACCTCCATCGAGGTTTATTTCATGACCACTGCCCCATCAACCGACAATGCTGCAGGCAGCGTTGCCACCCCCAAATCGCAACGCATCGGTGTACCAAAGGAAATATTTCCTTTAGAAAAACGTGTCGCCACCGTGCCCGATGTGGTCACCAAGCTGATCAAGCTCGGCTTTGCCGTGGTGGTCGAGCAAGGCGCAGGCGATCTGGCCGACTTATCTGATGAGGCGTATGTGCAAGCTGGCGCCACCATCGCGCCCAGCGCTGCAGCGCTTTGGAGCGGCAGCGACATTGTCTTCAAGGTTCGCGCACCCACGGTCGATGAAGTGGCCCTCATGCACGAAGGTCAGACCCTGATTGGTTTCTTGTGGCCCGCTCAAAACCCCGAATTGATGCAGCAACTGGCTGCCAAAAAAATCACCGCACTTTCCATTGACGCCTTACCACGTACCCTGAGTCGCGCCCAAAAAATGGACGCCCTCACCTCCATGGCGGGTGTGAGCGGCTACCGTGCAGTGGTTGAAGCTGCAGGCGCCTTTGGTCGCTTCTTTAACGGACAGATCACGGCTGCAGGCAAAGTGCCTCCGGCCAAGGTCTTCATTGCCGGCGCGGGTGTGGCCGGTTTGGCCGCCATTGGCACGGCCGCCAGCTTGGGTGCCATCGTTCGCGCCAACGACACGCGTGCCGAAGTGGCCGACCAAGTGGTCTCCCTGGGCGGCGAATTCGTCAAGGTGGACTATGAAGAAGAAGGCTCGGGCGGAGGCGGTTATGCCAAGGTCATGAGCGAAGGCTTTCAGGCAGCGCAGCGCGAGATGTACGCGCAGCAAGCCAAAGAGTGCGACATCATCATTACCACCGCGCTCATTCCCGGAAAACCAGCCCCCAAACTCATCACGGCCGAGATGGTGCGTAGCATGAAAGCGGGCTCCGTGATCGTGGACATGGCCGCCGAGCAAGGCGGCAACTGCGAGTTGACCGAGCCCGACAAGGCTGTGGTCAAGCACGGTGTCACCATTGTGGGCTACACCGACCTGGCCTCGCGCATGGCACGGCAATCTTCTACCCTTTACGGCACCAATCTTTTTCGCCTCACTGAAGAGCTGTGCAAAACCAAAGATGGCGTTATTAATGTCAACATGGAAGACGATGCCATACGCGGCCTGACTGTCATCAAAGAGGGTGCCATCACCTGGCCTGCGCCGCCCTTGGTTGTGGCGCCCAAGCCAGCACCCAAGCCTGCTGCTGCGCTTGCTGCCAAAAAAGGGCATGGCCATGGCGAACCTTCTGGCCCCATGCCAGCGGGCAAGCTCGTCATCGTTGCGGCTATCACTGCTGTATTGTTTGTCTTGGTGGGTGCCTATTCGCCGGCTGCGTTCCTGTCGCACTTCACGGTGTTTGTGCTGGCCTGCTTTGTGGGCTACATGGTGGTTTGGAATGTGAAGCCAGCCCTGCACACCCCCTTGATGAGCGTGACCAACGCCATCAGTTCCATCATTGCCATTGGCGCGTTGGTGCAAATCTCTCCTATGGCCAATGCGGCTGCGCGCCCCAACACGCTGATCATTGTGTTGGCCTCACTTGCCTTGGTGCTCACTGCCATCAACATGTTTGGCGGCTTTGCAGTCACTCAGCGCATGCTGGCGATGTTCAGAAAATAATTTCATAAAAATAAGCCATGACCTCTAACCTGTCTACCGTCGCCTACATCGGCGCCACCATTCTCTTCATCCTCAGCCTTGGCGGATTGTCCAATCAGGAAACCGCGCGCCGCGGCAACCTGTACGGCATGATCGGCATGACTTTGGCCGTTTTGGCCACTGTGCTTGGTCCCCAAGTGACGGCAGCGGGCACGCCATGGATCGTGGGCAGTTTGGTAGTTGGCGGCGCCATTGGCCTGTATGCTGCGCGCTCGGTGCAAATGACCCAAATGCCCGAACTGGTTGCGCTGATGCACAGCATGGTCGGTATGGCCGCGGTGCTGGTGGGTTACGCCACCTACGTCGACCCCGAGGCCACCAAAGGCTTTGAAGGCGCGGCACATGCCATTCATTCGATGGAAATTTATATTGGCATCTTTATTGGTGCGGTGACTTTCTCTGGCTCGGTGGCGGCGTTTGGCAAGTTGTCAGGCCGCATCGGTGGCAGCCCCTTGTTGCTGCCTGCACGCCACTGGATGAACTTGGCCGGTTTGCTGGCTGTGGTGTACTTTGGCCG
>Ga0114974_10002433_pt1 | contig 14291 bp, 26 predicted proteins | sample S_130206_EF_Meta_FD_87318 | JGI IMG/M metagenome (GOLD analysis project Ga0114974, IMG submission 87318) | Freshwater microbial communities from Lake Simoncouche, Canada to study carbon cycling - S_130206_EF_MetaG | ecosystem: Environmental > Aquatic > Freshwater > Lake | place: Lake...
ACCGTACTTTGTCTCGTTGTCTTTAGGACCTTCAATAGTTCCTAGTTCTGCTGTAGCAACTTCAATAAAGCGTGCTGCTGTTCCTTGGTCTGCCATTACTTCTTCTCCTTACAAGAGCAGTCAACTTTGTTTTTTAGTCGGTAGTGCTGGTAAGCCATAAGAAGATTCCAGCCAAACATAATTACCATAAGAAACCACATAGTTTCCATCTCAGTAATTCCAGAACCTGCTGTAATTACAGGGTGGTCGTGGTTCATTATTTATCCCAGTCTGTGTCAATTGGTTGTTCCTCTGGCATTGCACCAGATGGCTTTGCTGCAAGACGTGCTGCTGTAGCATCAATTTCTGCTTCTAATTTTTTATCTGCCTGAGTATTTTTGGCATCCATCTCTTTGTTGTCTAACTGTGCTTTCATAATGTCTTTAGCACCAGATGAACCAATCAAGATACCCGCAAGAGTTCCAGTAATAAATGTTGCAATGCTTCCTAGAACATTAAAGAACATCTTGTCATTCTCTGACTGTGCTCCAATTGGCTGTGTCACAAATAAAAGGCCGTAAAGAATGCCTAGTGATGTACATAGCAGAATTGTTCCTAGTGTGATTCCTAGAATAAACTTTAAACGAGCATCTAGGTCTTGCGGTGATAAGCGTTCTTTAGCCATTTGGTGTTCCTTCTGGTTGAGGTGTCTTTACTAAGTCTACAGGACAGGTTTGTGAAGCAGTGCAAATAGGTGGCTTACACTCTGCTATTTCCCAATTTTTTGGGTCTTGGCAAGGGTATCTATAGAAACCACTATAACCACAACTGGTTAAAGACAAAGAGAGTAACACTGCTAAAGAAAGAGCAGTCAGAGTCTTTAAACTTTTCATGTTAGTTCCTATCTATACGTATTTAACAGGGCTGCCAGATTCTGCTGCACCGCGTCGTAGTTGTGATTGGTGCTTTGAGGTTGTTCTGGAATACTTTGTGTTTGGAATTACCCAACCTTGAGAATGACTGTGTACACCAATAGGTGTGTTGTAAGAACTAACAACGTAGTTAATATCAGGTAACTTACTAATAGTTTCTCGCTGGTCTTTAGGAAGTTCACCAAAAATCATAGAGTCTGCGGGTCCTGAATGACCACGAGCAGATAGTGCACCGTGGCTTACAAAAGCCTCACGACGAGATATAGGTCCAGATGCATCTCTGGTAGGTACTTTTTTTGCCATACAGGAATTGTAAAGGCTTTAGATGTATTTGTACTGCTCTTTCTTCTGAAATGGCCCAGAAGTCCAAGCATCTTGTGCTTCCGCAATCTTCATAGCCTTGAGAGGAGCAGCACCTGCTGAAAGTGCTCCAATGGCGTATTTAGCACCATTTCCAACTCCATAGAGACCATCACTACGAATTCCGACTGAAAGGTCGTCTTCAATAGCAAACAGGGTTCCACCAATAGCAATTAAGAACTGAAAGCGGTATTCACCATCGCCATCTTCTTCAAACTTATAGCCATTGTCTATTAGGCAAGTACGTAGAGAAGGAACAACCTTTGCAATCATAAAGTGATAGAGGTCTTTGACATCTCGCTCTGTAGGAGAAGGTGGACTCCAAATATGTTGTGCTACATCGCAAGGAAAGGCTTCTCCCGCTCCTGCAATTAAGTAATCACCACGTCGAGAAATTTTCGACATCTGTGGGTGGGTAAACATTCGCCCTTGACCATCTGTAGTTTGTGCATCTGCATAGATAACGCATTTATCTTTTTGCTGTAAACCAATTATCGTTGTCACAGGCGTTATCCTTAATATTGAGGTAAGGGGGTCAAGGAATATTCTACCCTGACCCCCTGACAATTAAAGGGTGGTTGGGCCTAAGCCTTGACCTCTAAAGAGGCTGTCATGCTCTTCTTGTCCTCTGTAACTACCCAAGTTAGGCGATTTCGCCCAACAACGGTGGCTGACCATTTCTTGGCTGGTGCTGCACTTGAGAAGGCTGCACAACCTTTTACTGCGCCATCATTAGGCACTTCTGGTTCTTTAATTGAATAAGATGCAAGCCATGCTCCACCTTTATCAAGATTTTTTGCGACCTTAAAGTAATACGTTTTTTTCATAAGTTCTCCTTAGTTTACGGGGATAAAGAAAAGCCTAGCACTAGACTGGACAAATGAGCGATATGGCAGGTATTGATTTTAGGGGCATTCCTACCCATGAATGCCCCGTATGTCAATCTCGGACCTTTAAAGTGATGGCTGCCTTTGAAGATTACGATATTGCTATGTGGGGAACTGAGGCAGAGTGCTACGAATGTGGAGCACGTGTTACAGTTCCCTGTCCTGTTGATTCCCCCGAATATAAGGCTATGAATGAAGATTAGTGAAGTCCCTATTGTTACAAAGCAGTTATTTACTAAGTCCTACTGGAACAAAGTTAACATTATTGAATTTTGGGCTTTCTCAACCAAACTAGCCATTATTTTTCCAGGGTTACTCTTTGGTAAACAATGGTGGTGGCTATTCTTGTTTGCTTTAGCATCTAGTTTGGCTCTTATTGCTACATCAACAATAAAGACTCTTCCAACAATTATTTACTTTAATGTTGGGTGGTCAATATTAGCCACAGCAGCAATTATTAAACACTTTGTTTAAAACTCAATACCAAACCAAATAAAAGGTAAGTCAAGGGAAAAACCGTACCTGTCTATTGAAAAACCAATAGCAAGTCCGTTTATTTTCCATCCCCAAGAAAACCACCAACCACCTAGTTTAAACTCGCGTCTCACTTGTACTCCTTTTTCTGCCAAAAAGTGTCTCTGTAATATCCGCGTCTAACAGTTCTAGGAATAGCGGTTTCAGAGTCATCTTCAAGAACCTTTTCGTTTGCAAAATGATGCCATGTTTCTCGCTTTATAGGAATCATTTGTAAAAATGGTGTTCCTCTAGGGATAATTCCTTCCCAACCTTTTTGTACGCTAAACGGAATAGAGCCTGAGTGCCCATAAATATCGTTGTCCATAAATCCTGAAGATGTTCTAAAAGGCAGGTTATCGTGATTTAAAGGGTGTGTGTACAGCATGCTGTATCCAGGAGGAGTAATTGCTTCAAACGCCGTATGCCAAATAAAAACACCTGCAGTAAAACCAGGAAGTGAAGGCATCATGCCAGCCAAGTCTTCACCACGTTCTTTAATAATGGAAGGCCCGAGATAACTAGTGTGAAGATGTGGTTCATTTGGTTTTTCTGGATAGACACGTACCTCAACATCGTGAGGCAGAAGCATCATGTATCCAGCAGTCATAGCATCAAATACTGGAATACACGCTTTAGGACTAGCGTTGCCAGGAGTTAAACGAGGTTCTTTATCTCCATTTGTGTACAAAGGCATATCGCGATACCACTGTGGAACTGCTCGTGTTGAAGGTACTGGCATAGGAAATAGTTCCGCAGGTAACTTAGGTCGTCTACGAAACTCGACAACTCTTTTTTTAGGCATTCTCATTATGGAAGGTCTCCTTTAAGTATGTTCGCATTGTAGGTGCTTTGTCCGCATAGAATTTCCAACGGGCTTTCCTTTCTTCCCAAATTTTTAAGGTAGGGGCTAAGTCATCTTTTATATCAAGAGGCGTTGATTTTTGAAAATTAACGAACCGATAACTGTTTACCATGTGAACTTGAAGTCCTGTAGAAATAAACGGGATTCCGCCAATTTCAAATGGGTGCATCCACGAAGACATATACCGCCAAGTCATATTCCAAAAGGAGTCGTTTCTTCCAATATAAGGAAAATACTGGTCTCCATACTTATCGGTAAAGGTTTTGTCGTTTATTGCTTTCCAGTAAGGAGTGTCTGTTCTATGGGATAAGGCGTAATGTAGTGCTACAAACTTTGAAAATTGGTCAAATAGGTCTCTGCACGAGTTGTTGTACATATCCCTATCAAACTGAGAAATTTCCTGTCGTTCTAGAATGTCAATTAGTTTAAACAAAAACTCATGAACACTGAATAACCCGTTGCTTTCTAAAGGCTCAATAAAGCCAGCAGATAACCCAATAGCAACAACATTTTTTACAAACGTTCTCTGATGGATTCCAACACGCATTTTTACGTCGTTAAAGACTAATTCGTCTACTTCTTCTTTAGTGCGAGGAACTACCATCTTGTCAGACATTAGGTAATTCTTAAACTGTTCTTTTGCTTCCTCTGGGTCAACAAACTTGTCTGAGTAGACATAGCCAGCACCAAGACGTGACCAAAGAGGGATATTCCAGCACCAACCATTTTCAATGGCAGTACAGTTTGTAAAGCCTTCAGTTTCCTTTTCCGCATCTTTATAAGGGATGCGAGTAGCCCAAGCACGATTATTCGGCAACATTTCTGTATACGAGTCAAAGGGTTCTTGTAAAGAGCCACCAAGTAGTAGGCTCTTAAAGCCTGTGCAATCAACGTACAAATCAGCAGTAATGGTTTCTCCAGTTTCTAAAGTAAGGTGAGTGACACCATCTTCATTTGTTGGAGCATCAATAACTGTCCCGACTATGTGACGTACACCGTTTGGAACACATATATCGTCTCTAAGCCAAATGCCAAACTTTGCTGCATCAAAATGATAAGCAATATCATTATCTGGGTTGAAGTTGTCAAACTCACCCTTTGTATTTGGAGAGTACTTGTTGCTTTCAAATAAGGCTGTTGCAGGAAATAGACAGCGAACAAAATCCTCCGTTGGAGTGTCTGGGTAAAGGTATTTCTTCATGTGCCAGTCAGCATACGGATTTCTGTCTTTGTCTGCTAAAGCAGAACCAAATGGGTAATGAAATGAGCCAAAGTCTTTTTTGTAAAAGTCAGTAAACTTAATACTCATTTTGATAGTGGCATCTGTTTTTGGAAAAAAGTCTTTTTCTTTTAAACCGATGTACTGTGCCCATTTCCTAATTCCACCAATAGTGGATTCCCCAACGCCAACTGTTGGGTGATTGGCAGATTCTAAAACTGTTATCGTTTTTTTAGGAAAAGTCTTAGATAGCGTTGCTGCAGTCATCCAACCTGCAGAACCGCCACCTACTATGACTATAGAGTCAGTCTTCATTAGTCAAACTTCTTCTTTTGCCAATTGTGCTGTTTATAGAAACCAGAGGCTTGCATTCGAGATTTTGCTACTCCTAATAAATCCTCTCGTTTATCAGAGTCATGCTTTTGCCAATTTTCACGCTTAAAAGGAAAAATCTGAATAATGGGAGTGCCTTTAGGAATAATGCCTTCAAAGTCCTTACGTAAATAGAAGGGGATGCTTCCACCCAAACCACCTGATTTATCTGTATCAATAACTCCTGATGCAGTAATAAACGGTAGGTCATAACGATTACTTGGATGCATAAACCACACGCTATAGCCTGGAGGAGTAATTATCTGCATAGGTGTTTCCCAAACCCAAACTCCTGGATGATAACCAGCAGGTGCAGGAAAATCCTGTGCTAAGTTTAAATCGCGTTTTTGATAAGCAGGCAATCCTGGGTAAGAGTGGGTAACGTCTTGAGTTAAACCATCAAAGGAAATATTTGGGTCTTCAAGCATTGCTTTTGGCAAAACTTTTTGCGGAATTGAAACCTGTATTTCATAAGGAGTTACTAAGTAGTAACCCGAAGTAAAGCCATCAACGATAGGTACGCACCATTTGCCAGTTAAGTTTAGAGGGCGTAAGTGCAGTTTATCCTCACCATTAAGGAATCTAGGCATGTCCTTAAACCACTTAGGTACGTGTTGATTACCTGGCTGCGGGGTTAGAAAGACTCTTTCGTCAATTTCTTCTTTTAGACGAAACTCAATAGTTTTTGTGGCGGGAGACTTAAGTTTGCGGAATTTCATTGACCACCTTCTTAGCGAGACATCTCTTACAGATTGCGTAAGTCTTCATTGTATAGGGACACGATGCTTGAATTGTATTTTTATGTTTGCAAAACAGGGGTAGTAGCACTTCTTTAATTCGGGTTATCATGCGGTAACCCTATCATTTATTCGTGAGTATGTGACCTTCGGTGTTCAAACTCGCCCTTAGCGTGCATAGATTCATGCCAAGCAATAGCATCAGTTACACCCTCTGGTACTGAGAACATTTTACCTGAACCAGACCCGTCTGCAAATGTTTTTGTTTGAATGTGGCTATGAAAGATGTGGTCCTTAAGAGCACGGTCTCTTTTTTCAAATTTAGGAAGAACCGCCGCGCCTGGCTCAATATGGTTAGGTGCACCATCGCCTAGGTTAAATTGTTGCGGGTTTAAATTGATAGACATATCACCCATTATGGTTCACTCCTGTCGCATACACACTTACAGTTATCTTCAAAGCAACAAGATGAATCATATAACTCGTGGTCGCATTTAATACATTTAGTGATGGAAGTGCTCCCCGTCTAGATTCGTATGAGGATAGTCTGCTGCATACTTGTTATGGTCGTGGTGATGGGCTGCGATTAATTCGCGGTGAGACATTTTATCCATATCTCCATCTCCTCCATCAGGGTCTTTAGGACGAACTCCTGGGATATGGTCATCATAACCATCATGACCTGAACGCCATTCAGCATAATCAATGCCGTGACCGTTATGAGATTTCATGTGGTCAAGTAAATCGGCGTGAGAATGTGTATCTACTGCACGAGTGCGTTCAATCTCAGCACCTGCTGCATGCATCTTGGCTGCGTTACTAATAGCCTTATACATGTTAATAGAGTGCTCATCGAGTTGTATGTGCTCGTGGCTACGTCCTGCCGACGAACAGGATGGGTCTTTGCAATCTTCCATAGGACTATTGTGCACCGCCCGAGGGCTATTGTGGTGCTTTACTTAAGATTCGATTGACAGGTGTCCCGCAAGACGGGCAGGTTCCTTGGGCTAGTTGGCGACCTGATTCGGTAGTTTTCAACGAACCAATGAATTCAACGTTATCTTTACAGGTAATACACCAAGCGTTACCGCTCCAATGGTTACTCAGTGAAGTACGCCAATGCTCCATGAGCAGGGATACCTAGAGTTCGGTGATTACTTGGTAGGTGTCTTCTTTAGTAGGTTGCTCTACCTCGGTCGCTCCGCAGGAGCATCCACCACATCCACATGCTGGTTGTTCTGTTCCAATGTTAAGAGGCATGATTGCCATAGTGATTACCTTTACTGAGCAGGGCTACTTGCAACTGTTGCAGTAGTTATAGACACGAACCTCAGAGGCTGCAAGCACAAAGGTGCGAGCACAGCCATAGCAAGCCACAGAGAGTGTCTCTGGCTCAGGCTTGGGAGCCTTGGTGATACGAAGTCCTAATAGTTCCATCCCCATAGGCTACTGCCTTGGAGACGTTTTGTAAACTCTAGTCAAATGCCTTCTTTCGTCTCGCCCATTTTTCGCACCGTGACTGGTCCTGCTAGGGAAGCCCAGTAAGCCTCTTCGCTACGTAACTTTTTAGCATGTCTGGCTTTTGCACCTTTGGTGTATTCCATACCACCCATTGATGTCCCCGTAGACTTACCACGAGTTACCGCAGTTTTTTTACCTTTAATCTTTGACACTTTTGACATCCCCGAATTATAACCATTTTGGCTACTGCCTCAACTCCCAGGGTCCAACCGTGGTTCTCATCTGGGGGTCCAAAAACAAGCCACTTTTTAAGGGTGGGGGGTCACGTTCATACTTCTTTTACAATTTAAATAACTTGTTTCTTACACTTGTATTACGTGTTCTATCTACGTGTAATTAATTAAATAAATTAACTATTGATAGTGCGTTTGATAGTTGCATTGGCTACTGTGTTTTATAACTAATTGGCTGTGCGAATAACACCAGCCAAACACTCACTTTAGAACGCTGTTATCAGATACTTAATCATGCAATCAACTAACTACTTCAACGCATTACTAATCACTATCTATTACGTATTAATTGATTCAATAGATACGTGCTATTAGTTATCTATCATCTATGCCTGACAAGTATCTATCTATCTCTTATCTATAAGAAGTAATAACAACCTTCTTTAGTAACCCCGAATAATTTTAAAATTGACGCACAAAATAGTCCCTGCCGAGCAACCGAGTGTGTAGCAGTATTACTTGACGTGTATTAATAACTACTTACATTCTTTACAAAATAATCGTCAAGCAGGAGTAATACTTGTTTACTTTATTTATCTATTCTTCTTTAACAATTAATACGATTAATAACAATCTGGTTGCCCCGTTAATTTTTTACAATTTATTCGCCATGGGGGAGTAATACCTATGGGGAGGGCTGGCGTTTACGCTCAAAACACACCGCTTTTACCCCGAGTTGCAAGTGGGCTACCCCTCATGCAATAATTACGTCAGGTCGTTAGCCCGAGGGTCTTAGTCGTGGTAAACAGAGTGAAAGTAATTATTTATTTTTATTACAATCAATCAATCAAGTTACGTGATTACATAATCAAACGAACTTCTTTAGATTCAATAAATAATTCTTATAAGTATGCACTCACATCAAGTATTAATCTTGCTAACGACTTCAAGGTGCATTGACTTGCACAATAAATAATTAGTAACTACGCCAAGTGCGACAAACTCAAACGGTTACTTGCAATCTTATTTATTCTACTTACATTCCAAAATTAAATACGCAAGGTGTGTGACTAACTACTTCACGTTGTTAGTCATACGCCTTGTGTAGTTAATCGAACTACACACTATGAAAGGGAAGTCATGGCTAAGACATACAAAGATACAAAAGATAAATACCTAACTGCTGACGAACTAATCGAACGCAGTTATACAAAACGCAATTCAATTCGCAAAATACGTTTAAACAATCTTCTTTTAGAAGAGGCAGTAACTGAACTACACATCGCAATCAAAAACTACAGAGAGGCAAACTAATAAATGAATACAACATCAATCACAACTGGTTACGCAGTATTAGTTACATCGCAAACAACTGAACTCGGTTATCTTCGACAACAACTAGTTGTTGCAGACATCGAACGCGGTGTAAAAGTTTGGTCACGTGTTACTAACGGCGGTCGTGGTGTATCAAACGCATGGACTGATTCAACTTACGATTCATTCACTACTAATAAGTTTGGTAATGAATTAATTGTTGGTTCTGTTCTATCTTCACCACTTACAGCAACTGACATCAAGGACGTGTTTACTGATAACTCTGCATTCAACATGATTCAGAAGTTAACAAAACAATTCGCACTACGCGATAAAACACTTACTGGTCAATTACTAAGTGACGTTGTTGCAGACGTTGATACTTGCTTAGCAACTGACATCAATTCGCTTGTGAAGTTTCGTAGTGACGGTCGTGCAGATAAAACTGCAACTGTTAATTACAAGCAAATCAACATCGCTTCTGCACCAATCAGAACTGCTCCTGTTGCTCCTGTTGCAACTGTTGTTGTTCGTGAGGACATTCCACTTGAAATTAAAAACAAGTATGTGCCTTCACCAAGTGACCCTGAAGTTGCGAATTACATTCAACGTAACTTCGACGGTATCAAAGAGTTTGACATCTTCGAACGTGCGTTAATAAATAAAGAAAACGTATTGTTAGAAGGTCACGCTGGAACTGGTAAAACAACTTCTGCAAAAGCATTCGCTTCTGCAAAAGGATTACCGTTCTATGCAATCGGAATGAACCTTGCAAGTGAACCTTCCGATTACAAAGGACAACTCGAACCGCAAGCAGACGGCACACTTAAGTTTGTTTACGGTGAGTTAGCACTCGCGTTTAAATACGGTGGTGTTGTTCTTCTTGATGAACTTTCATTCATTAAAGAAGGTTGCTCTGCTGACATGCACAATGCACTTGATAAGTTGCGACAGATTACTTTGCGTGGCAACGACAATGAAGTTATTCAAGGTCATGATGAACTTCTTATTATCGGTGCATACAACGCAGGTTATCGTGGAACTCGTAAATTAAATGAGGCGTTTGCAGATAGATTCACAACTCAATTAGTTTACGAATACGACTCGACTATTGAAAAGAAAATCATTAAGTCAAAGTCGTTACTGGAACTTGCAACGCAAATGCGTGCAGAGTCTGTTCGTGGAGAGTATGAGACACCAATCAGTCTCAGACTTCTTAAGGGCTTTCAGTATCACGTAATCACTTACAACTTCGACTTCGCTGTTCGTTGCTTTGTTAATCACTTCAACGAAGAAGAGCGTTCAAGCGTTAAGTTGTTGTTGGAGGCTTACAGCACCAACATCGCAGAAGAGTATGAAGTTGCAATCAATACTCCTAACGTTGACAAGGGTGCAGATAATTAATCTGCACTCTTGCAACATTCTTTATAAAAAAATCCGCAACAAAAAATCTACAGAGAGGCAGTCATGCAACAACTAACAGCACAAGAACAACAAAACGAAAAGCGCGATAGATTACTTCGATTAGCACAAGTGTTTCAACGTGCTAATTCTGTTATTGCACTTCGTCCAATTAAAGTGCACATCGTTAATCAACCTGACGGTGCTCCTGCTTGGTCGGGTGCTAACGACGTGTTCTTTAACGAAGCAAAGATTAGTGACAAGTTTGATACAGAAACTTTGTTATCAATCCAAGGCTTGGACTTTCACGAGTTAGCACACGTTCGTTACACACCACGTAACGGTTCTGACATCTGCTTATGGGTAATTGAAAACAATTACTGGAAAGCATTCAATGCGTTAGAAGACCAACGTATTGAAACACTTATGGTTGGCAGATTCCCTTCAACTGTTAATTGGTTGACTGCAACTGTTGCACAATTCATTCTTAATACTCCTGAAGCAATCGAGAATGCGTATCCGTTGTTACGCGGTCGCAGATACTTGCCTCTTGAGATTCGTCAACTTGCACGCAAGCACTATGCAAAACAAGAAAACATAGTTGCACTTGGTGAAGTAATTGATGAATACCGTTTGCTGTTATTCCCTGACGATACAGAACGTGCAAAAGAATTAATTGCACGATTCGCAGAATTATTACAGGGCGATAATCTTGCAGACCCAAACGGTCATGAAGAGAGACCATTCCATGGTCATGAGTCTTCTGATTCACGACCTGCACCAAAACGTGAACAAGAGCGTGACCGTAAGAATGCTGAGAAGCAGGAAAAAGAATTAGATAAAGAAGATACACAATCTTCTTCTGCTGATTCTGATTCTGATAATTCAGATTCTGATGAAGAAGATTCACAATCTAATTCTTCTGCAGATAATTCTGCAGATGATTCAGATGATGATTCAGATTCAAACGGTAATGGTGCTGGTGATTCAGATGATGATGATTCAGATTCAGATTCAGATTCAAAAGAAGATTCCGATTCTTCTTCTGACTTTGGTGACGTAACTGTTGCTGAAGATTCTGATGATGATTCAGAGTCTGATGATTCTTATGAAGCAGATAACTTAAGCCGTCATGCTGGTGCTGGTGGTAAAAGTAAAACTGCAAACTCACAAGAAGTTACAGATACCATGGAAGAGATTATTCAATCAGTTACTGAAGACCTTATGGATAACTTAAATAAGTTATCAATGCAGGTTGTTGGTAAACCTCTTATGGGAACTGTTAATGCAGAGTCGGTATCACGTGCTGATTACCGTTCTGTATCTGCAACTGCAGACTTAGTAATGGTGCAACGTTCGTTTGCTCGTGAGTTAGAAAGACTCAAAGCAAACTACGACCCTTCATGGTTAACTGAGCAACGAAGTGGAAAGTTAAATGCCAATCGTTACATGCAAGGTGCAAGTGTTCGCACTTTGTTTAACAAGTGGCAGAGTGGTCGTGACGACGTAACTGCAATCGAAGCAGTTATTCTTCTTGACCGTTCTTCTTCAATGCAAGGTCACAATGCAAAAGAAGCATACAAAAGTTTGTGGGCTATCAAACGTTCTTTAGACAAAGTGCAGGCACGCACAACTGTTTACACGTTTGATTCACATACTCACTTACTTTATTCTGCAGATGAAAAAGCAGATACAACAGTAAGAGATTCAGGTGCAAGTGGAACAACACAACCTGAAGTTGCAATCTTAAATGCACAAAACATTCTTGCTACTACAGACAAGCCAATCCGCATTCTCTTCATGATTACTGACGGTGCATGGGGCGGAGATAAAGCGGAAGAGTCTGTAAGAAGAATGAAAGAAGCAGGTGTTCTCACTTGCCAAGCACTTCTCTATCCTAATGAAGTTTCGAATGAAGGATTAGAACGGTGCAGACATAACTTTGAGATTATCAAACGAATTGGTGAAGCCAAAGACATCTTGTCTCTTGGTCAATCACTAGTGCGAACTGCAATCGCACGTCGCTTGGTATCTCAATGAGGAGTTAGTTGTAGTTGCCTCTCCAACTAACTAGCAGGGCAGAGACTTCCCTCTCTGCCCTGCACAATCTTTCACCGCAACAAAAAATCCACCAACCAAAAGAAAGTAGGTAACTTCTTATGAAACTTTCAGAACTCGAAGTAGGTGTTGAGTATGCAATTCTTAACTCATTCACATACACAAAGCGTAATGCTGTTGACCTTAACAACGTGCAGAAGCACAACATCTACAAAGCAAAACTTGTCTCCAAGGATAAGTATTACTGGAAAGATACTCGCCCTTCAAAAGAAGAAGCAGACTTCTCTCCTGCACCAAAGAAAGAAGTAAAGGGAGTTGGTTTGCTCTTTACAATTACAGACGACAATGGTGAGACGTTTTATTACGTCACACGAGTTGCAAGTATCGTTGCACGCTTTGACATCGTTCAAGGTGTGTGGAATGCACGTGAAGCAGAAGAGAAGCGACTACGTGCAGAACAAGAAGCACAAGAAGCAATCGTTCGTGCAAAGAAAAAACAGATACAAGAACATGCAGAACGTGCAAAGTTAACTATGCCAAACACAATCAAGTCACTACTGGGTGGAAAGTTATTCGACGACGTAAACATCGAAGTGCCTTACTACTCAGACTCTAGTCATGCAAGAGTAAGTATTACTTTGCGTGACATGGAACGTTTAATCGAACTCGTCTACGACAAGAAAGAAGAGGTGGCATAAATGGCTACAATCGTTCTAAAGAAGTATGAAGCAAGTAAGTATCCAACCGTAACTCTGCCAAACAATGCACAGCAATCTTCTTCTGTTTACGTATCAGAAGACTTGCGTTGGGTTGTTTATAAGTTTGGAAGCACAGAGTGGGGTTGGTATGCACTCAATGAGAAGTTTTACAACGACTTAAATGGTGTAAGTCGTTACAGCACAACTAAAACTTCTGTTGTTGAGTCTATTCAACATCTCGTTGATGAAGAAGAGCACGATGAAAAACTCTGGAAAGAGTAAATCTAAAACTTCTTTAACTGCGCCTGTCTCTCTTTCAATTCGTATTAATTGGAATGAGAGACAGGTGCAAACCTTAAAGAAGATAATCAACACAGAAGACTTCACACGTTACTTGGAACTTTATCTACGCAACGCAATCGTGTGGTCTGCAGTAGGCACAGCCATTCAATTACTAGAAGTAACAGCGACTGAGGAGGAATAAATGATAACTACAGTTAAAGACCTGAAAGTAAATCTCGACGAAAACTTTAAAGATACGGATTCAATCTACGTTCTCTTCTTCTCTAAAGAAGAGTTTGAAGATAAGTTTGATTCAGAAGTTACCGACAAGGCATGGCAACAAGCACTTGCATTCGTTGATGATGATGAAGCAGATTCAATTATCCAAGACCAAATCGCACATGAACTATCAACCCAACTAGATGAGAAGGAGTAACAATCTATGGCTAATACAAAAGAAGTATCAGTAGCAGAAGTAACAGAAGTTAAATACGAATGGACGTTCGGTGATTACTCTGCACGCACATGGTTTGGTGCAGAGTATGGAAGTCACACAGAATGGTTTAAAGGAGAAGCGTTTATTCATGAGACTCTTGTTCCTTTGTTTATCCAAACTCAACTTGAAGAGAAGATAGAAGAAGTGGAGGCAAACTGGTGACACTACACATTCTTTCAGTCAATGATGAACAACTAACTATTGTTCTTCAATCTCTGCTCGCAACAAAAAATCCACAAGCAAAAGAAGTTGCAATTAGATTCAAAAACATGGCAACGCCTGTATCAATTCAATCAAAGGAGGAAGCACATGCGAATGCAAACTAAATACCGCATAAGAAGGTTGGTAGTAGTAGCAATCTTCTTATGCTTTATTGCTTGGGCGTTCAATGCAACTACGCCTGCTGAATGCAAAGTTCCTGTTGAACAGATGAGTTCATTCTGCAAGGACTTGCTTTACCCATAACCCAATCCGCAACAAAAAA
>Ga0114974_10002434_pt1 | contig 14286 bp, 27 predicted proteins | sample S_130206_EF_Meta_FD_87318 | JGI IMG/M metagenome (GOLD analysis project Ga0114974, IMG submission 87318) | Freshwater microbial communities from Lake Simoncouche, Canada to study carbon cycling - S_130206_EF_MetaG | ecosystem: Environmental > Aquatic > Freshwater > Lake | place: Lake...
GACAACGCCGAGCTGAACGTCGAGCTGATCACCCCGATCGCCATGGACCAAGGCCTGCGCTTCGCCATCCGCGAAGGCGGCCGTACCGTCGGCGCCGGTGTCGTGGCCAAGATCCTCGAGTAGTTTCGTTCAAAAATAGCCGATTTTCGAACCTAGATTGAACGCCCCCTGGAGCAATCCAGGGGGCGTTTGCATTCCGGGTAGGACTTTTGGGCATGAATGCCAGTCGCCTCGTTGGTCTTGGGCTGACTATCGGCCTCTTCACCGTGGGCGGCATGCTCGTGCCGGCCGACGCTATGGGCGCACCGCTGGCGCAGCAGCAACAGATTGAGCTCAAGAACGCCGCCGCCCGCGTCGTGGTCGCGCCTGAAGACCGCCAGGACGTCACCTATGAGGTTTTGGCGGGTGATCCTCGCTTGCCGCTGAGAATCCGGCACCAGGGCCACAAATTCATCATTGATGGCGGGATCAAGCACGAGCGCTTCCGGGGCTGCGAGGTTCACGTAGACCCTAACGGCCGCCGCAGCGGCGACGTGCATGTCGCGGGGCTGGGTCAGATCGCCTGGAGCCAAATTCCGCAGGTGACTATCTACACTCCGCGATCGGTGAAGCTGACCGCCAGCGGGGCTGTATTTGGCTCGGTAGGCCGGGTAGGGGACCTCTATCTTGCCAACGATGGCTGTGGCGACTGGACCTTAGCGGATGTGTCTGGCCGGCTTCACGTCAACCAGGCGGGTGCCGGTTCGTCGCGCGCCGGCCGTGCCGGTTCAGCCCAGCTGCTGGTGGCAGGCTCTGGCGGGGTTTCAATGGGCGATGTTGGTGGTGATCTCGTCATCGATATGGCCGATGCGGGCGAAGTCCGTGTCGCGGGTCCTGGCGGTGCACGGATCGAGGGCGGGCGGGCTACAGCCATGAATGCGTCTGTAGCCGGGGCGGGCAGTGTTATTTTCTAAGGCGTCGCCCAGAGTTTGAAGGCCACTATCGCCGGATCGGGCGATATTCGCGCCGCGAGGGTGATCGGCAAAGTCGAAAAGCAGACCATTGGCGCTGGCAAGGTCATCGCTGGGCGCTGACCGCGTGCGGCAAAGGACCGTAATTGCTAGATCGCGGGTTGACGGAACCGACTCGGAAGCGTAATCACCGCGCCTCTTAAAGGACTGGCTGTGCACACCTTCTCGGGAAGTGCAGACGCGGTTCGCGACACGACATCTTTTAGGCTAGGCATTTGATCTGGCCCGATCGATGGATTTGTTGGCCCTCGCCTGAGACGCGCGGGCCAATTCGTTATGCGGACTAAGGCGTGCCGGAGCCCCTCGGGGTTTCGGATCTGGTCTTTGAAATGGTCGAGATCACGCGTGCGGTTCGCCCGCAATTTGAGGAACGATAGAGCGATATGGATCGTCAGAACATCCGCATCAGGCTCAAGGCCTTCGATCACCGCGTGCTGGATCATTCCACCCGCGAGATCGTGAACACGGCCAAGCGTACGGGCGCCACAGTGCGCGGCCCGATTCCGTTGCCTACCCTGATCGAACGTTTCACCGTCAACCGTTCGCCGCACGTCGATAAGAAGTCGCGCGAACAGTTCGAAATCCGCACGCACAAGCGCGTGCTCGACATCGTCGACCCCACCCCGCAGACCGTGGACGCGCTGATGAAGCTCGACCTCTCGGCCGGCGTGGACGTCGAGATCAAGCTGTAGGGAGCGGAAGAGTATGGCTCTCCCAAATCAACGCACCGGCGTAATCGCCAAGAAGCTGGGCATGACCCGCTTCTTCGATGCCGCTGGCCAGCACGTGCCGGTCACGGTGCTCAGCCTCGACGGCTGTCAGGTCACCGCTCAGCGTACCCATGAGAAGGACGGCTACGTCGCCCTGCAGCTCGGGGCGGGCGCTAAGAAGCCGAAGAACACCTCCAAGGCCCTGCGCGGCCACTTCGCCAAGGCTCAGGTCGAGCCCAAGCGGATCGTGGCCGAGTTCCGGGTGAATGAAGATGCTCTGATCGACGTGGGCGCGGAAATAACCGCCGACCATTATGTCGCCGGTCAGAAGGTCGATATTCAGGGGTGCACAGTCGGTAAGGGTTTCCAGGGCGGTATGAAGCGCTGGAACTTCGGCGGCCTTCGCGCCACCCACGGCGTTTCGCTCTCCCACCGCGCGCTCGGGTCTACCGGTCAGCGGCAGGATCCAGGTAGGACCTTCAAGGGTAAGAAGATGCCTGGCCACCTGGGTCAGGAAACCGTCACAACCCTGGGCGTGACCGTTTGGAAAGTCGATGTCGAACGCGGCCTGATCCTGATCAAGGGTTCGGTCCCAGGTTCGGAAGGCTCCTACGTCAAGGTTCGTGACGCGGTGAAGATTGCGGCACCCGAGGGCATTCCTAAGCCTGGCGCTTTCAAGAAGCATGGAGCAACGACTGCTGCGGCCGTTTCTGAAGAGCCTGTGATCGAGACCCCGGTGGACGCCGCTTTGGCGCCGGAAGCAAACGAAGGGGGCGAGGCCTAAGATGAAACTCGACGTCATCACCCTGGCCGGAGGCAAGGCCGGCTCCATCGATCTCAACGACGCCGTTTTCGGCATTGATGATATCCGCGGCGACATCCTGCAGCGCATGGTCACCTGGCAGCTCGCCAAGCGCCGCGCTGGCACGCACAAGATTCAAGTGCGGAACGAAGTCAGCCTCACCGGCAAGAAGATGTACAAGCAGAAGGGTACCGGCGGCGCTCGTCACGGTTCCCGCCGTGCGGCTCAGTTTGTCGGTGGTGCCAAGGCCCACGGTCCTGTGGTCCGTAGCCATGCTTTTGACCTGCCCAAGAAGTTCCGCGCCCTGGCCCTGCGCCATGCGCTGTCGTCGAAAGCCAAGTCTGGTTCGCTCGTCGTGGTCGACAACGCCGCCGCGGCCGATGCCAAGACCGCCGCCCTACGATCGCAGTTCGCGGCTCTGGGCTGGACCAATGTTCTGGTGATCGCCGGGGCCGAGGTGGACAACAACTTCAAACTGGCCGCCCGCAATATCCCGAACGTCGACGTGCTGCCGAATGCCGGCCTCAACGTCTATGACGTGCTGCGCCGCCATACCTTGGTTCTAACCAAGGACGCGGTGGCCGCCATCAACGCCCGTTTTGAGGAGGCCGCGTAATGGCAACCGCTCGCCACTACGACACCATCCTGTCGCCGGTGATCACCGAGAAGGCTACCTTGCTCAGCGAGCAGGGCAAGGTGGTTTTCCGCGTGGCCGATGACGCCACGAAGGATGAAATCGCCGCCGCTGTCGAAGAGCTGTTCAAGGTCAATGTCATCAAGGTCAACACCATGGTGACCAAGGGCAAGACCAAGCGCTTCCGCGGTCGTCCGGGCCGTCGCTCGGATGTCAAAAAAGCCATCGTGACTCTGGCCGAAGGCCAGTCGATCGACATTACGACGGGGCTCTAAGTCATGGCTCTGAAACACTTTAATCCAACTTCGCCAAGCCGCCGCCAGCTGGTGCTGGTTGACCGCAGCGACCTGCACAAGGGTCGCCCGGAAAAGTCCCTTGTTGAGGGTCTGACGGGCTCCGGCGGTCGTGGTGGCGGTGGCCGTATAGCCGTTCGCTTCCGTGGCGGCGGTGCCAAGCGCCTTTACCGGATCATCGACTTCAAGCGCCGCAAGGTAGGTGTGGTCGGGACGGTTGAGCGTCTGGAATACGATCCCAACCGCTCCGCCTTCATCGCCCTGATCAAATACGCCGATGGCGAGCTGGCCTATATCCTGGCCCCGCAGCGCATTAAGATTGGTGACGAGATCATCTCGGCTGAGAAAGTCGACGTGAAGCCCGGCAATGCTTCGCCTCTACGCAGCCTGCCGATCGGCTCCATCATCCACAACATCGAGCTAAAGCCCGGCAAGGGCGGCCAGATCGCCCGTTCCGCCGGGGCCTATGCCCAGCTGGTCGGCCGTGACAGTGGCTATGCTCAGATCCGCCTCGGTTCGGGCGAGCTTCGTATGGTGCAGGACAGCTGCATGGCCACGGTGGGCGCGGTGTCGAACCCCGACCACATGAATCAGAACCTGGGCAAGGCGGGCCGCGTCCGTCACATGGGCTTCCGTCCGCACGTTCGCGGTGTTGCCATGAACCCGGTCGATCACCCGCACGGCGGCGGCGAAGGCCGCACCAGCGGTGGCCGCCACCCGGTTACCCCTTGGGGCAAGCCGACGAAGGGTTCCAAGACCCGTACAAACAAGACGACGGATAAGTTCATCATCCGCTCGCGCCACAAAGCCAAGAAGGGCCGCTAAGTCATGACCCGTTCTGTCTGGAAAGGTCCATTCGTTGACGGTTATCTGCTAAAGAAGGCGGAAACCGCGCAAGGCTCCGGCCGTAAGGACGTGATCAAGACCTGGTCGCGCCGCTCAACAATCATGCCGCAGTTCGTCGGCCTCACCTTCGGCGTCCACAACGGTCACAAACATGTGCCTGTGCTGGTCAATGAGGACATGGTCGGCATGAAGCTGGGCGAGTTCTCGCCGACCCGCACCTTCCCCGGCCACGCCGCCGACAAGAAGGCGAAGAGGAAGTAGCATGAGCCAGAAGAAGCAAGAGCGCCGCCTGGCGCCCAGCGAGGCCCGCGCTAAGCTGGTCAATCTGCGCATCAGCCCGCAGAAGTTGAACCTCGTCGCTCAGTCGATCCGCGGCCTTAAGGTGCAGCGGGCGCTGAACGAACTTGAATTCAGCCACAAGCGCATCGCCAACGACGTCCGCAAGGCGCTTTATTCGGCGATCTCTAATGCCGAAAACAACCACAATCTCGACATCGACTCCCTGGTCGTGGCCGAGGCCTTCGTGGGCAAGAACCTGATCATGAAGCGCTTTGCCTCCGCCGCGCGCGGTCGTTCGGCGCGGATCGTGAAGCCGTTTTCCGAGATCACCATCGTGGTCCGGTCGCAAGACGAGGCCGCCTGATGGGTCAGAAAGTAAATCCGATCGGGCTGCGGCTCGGCATTAACCGCACCTGGGATGGCCGGTGGTTCGCCGATGGCGAAGACTACGGCCGCCTGCTTCACCAAGACCTCAAGGTCCGCAAGGAACTGAAGAAGCGCCTCTATCAGGCCGGTGTCTCGAAAATCATCATAGAGCGCCCCCACAAGAAGTGCCGCGTCACCATCTATGCAGCACGCCCAGGCGTGATCATCGGCAAGAAGGGCGCCGATATCGACAAGCTGAAGAGCGATATCGCCAAGATTACTGAGGGCGAAGTCCACCTCAACATCGTCGAAATCCGTAAGCCAGAAGCGGATGCTCAGCTGGTTGCTGAAAATATCGCCCAGCAGCTCGAGCGCCGGATTGCCTTCCGTCGCGCTATGAAGCGGTCGATGCAGTCGGCCATGCGTCTTGGTGCCAAGGGCGTGCGTATCAACGTTTCGGGCCGTCTCGGCGGCGCTGAAATCGCCCGTATGGAATGGTATCGCGAAGGTCGCGTGCCGTTGCACACCCTGCGCGCTGATATCGACTATGGTTTCACCGAGGCCAAGACCACGTACGGCATCATTGGCGTAAAGGTTTGGGTGTTTAAGGGCGAAGTGCTCGAGCACGACCCGATGGCTATGGACAAGCGCCTGGCCTCCGAATCCGGCCCGGCCGGCGAAGGCGGCGGCCGTGAGCGGGGCGATCGTCCCGACCGCGGCAACCGCGACCGTCGTGACCGCGCGTAGGGGCTGACTGTCATGTTGCTACCCAAGAAGACCAAGTACCGGAAGCAGTTCAAAGGCCGGATCAAGGGCAACACCAAGGGCGGTGCCTTGCTAAATTTCGGCTCCTACGGTCTGAAGGCCGTTGAACCGGAGCGGATCACGGCGCGTCAGATCGAAGCGGCTCGTCGGGCGATTACGCGCCAGATGAAGCGTCAAGGTCGCGTGTGGATCCGGATTTTCCCGGACGTGCCGGTCACCGGCAAGCCCGCCGAAGTCCGCATGGGCAAGGGCAAGGGCGCGGTGGACCATTGGGCCGCTCGCGTTGCGCCCGGCCGCATCATGTTCGAAATCGACGGCGTGCCGGACGATGTTGCGCGTGAAGCACTCGCGCTCGGTGCAGCCAAGTTGCCGATCCGGACTCGTGTTGTGACGCGCATCGACGCTGGTGTGGCGGTGGAGCACTGATCATGAAGATTGCAGACGTTCGTTCCATGACCCCCGATCAGCTGGCCGATAACCTGCTAAGCCTCAAGAAGGAGCAGTTCAACCTGCGCTTCCAGGCCGCGACCGGTCAGGTCGACAAAACTCACCGTGTGGAGCAGATCCGTCGCGATATCGCGCGCATCAAGACTGTCCTGCACGCCAAGACCCCGGCCTAAGGAGAGCCCCGATGCCCAAGCGTATCCTCGAGGGGGTCGTCGTCTCCGATAAGGGCGATAAGACCGTTGTGGTGAAGGTCGAGCGGACTTTCCTCCACCCTGTGTTAAAGAAGACTGTCCGTCAGTCGAAGAAGTATCATGCTCACGATGAAGCCAACGCCTACAAGGCGGGGGAATCTGCCAAGATCATAGAGTGCGCGCCGAAATCAAAGCTGAAGACCTGGGAAGTCCTTCCCAAGGCTTCAGCTTAAGTCTGGAAGGTTTAAACCATGATCCAGATGCAAACTAACCTGGACGTCGCCGATAATTCAGGCGCCCGCCGGGTCATGTGCATCAAGGTGCTTGGCGGCGCTAAACGTCGCTACGCCCACGTTGGCGACACCATAGTCGTCTCCGTAAAGGAAGCCATTCCGCGCGGCCGCGTGAAGAAGGGCGACGTTCTGCGCGCCATCGTCGTGCGCACCGCCCAGGGCGTGAAGCGTAAGGACGGTTCGATGATCCGTTTCGATCGCAGCGCTGCGGTGATTGTGAACAAGGCCAATGAACCCGTCGGCACCCGTATCTTCGGTCCGGTTCCGCGTGAACTGCGCGCCAAGAACCACATGAAGATCATCAGCCTCGCGCCGGAGGTGCTGTAATGGCCGCTAAAATCCGTAAGGGCGACCGCGTCGTCCTGCTGGCCGGCAAGGACAAGGGCCGTTCTGGTGCCGTCCTGAAGGTTCTGCCCAAGGAGAGCCGCGTGCTCGTCGAGGGCGTGAACATGGTCAAGCGTCACACTAAGCCCACCCAGGCTGATCCCCAAGGTGGGATCAAGACCAAGGAAGCTACGGTGCATGTGTCCAACGTCGCGCTGCTCGACAAGACCGGCAAGCCGACCCGCGTCGGTTTCAAGGTTGTCGGCGACAAGAAGGTCCGCGTCGCCAAGACGACCGGTGAGGTGATCAATGGCTGAGCAAGCTTACGAGCCACGGCTAAAGTCCGACTATCACGCGCGCATTCGCGCCGTGATGAAGGAACAGTTCGGCTATACCAATGAGATGCAGGTGCCCAAGCTCGAGAAGATCGTGCTGAATATGGGTATCGGTGAAGCTGTTGCGGATTCCAAGAAGGTCAACTCGGCCATTAAGGATCTGACCTTGATCGCCGGTCAAAAGCCCGTGCCGACCAAGGCTCGCACCTCCATCGCTCAGTTCAAGCTGCGCGAGAACATGGTGATTGGGGCCAAGGTTACTCTTCGTAAGGAGCGAATGTATGAGTTCCTCGACCGCCTGATAACCGTGGCCCTGCCGCGGGTGAAGGATTTCCGGGGCCTCAAGCCCACCAGCTTTGACGGCCGCGGCAACTTTGCCATGGGCCTGAAGGAGCACTTGGTGTTCCCGGAAATCAATTACGACCAGATCGACCAGATCTGGGGCATGGACATTATCGTCTGCACCACTGCGAAGACCGATGACGAAGCGCGTGCGCTTCTGAAGGAATTCCAGTTCCCGTTCGTGACGAACTGAGCGGGGGGAAAGCACAATGGCTAAGAAAAGCGCCCTGAACCGTAACGAGATGGTCAAGCGTCTCGTCAAACAAAACGCTGCCAAGCGCACCGCGCTGAAGGCTGTGGCGAATAACGAATCCCTTCCCTTGGAAGAGCGTTTCGAGGCCCGCCTCAAGCTGGCTAAGCTGCCGCGTAACAGCTCGCCAACCCGTATTCGCAACCGTTGCGAAGTCACGGGCCGTCCGCGCGCCTTCTATCGCAAACTCAAGATGAGCCGGATCGCGCTTCGGGAATTGGGCAACAATGGCCTGATCCCGGGTCTCGTGAAGTCGAGCTGGTAGGGGAGGGCACAGACATGTCTATGAATGATCCCCTGAGCGATATGGTCGCTCGTATCAAGAACGCGGCGACCCGCAAGCGTTCCAAGGTCTCCACCCCGGCTTCGAAGCTACGCGCTCGCGTGCTCGATGTGCTGGCCGGTGAAGGCTACATCCGTGGTTACCACCTGGTGGAAAAGCCCGGTGCGTTCCCGGAATTCGAGATCGAACTGAAGTATTTCGACGGTGAGCCGGTCATCGCGGAAATTGCCCGCGTCTCCAAGCCGGGCCGCCGCGTCTACTCTTCGATTGCTGATCTCAAGCCGATCAAGAACGGCCTGGGCATCTCGATCCTGTCGACACCCAAGGGTGTTATGTCTGACGCCGCCGCCCGTGAAGCCAATGTCGGCGGCGAAGTCCTCTGCAGGGTCTACTAAGATGTCGCGTATCGGAAAAAAGGCCGTGTCCATTCCGTTGGGAGTAACCATCGCGCTGGATGGCCAAACCGTGACGGTCAAGGGCCCCAAGGGCGAGCTCTCCTGGACCGTTGTCGACGAGATCGAGCTTAAGGTCGAAGCTGGCGAGATCACGCTGCTGCCGCGCAATGACAGCACACGCGCCAAGTCGATGTGGGGGCTTTCCCGCACCCTGGTCGCCAACATGGTCCATGGCGTGAGCCAAGGCTATGAACAGACTCTCGAACTGGTCGGCGTCGGCTATCGCGCCGCCATTAACGGCAAAGACCTGAACCTGCAGCTGGGCTTCTCGCACGACGTGAACATCACCCCGCCAGCCGGGGTCAGCTTTGCATCGTCCAAGCAGACCGAAATTAAGATCAGCGGCATTGATAAGCAGTTGGTCGGTGAAACTGCGGCCAAGATCCGCCGTATCCGTCCGCCAGAGCCCTACAAGGGCAAGGGTGTTCGGTATGCAGGCGAAAGTGTCCGTCGCAAGGAAGGCAAGAAGAAGTAAGCCATGCCTCTCAGCACCCGCAATTCCGCCGACAAACGCGCTCAGCGCGTGCGTACGCGGCTTAAGAGCCTGGCCAATGGGCGTCCGCGCCTGTCGGTTTTCCGCTCGAGCAAGAACATCTACGCTCAGGTCATCGACGACCAGCAAGGCATCACCCTGGCCGCCGCTTCTTCGCTGGAAGGCGAAAAGGGCAAGAACAAGGGTACCGACAAGGAAGCCGCTGCTCTGGTGGGTAAGCTGGTTGCCGAGCGCGCCTTGGAAAAGGGCGTCAAGGATGTCGTGTTCGACCGCGGCGGCTACATCTATCATGGCCGGGTCAAGGCCCTGGCTGACGCGGCGCGCGACGCCGGTCTGAACTTCTAAGGGATCCGAAAAATGGCTCGTGAACCCCGTAGTGGCGGCGAAGGCGGTCGTGGACGTCGTGACCGCAATGCATCGGTCGCCGATGCACCCGAAAGCGACATCGTCGAAAAGCTGGTACACATCAATCGCGTTGCCGCGACCGTTAAGGGCGGCCGCCGGTTCTCATTCGCCGCCCTGATGGTGGTCGGAGATCAGAAGGGCCGGGTTGGATTTGGCCATGGCAAGGCGCGCGAAGTGCCGGAAGCCATTCGTAAGGCGACCGAAGAAGCAAAGAAGACCATGATCCGCGTGCCTCTGCGTGAAAGCCGTACCCTGCACCACGACGGCAACGGCCGCTGGGGCGCTGGCAAGGTCATGGTTCGTGCGGCACCTCCCGGCACTGGCGTTATTGCCGGCGGTCCGATGCGTGCTGTTCTCGAAACCCTGGGCGTGCAGGACGTGGTCGGCAAGTCGACCGGCTCCTCCAATCCCTACAACATGGTGCGCGCTACGTTCGAAGCCCTGAAGGTGCAGTCTTCGCCCCGTCAGGTTGCCGCCAAGCGCGGCAAGAAGGTCAGCGACGTTCTGAGCCGCCGCGCCGACGGGGCCTCGTCCCCCGAAGCTGTGGAGTCCTAAGTCATGGCTACCGGCAAGACCGTTACCGTTCGCCAAACTGGCAGCCCGATCCGTCGTGAGAAGGATCAACGCGCAACCTTGGCGGGGCTAAAGCTCAACAAGATGGGCCGCACTGCGACCCTGGAAGACACGCCCTCGGTGCGTGGGATGATCGCCAAGGTCGCCCACCTGCTTGAAGTCGTTGACTAGATAAAGCAAGGTCTTGTGGCCTGAACATCATGCCGAGTCGGGGCCCCGTGCCCCGGCGTTTGATCTCCAAGGAGAGGCTCAATTATGACCAAGCTGAACGAACTGTCGCCCCGCGAAGGCTCGACCAAGAAGCGCATGCGTGTCGGCCGTGGCCCAGGTTCGGGCAAGGGAAAGACAGGTGGTCGCGGTGTTAAGGGCCAGAAAGCGCGCTCAGGCGTCGCCATCGCAGGCTTCGAAGGCGGCCAGATGCCGCTGCACATGCGCATGCCCAAGCGCGGCTTTAACAATCCCTTTGCCCTGGAGTTTGCGGAAGTGAACCTATGGCGCATCGAACAGGCGATTGCGGCGGGCAAGCTCGACGCCAAGGCGGCGATTGATGCTGACGTCCTGATCGCGGCCGGCGTTATCCGCCGCAAGAAGGATGGCGTCCGTCTGCTGGGCGTTGGCGAACTGAAGTCGAAGCTGAATATTAGCGTCTATTCCGCCTCTGCGGGTGCCCGTAAGGCGGTGGAAGCGGCGGGCGGTAGCCTGACCGAAGCCCGTCCCGTAAAGGCCGAGGCCGCCGAAGCCTGATTTTGGCCTGCTGGATGACAAGGCGGGTTCACTCGTCTATCTCTGGTCTTCGACATTTCGAGGGGATCTGAATGGCTTCGGCCGCCGAGCAACTCGCCGCCAATATGAATTTCGGTGCCTTCCAAAGGGCGACCGATCTTCACAAGCGTATCTGGTTCACGGTCATCGCCATGATCGTCTACCGGCTAGGCACCTATATCCCGATCCCCGGCATCGACCCGGGCGCGTTCGCACGCGCTTTCGAGGGGCAGTCGCAAGGCATACTGGGCATGTTCAACATGTTCTCGGGCGGTGCGGTGCAGCGCATGGCGATTTTCTCGCTCAATGTCACGCCCTACATCAGCGCTTCGATCATCGTGCAGTTGCTTGGCTCGGTCTATCCGCCGTGGGAAAAGCTGCGTAAGGAAGGCGGGGAGGCGGGGCGCAAGCAGCTCAACCAATATACCCGTTATCTCACCGTCGTTCTGGCCGTTTTCCAATCGTTCGGCATCGCTGTGGGCCTGCAGGCCAGCCAGGGTCTGGTCTATAATCCGGGCCTGCTGTTCGTGGCCTCTACGGTCGTAACCTTGACCGGCGGCACCATGTTCCTGATGTGGCTGGGTGAGCAAATCACCAGTCGTGGCGTGGGCAACGGCACTAGCCTGCTGATCTTCGCCGGTATTGTCTCGGTCCTGCCGCGTGGCGTTTGGCAGATGTTCGCCCAGACGCGCACGGGGGCCATGTCGGCGACCGGACTGCTTATGATTGTTATCCTCGCCGTTGGTGTGGTCCTGGCCATTGTGTTCATGGAGCGCTCGCAGCGGCGCTTGCTGGTGCAATACCCCAAGCGTCAGGTCGGCAACCGCCAGTTCGGGGGCGAGACCTCGTTCCTGCCGCTTAAGATCAACACATCCGGGGTGATCCCGCCGATCTTCGCGTCCAGTTTGCTGCTGTTGCCGGCCACGGTGATGGGCTTTGCCGCTACCGCCAACCTGCCATCGTGGCTGCAATGGATGCCAACAGCGGTCGGCATGCTTCAGCATGGCCAGCCGTTGTTCATGGTGTTTTACGGCGCGCTGATCGTGTTCTTCTGTTTCTTCTATACATCGATCGTGTTCAATCCGGAAGACACGGCCGAGAACCTTCGCAAGTACGGCGGGTTCCTGCCGGGTATTCGGCCTGGCAAGCGCACCGCCGAGTATATGGATTATGTGCTGACGCGCCTCACGCTGATCGGCGCGGCCTATATCTCCATGGTCTGCCTTCTCCCCGAGGCGTTGATCGCGTTCTACAAAGCGCCATTCTATCTGGGCGGCACGTCGCTTTTGATCGTGGTCAGCGTGACCATGGACACCGTCGCCCAGATTCAGTCGCACTTGCTGGCACACCAGTACGAGGGCCTGATCAAGAAATCCCGCCTACGGGGCGGAAAGACGCGCTAACCGCGTTATACGATTAATCAGGGGAACTCGGGCCCGCGTTATGGGTCGGCAATAGGGAAGGGGACGTGGGCTTGATGGGCAGACCGATGAATCTCGTTCTGTTTGGTCCGCCGGCGGCGGGCAAAGGCACCCAGGCCAAGCGGCTGGGGGTCAGCCGTGGCATGGTCCAGCTCTCGACAGGCGATATGCTCCGGGCCGCGATCGCGGCAAAGTCTCCCTTGGGTAACATTGTTGGCCAGATCATTGAGCGCGGTGATCTGGTGCCAGACGCCCTGGTCATCGAACTTATCGAGCATCGCCTGGACGAGGCCGAAAAGGCCGGAGGCGCAATTTTTGATGGGTTCCCTCGCACGGAGCCTCAGGCCCAGGCGCTAGATTCCATGCTCGCCCGGCGTGGCCAGAAGATCGACCGTGTTATCCGTCTTCAGGTTGAGGATCAGGCTCTGCTCGACCGGGTCGCGAAGCGGTTCGCCGAATCTGGCCGCCCCGATGACAATCCTGACAGTTTCAAAGTGCGGCTAGCCGCCTACAACCAACAGACGGCTCCGTTGCTCGACTACTATCGTGCCAGCGGTAAGCTTACGGAGGTCGATGGTATGGCCCTGATGGACGCTGTGGCAGCCTCTATCGACAAAATCCTGCTGGCGGGGGCCTAGGCCAGTGCGCCAGCTTTTGAGCGGTTTCAGCGATGAGCCGATTTCCCTCTTGCCTGTTTGGTTAAGGCACTGGGCTAAGCTTTATATTTCCTTGGTTTACGGCATTGACGCCGTGAATTTCCCGCCTATAACCACACCTCCCGCGAATGGGCGCGATCGTTGCGTGCCGGCTATCGTCTTGAGAGGACGAGGTCGGATGCGTATGTCGCGCTGTTTGCGCGTGATAGGAGAACATTAGACGTGGCCCGTATAGCAGGCGTCAACATTCCGACGAACAAGCGCGTGATTGTCGCGCTTCAGTACATTCACGGCATCGGCCAAGCCCATGCTAGGCAAATCATGACCAAGACGGGCATCGACAATGCGCGCCGGGTTAACCAGCTCACAGATGCTGAGGTCTTGCAGATCCGCGAGGCCATTGATCGTGACTACACCGTCGAGGGCGATCTTCGCCGCGAGACGGCGGTCAACATCAAGCGTTTGATGGACCTGGCCTGCTACCGTGGCCTGCGCCATCGCAAGGGCCTTCCGGTCCGTGGTCAGCGCACCCATACCAACGCTCGCACCCGTAAGGGCCCCGCCAAGCCGATCGCCGGCAAGAAGAAGTAAGCAGTCATGGCCAAGGAACCGGGTCGCGTCAAAAAGCGCGAACGCAAGAACATTACATCGGGCGTGGCGCACGTGAACGCCTCGTTCAACAACACCATGATCACCATCACCGACGCTCAGGGGAACACCATCTCCTGGTCCAGCGCCGGCATGATGGGGTTCAAGGGTTCACGTAAATCCACCCCCTATGCCGCCCAGATGGCGGCCGAGGATGCGGGTAAGAAGGCAGCTGAACACGGGGTGAAAACCCTAGAGGTCAATGTGTCGGGTCCGGGCTCAGGTCGGGAATCAGCACTGCGGGCCTTGCAGGCCGCTGGCATGACCATCACAACGATCCGTGATGTTACGCCGATCCCGCACAACGGATGCCGGCCTCCCAAGCGCCGTCGCGTCTAGTTCCTAAGAGCCTTTTTCCCCAGCGCCTGCCCGATGGCTAGTCGGGTCAGGCGAGCCGTGTTCGAGGGATGCACCTGTGATTGAAAGAAACTGGAACGAGCTGATCCGCCCGGAAAAGCCCGTGATCGAAACCGGCGCCGACGCCAGCCGCAAGGCCCGGCTAGTTGCTGAACCTCTAGAGCGCGGCTTCGGCGTGACTCTGGGTAACGCGCTTCGCCGCGTACTGCTGTCGTCGCTGCAAGGCGCTGCCGTCACTGCGATCCAGATCGATGGCGTGGTACACGAGTTCTCCTCGCTGGAAGGCGTGCGGGAAGATGTCGTCGACATCGTGCTCAACATTAAGCAACTGGCCGTGCGCATGCAC
>Ga0114974_10002435_pt1 | contig 14286 bp, 12 predicted proteins | sample S_130206_EF_Meta_FD_87318 | JGI IMG/M metagenome (GOLD analysis project Ga0114974, IMG submission 87318) | Freshwater microbial communities from Lake Simoncouche, Canada to study carbon cycling - S_130206_EF_MetaG | ecosystem: Environmental > Aquatic > Freshwater > Lake | place: Lake...
ATTGCCACTGCTGGTCAACAAACTGCCTAATATTGTGCCAGCAACACTCACAAAGCCAGGGGTTAAAATATTACCACCTGTGATATTGCCTGTGGCACTGACCTGGCCACCAGTCAACACATTACCACCAGTGATTGTGCCTGTGGCCGTGATCAAGCCACCTGTTGATACATTACCACCTGTCACATTGCCTGTGGCTGTGACCAAGCCACCAGTGTTGATATTGGCACCTGTCACATTGCCTGTGGCACTGAGTTGTCCCAGTACCCCACCACTCACGCTGAGTTGGCTGGTAAACAGGGTGTTTACATTGGAAATATTGCCGCTGATGCCATTGGTGACCAATTGGCCATTAACAATAACACCTGTTGGAGCAATGGTGGCTATGGTGTTGCCAGCAATGCCTGCTGTGACATTGGCGTTGGCGGCCACTACAACATTTGATGTGCCATTCACAATCTGACTGCCAGCACTGGTTGTAATACCAGTCAACAATGAGCCATTGCCAACAAAATAATTGCCAGTGATATTGCCTGTGGCACTGACAGCGCCAGCATTCACAGTAGCAGCCACATTGGCATTGCCACTGCTGCTGAGCAAACTGCCCAGAATCGTGCCAGCAACACTCACAAAGCCAGCAGTTAAAATATTGCCGGCGGTGATGTTGCCTGTGGCTGTGACTTGACCTGCTGTGCGTAGGTTGCCACCTTGAATATTGCCATCAGACACAACATTGCCCTGACTTGAAAGTGTGGCTCCAGCAACAATATTGCCTGCTCCTACTCTGTCAGCAGAAATATTGCCACTGACCGAAATAGTTGCTCCTGGGCCAGCCACCTGTAGATTACCCATGGCAACATCAGCATATCCAGTAGATCCAAAATTCCAGAATACTATGCTGGGATCAGTATTGCTACTATTCCTAATGTCATTGACAAATAATCCAGTGCCAGAGCCGTTTGGAATTACAACATTGCCGCTGGTGATATTGCCAGAGGTTGATATGGGATTGTTAGCAAATGCAGCAAGATTGGCAGCAACATTGGCATTGCCATATGTGGTGGTAATGCCTGTGAGTCCTGATCCATTGCCAAATATATAACCACCTGTGATATTGCCAGCAGTGGATATGGGATTGGTTCCAAATGCAGCCAGGTTGGCAGCCACATTGGCATTGCCATAAGTGGCAGGTAATCCTGTGAGTTGGCTACCATTGCCAAGAATATAATTGCCTGTGATATTGCCCGTGGCACTGAGTGAACTCAATATACCTACTGAAGTAATATTTGGCTGTGCATTGGTTGTGACTGTGCCGGCAGTTGTGGCTGAAGTTGCAGTGCCTGCACTGGTGGCAAAAGTGGCGTTGGCCACTGTGCCAGTGACATTGGCACCTGTAATGCTGGATAGTCCAGATCCATTACCTGTAAAATTGGTAGCAGTGATATTGCCTTGAACACTTAAATTTGCTCCACCAACTGATCCCGTAATCACAACATTAGCACCAATGTTTGGATACAGTCTTAGATCTCCAGTGGTTGCCAGAACATAACCATTGGTAGTAATCAGATTACTACCAGTCACATTGTTGTTGCTGGTGATGTTGCCTGTGGCACTGATCAACCCAGCAACATATTCACCTGTGCTGGCAAATGTGGCCACTGTGGCACCTGACACATTTACTGTGGTGTTGCCATTGAGTGCAACACTGACATTACTAGTGCCATTGATAATTTGTGTGCCTGCACCCACGGTGATGCCTGTTAGACCAGCACCATTGCCTGTGAAGTTGGTGGCTGTGACATTGCCTGTTGTGGATATTGAGTTTGAACCAAATGCTGCCAAGAATGTGGCCACATTTGAATTGTTATAACTGCTGTTGCCACTGGCAATGCCTGTGAGCAAACTGCCATTACCAATAAAGTAATTGCCGGCAATGTTGCCTGTGGCTGATATGTTGCCAATGGTGTTGGATCCATCTGTTGATGTGGCCAACAATGACACCACATTGGCATTGCCATAGGGTGTTGCGGGCACTATAGGACTGGCATTGGCTCCGTATAGACTGGTAAAATTTGAACTGCTGGTTGTGGCCACGATGCTTCCTTATTTGATGTTGTATTGGCGATACTGACGGGGCTGCCATACACTGGTGAGTCTTGTGTGGCCGCCAGACCATTTGCCAAGATTGTTCTGATCCATCACGATGTTCCAAGCGTCGGTGTATTTTTGTTGATAGATGGCAGCATCTTCTGCATTGTGACGCTTGATGTAGTATTCACGCAAGGTTCCATACACATAGCCTTCTGACCAGGTCTGCAACACAGCATTGGTCTGAACTGTTTGACCAGGTGTGCCGCCTGTGACAGGGCTGAACAACAAGGGCCAGGCCTTGTAATAATACAAGTTGATCAGGGCACCTTCACCCACCCAGGGCAAGAACTGGTATTCATTGTAGACTTCACTGAACTTGCCGCGTATCACAGCAGGCACATTCACAGGACTCAAATACAACTGTGCAATCATGCCCTGTGTGATGATGTCTCTGTCGCCAATGCGGTCATACACAATCCAAGGTCCAGTGGGTGATGATTCTTCACCGCCGGGCTGTCCTTGTTTGAAGAACAGGATGGGCTTGTTCATGTCAGACGGAATGGGAATACGACCGTACTCATCAGCCACACCAATATTTTCTGCAGCATATGGATCACTACGCAGGGCTGGCAGTTCAATGTTGCGCATACTCAACTCTGCCATGTAGATACATTTTTTGATTTCAGCGTCGTCGCTGGAACCTGTAAAATCTTTTATAAAGTCAACCAGGTCATCGCCTGTGGGGATTTGAAAACTCATAGTGTGTGTCCCTTAAAGAACTTTTGTTGTCCCACTTTGGATGGGTAAGGCACATCAATAGGAATGGGCAGTCGGCCACCAGGATAGCACACATACTGCGGATATTCTTGTTGCACCACTCGGTAGAACTGTGCTTTGAGTGTGCGATCATGCTTGATGGCTGCCCAGGGCATGCCACCAAAGTATTGATCACTGATGCGGATGCTGACCACATTGGGCAGGTCCATCCATTTGTAGCCCAGTTTACCATCAGGCATGACAGGCGCTAGTGGATCGTTGTGTCCTGCTTCGGCTGCTTCACGATACAGCCTACAGCGTTCGGCCACTGCTTCTGCGTTCATTTGCTCGCGACGAATGTAGAACTTGCCGTCTTCGCGTCCTGTAGTGGTCTTGATGTTGTTGCTACCGTTCCAGGCAGTGCGGCTCCAGTCGCCTTTCATTGCACGGTAAAGAGCGTCATTTTTCAGCAGTTGATCAGCCACACCATTGTGTGTGGTAATGGTGCCGCCATGATCTTGGCGCAAATAGTCATAGTTTTTCTCTGGATCCTGATCGGATAGGTAATCGGGTTGGTTCAAATCATCGTTCATCTTGTATTTAGTGATACCAGCAAATACGCCATTAACTCCATAGGAAAAGCCCCTCTCGGGGCTTTGGTTATTTTGTTTTTTTGTTTGCTTTGGCCTCTCGCAGCATGTCTTGTTGTAGTATCTTGGCCCAGGATTGTATGTTGATTAGATTCTCATATGTGCCTGGTGTTCCTGTGGTATCAGCCATGTCCTCTTCGGTGATTGCCACATTGAAACAAATCTTTCCTACATCTCTTTCCATGTCAAGTATTTCAGCAGCCAGGGCAATTTCGTCCTTTGCGTATCTAATTACTGTGTCTTCAAAAACATTGTATGTGATTTTATATGCCATTTTGATTTCCTTTTTAAGTTCTGCTCTCGCATTAGTATCTATTATACAGTCGTGACAATACATTAGCAACTAAAAAGGCTAAACAAAAGATGGACACGGTGGCTCACACCGTATTAGTAGTATAACAGGTAAGCAAATTAAAGTCAATGAAAAAGGGGCCGAAGCCCCTTTCTGTTTCACCAAACAGTTGCCTGTTAGATGTAACTGTTGCCGCCACCAGCATTTGTGCGAGACACAAATGTAGCAGTACGAGGACCAGACACAGCCGCACCAGTTGTTGAAATGTTGTTCAACAAACCAACACCGGCTGGGTTGCGCACAATCAAGGTGCCTTCCATCAAGAACTGATCAAGCGATGCGTCGGCATTGCTGAACACTTCATTGTTGGGTCCTAGATCACGCAAACTTCCCCATTGCATGACATCTTCATTCAAGAAGTAGATGCTGTTGCTCACACCAGACTGGTCCATGATCCATGAATCATAGATTTCGTAAGTGTAGTTGAAGTCGCCTTCGTAAGTTTGGATGGTGTCGCCACGCTCCACATTACGACGGTTGATGCTGGTGTTGCTGTTGACAATGTTGTCAGAAATCATGGTACGCAGGCTGGTTGGAACAACCATGGTACGGATTTTGGCATTGTAACGCTGTTCAGCAGTTGTGACCAGTTGCTTGTAAGTTACAGGTGCAAACACTTGGTTTGTAAATGTGCCTGAATAGAACTGTGTACCGCTGGAAGTGATGTTCAAATTGCCCACATTGGCTGTTGAACTGTCGCTTGATGCGTTGTTGGTGTTGGTAGTGATGTTGGCTGTGCCAGCATTGGTAGGGTTGAAACTCAAGGTACCTGCAAAGGAAGCCAATGAGCCCATTCTACGACCACCGGTCTGGGCTGTGCCAGGGTTGGTGATAGCAGTGCCTGCTTGTCCAGAGTACTGTGTACCAATTTGGTCAGCACGAACCAGTTGTTGTTCCACATCAAACATCAATTCAATCAATTGCTTGACTTCTTGATATGCTTGAGGATCACCACCAGCCTGCATCACTGCACGGGCTGTGCCTGAAGCGGCGATTGTGGTTTGGAAAATCTGTGTGTAGTTGCCCAAATTGTAGCGGCTGTTGCTTTCGGCATTGGCTGTGGAGACTGCGGCACCTTCTTGCACGGCTTGTGCGGAAGGCAAACGATACAGGTCGTCTGTCCACAAAGGCAATGTTGAATTGACCTTGCGTTTCTTGCTCATACACATGTTGAGCACGGGGGTATCGTCTTTTACACGATTGGATACATCTAAGTCTAAGTCTTTGACAACAATATCACTGCCGTATGCTGTGGTACCATTACCAATTTGACTGGTTGTAATTTCTGCCATTTTAATTCTCCTTGAATATTAGGCTATTATCTACCACCTCTGCTGCCGCGTATCTGTTGTAGTCGCTGCACCAGGAGGTTGTCTCCGGCTTTTTTGTCGCCGGCGTTGGCTTGCTCTCGAAGTTTTTGGAGGTTCCCGGCGCTGTCTCTGCTGCCTTGGGTATTGCCTCTACGCTGTGTTAGTTGTGCTATGCTGGCACCTGCTGACCGGGGTTTACTTGCGTTGCGGTATTTCAAACCGTCACGCACCAGGGCCAACAAGTTCTCATCAGATGATATCAGGTCAATGTTGGGAATACCTGGAATAATCTCGGCACGGGCTTCAGGCCATATCTTTGCGACTTTGTCACGCAGTTCATTGTAGACATATTCGTTTTTCAACTCTTTATCTGTAAATGCCTTGCGGTTTCGCTCCAATACTTCTGCAACTTGTTGTCGGCGTATGTCTTTGAACTGATCAATCGCGGGTTTCATCTGTCCAATAACTGCCTGCTGCGACTGAATATAACTTTCATTCTGTCTCATTGATGCTTCGATCCGGGCTCGGGCTCCGGCATCTTGCGTCTGTGCAAGTTGTTGCTGGAAAACAGTCTGATAACCTTGAGTTTTCAAGATCTCGTCATATGCTTTCTGAAGTTGCGGCTGGACTGTGAACTCCATTGCCAGGGTTAAACCTTCTTGGCGTTCCCGACTTTCTTTGAGATACTCATCAAACTCGGCTCGCTCCACTTTTAACTGGCGTGCTTCTTCGTGTATGGCACCTCCTTGACCCAGGATGGCTGCTGCCTTCTTGGCGTCGATCACAACTTCTTTACCATTTCTGGTAAACTTGAACTTGGCACTGGGATTGCTCTCAGCAAATTCAATAAAGTCTATGAGATCTTCACCTGTTGTTTCTGCGTCTGGGTCGCTTACTGGTTCATCCAGGGCGTGATCCTCTTCAGTGGCATTTACATCTTGATCATAGTCGGTTTCATCTTCCAGTGCTTGTGGCACTGCAGGGCTGGATTCATCTGCCGATGCATCTGCTCCTGTTGCAGTGGGTTCTGTTGCATTGAGTTGATTACGCAGCGTGTGTTCACGCATGGCGGTCATCTTGGCAGCAATTGATTCAAAACTTGGAACTGCGGTTGTGTCATTGGCCGTGCCTTCAGGGGCATTAGGCGTGATCTCAGTTGTCATAATATTCCTAATAAAGCAAGGGTCCAGAGATTACCTTGGTGTTTTATTTATAGTATCCAGGCAAAAAGGTGTGATTATTGCTGTTTGTTTTCCCAGGTCAGGATTTTGTTTTTGTGGTACACTGCTCTCTTGAGGCTGGTGACAAAGCCGTCAATGCCACTCAAGTGATTGGCTTGTGCGATTCTGGTGCGATTGTCAACATCTGTGTGCCCTGTGATGTTGGTGAGATTGTCAGCCAGTTCAAACTTGTAATGATGCACAAACATGGCCAGATCCCTGTTTTTAAGCAGGGCCTCGGCTTGTGATCCATAGTGCTTGATGGTGTCACGCTGTGCAGGCGTTAACTTTTTCAAGTCTGAAGTGTCCACTGTCAAGCGTGTGTTGAAACTTTCAATTGTTTCTGCTTCAATCATATCATATCCTATCTAAAAAAATCAACTGTAGACTTTGGGGTCTCCTGCTGCCACAGCCATGTAATCCAGTTGGCTTTCACTATCAGTGCCAGCCATTTCTGCTTGAATCTGTTCTGTTTTGGCCTGTGCCAGACCTGCATCTGCCAGGCGTTTCTTGTCTTCTGCAGAAGGTTCTTTGTTCTTGGCAGCGGCTTGGCCTTGCTCAATCATGACTCGGACTTCGTCATCAGACGGCAAGTAAGTGTCGCAGTCTTTCACACCCAGCACATACAGGGTGTCAGCAAAAGGCTTCTTGACCTTTTGGTATATTTCTGGTGTGAGTGTGCCTGACTGTGCCATACCTTGCACTTGCATGTACAAATCTGTTTGGCATTTCTGTATGATTTGTAGTCGACCTAATGCGTTTTCTTGACTCATCATGCCCAGGGCCAGTTCAATCTGAATGTGCTTGCGATCACAGAAGTTCATGTCGTCCCAGGCCAGGTAATCCAGGTACTCTGGCCGCTTGTCTGGGTGGTACTTGGCAGCCAGTTTCTTAACACCGTAGTCATCACCGTACTGAATAAGAGTACGCCACACCAACCACAAGGCTTCTTTGAGGCCATCTGCTGCATTTCGTACAGTGTTGTCTTGAATGATTTGGTTGGGTGTGAGAGCCATCTGCAGTTTGATGCCCGAGTTGCCTGGCGCCATCACTTCTGGATTGAACACATCACTGGGTGTGGTCATACCAACCATGGCCATGGTGTCTTGTTGTATACGGTTCATGGCCACTTCCAAGAACTGCAGGTTGCCTGAAGGAGGAGGCAGTTGATAGATGTCTTTGGCAGGATCAAACTTGGAATCAAGAATAAAGATTGCTGATTCGCCGTCCTGCAACATTTCAAAGTCCAAGCGATCTGGCTTGACACCAATGCGTGGTGTGGCTGTGAGCAAGCCCAGTTGTATTTCGGCACGAGCAGCACTGGTGTTGTATTCCTGCATGGGAATAACTGATTCCGCAATGCTCATGCCATAGAAGTTGCCTGGCAATGGTTTGGGACACATGTTGGCCACAGGGATGAACTCTACTTCTCTAGCACTTATGATGTAGGATCCTGAATAGATCAGTTCTACCAGTTCCAGTTCACCATCTCCGTCAATGTCGTAGCGGTTCCAAACTGTGACGATTGAGATTTGGCGTGAATCAGGATCTGCTGACGCTGCTGAACTAACTGGCACACCCATCACAGGCACTGAGTCTCTGGCATGAATGGCCAGGTTGTTGAGCACTGAGCCTGCTTGGTAAGCACCGTTCATGTTGTATTCTGCAAAGCGTTCAAACTGTGCCAGATCAATGTCTGGATACAGTTCAACTGCTTCTTGTATGGTCATGGGATCGTAGTAGCCACAGAATGGCATGTCACGCATTTCAGGCACAGTGGGATCACAGATCCAATAGTGCTGTGCAATACTGCGAAACTTAATCTTGATGTTGTAGCCTGTGAGTTTGTACTTGGCAGTGTAGATGGTATTGCGAGCAATGGCATCATCCAGGATGGTTTGTTTGTTTTCAACACCTGCTGCCAGCATGGTTTCACGCTCGAGATTCATGGTGTCGTCATCATCATCAGGCAGCACAGCCAGGCCAGCAATGTGGCTGTCAATAATGCTCTGACTCATTTCAGAATCGGCTGTGCCCATGAGTGCTTGTACTTCTTTAAGTACCGCAGCCATGTCCACCGTGGTGCGTCTGCGAGTCTGACGCAGGGCAGTGAGTCCTGACTCCTGGGCCTGTTGTTCGAAAGCCCGCAACTGATCGGCTGTGCCTTGTGTTTCCACATAGCGAATGATGGGTTCACGCACAGGCATGATCATCATCATGCCGTTTTTGTGCATGGCAGCATCCATCACCCAGCGTTCCAGCATAAAGTGTGGATCATTCATTTCGTTCACCACACTTGACACCATTTCTGTTGCTTGTCTGGCGGCCTCTTCGTCATCTTCACCGTCGGCCACAAACTCAAAGTTGATTTCGCCATTGGGAGCCAGGCCCTTGGTGATCACAGCAGTGGCATAATCTACCACAGGCTTCACTGACGGGTGAATATAATCTATGCCGTTTACTGGAGCAGTTGAATCTGTCACTGCCAGGCACAGGTAGTGATAGTCACTGGCCCGATTTACTGCATTTTTGGTGCCAAGGTAGCGTAGATATGACGCCATTTTGACATCCATCAAGTTCTTCATACGCACAAAGTTTGCGTTGAGTTTCCGGTTTTGGTTGATGTCAGAAATGGGAATATTTTTTATGTCCAGCATTGGGATTTCCTAATAATATGTTATTTAGCGGGTACTGGATTATGGGGTGGTTTAGCAGGCTCAGTGTGGCAGTTGTCCTGGCTCACGCTGACTGGCAGCCAGATCACAGGCTTGACATACCTGTGCCTGATCTGAAGTGTGCAACATCATGACTTCATGGTCAATGCTGCTGGCTTCCAGAGCAGGCACCAGGTGATTGGTGTGAATGGCACACAGCAACACTGGACCGCGTGGCAAGTTTACGACATATTGTGCTGATCTAATGGTCTTGTTCATTGTGTCCTTCTCATGCAGTTATTTATTAGGATGTCATTCTTTGATGTATAAATGCAGCGTAGTCAGCGTCAATCTCTGTGCCAATGGCTTCGCAGCCAAACTCTTTCTCGGCCACCCACATGGTGGTGCCTGTGCCAGAAAAAGGATCATACACACGCTGACCAGGCTGTGCTCCGGCCACACGCAAACAGTGTCGCACCAGTTCTCTTGGGAATATGGCAGGATGACCTTTGGTACCTTTTAGGTCAACAGCAGCCGCACCCATGTAGCCTATGGTTTCATATGGAATGTGCCAACAGGTAGTGGTGGGCCTGGTGGTGCGGCCTGTGCGTCGACTGGTGTCTTCAGCAAACTCTGGTCTGTAAGGCACTGAACTGGCAGCAATGTCTATGGGTGTTTTGCCTTTTTCTGTAAAGTGCCAAACTGATTCATGACCATTGGGCAATTTCAATTTTGAATTGATGTTCACAGTGCTGCGTCCATAGATATAGCCTTGAAACTCCACAGCCTTGGCCCACACTATGTTGTTCTGCACACGCCAGGGCACTGACCGTGCAACTTCATAACTTAAGAATGGCTGGTCAGATGATCCAGCAATGTTCAAGAACAAGTGTCCTGTGGGTTTTAACACTCTACAGGCTTCGCTCCAAACTTGAGTCATCCATTCAAGGTAGTCTGTTCTACGGTCCTGATAGCCATTGTACACAATGCCTTTGTTGTAAGGCGGACTGCTTACAATGATGTCTATGGAGTCATCTGGTTGTGTGGTCATCCACTCAATGCAGTCTTGTTGGTGTAGTTGATAGGTCATATTATCCTGCTGGGTTGAAACTCTTTTTCCAGGCCGGCAAGTTGGTCTCGTCCCGGGTTCGATACAGTTGATCACGCTGGCGTGCCATGCGTTGCTGTGGACTCAAGTTGTCCCAGGGTTCGGCAATGCCTTGCAGGCAGGCCAACAAGGCGTACCTGGCTGAGTCAATGCAGTCATCTGGGTCCGAAAATCTGCCCTGTGTGTCCACATAATAGTTCTGTGCTTCACGCAGGAAGTCCACACAGTTTTCGTTGATCATTAAACTGCCCACTTCCAGCATTTGCCGCATTTGGTTTATGCCATAACTCTTGTGGTTTGTGATACGACCTTGTGGGTCTGGTGGATTCATAATGGCACCTTGTATCACATTGAGTTCATACTGTTCAAACAGTTCTCTGATGCTGGTTGAACTCATGGTGTACCTGCCAGGTGTTGACGCATCAGCCGGCAGCACAATGGGTGTGCCATACACTTCTGGGCGTAGCAAGTGATTGATGTACTGTGTGGGCACAGCCTCTTCCACACCTTGCACAACTATCTGACGATGCAACCATGCTGTCTTTTCGTATGGATCCCAATACATGAGACTGATCACAGTTTTGTCGTTCACAAGCCCCAGGTCAAGTGCTATGACTCTCGAGATGTTGCGCATTTCTTGGAATGGTATGTCTCCAGTCTTATAAGTTGGCCACTGTCGTATCTGGAACACAGCACCCTTGCCCATGATGGGCTTGCCTTGTATACGAGCATCGCGTTCGTGTGGCAGGTAGTCGCGTTCCAACTGCTGCCGTGTGCTGTGCAGCAGGAATGGTTCACCCCAGGGATCGTGTTCGGGCACATCCGCCCAACTCACACGAATGTAATCGTAGCCTTCTTCCCGATTCCAGAACTTTGATACCAGGCCATTGAGACCTTTGAGTGGTGTGAAACTGCACATGACCATGCCTTGTGTGGTGGCAGTTCTTGTCACAATCTCACTGAAGAAGTCATCCGGAGGCTGTTCATCAAACACTGCCAGGTTCAGTTTGAAACCTTGCAACTGTCGCACTTCTTGTGTGTAGTTGGCAAACAGCAAATAACTCTTGCCGCCTGTGACATGGCGTATTTCCACACCAATGCAGTTGGCACCATCAGATCGCATGGTGTCCTGATCAATGGCGTCTCGGGGTATGGCACCTGATCCAATGTTGTCTTTGAGTTTGACATCAGGTGTGCCCAGCAGTTCATTCTGCAACACTAACGCTACTTGGCTCCAGCCTTCTCCTGCTACCATGGCAGTGATGGGACGATCATAACGCTTGCCCTGCCACCACTCAGGATAGATGCCAGTAAGGTGCATGGCAGTTTCATAGCAGGTGCTTACTGTTTTGCCAATACGGTTGGCAGCCAGGATGCCTCGTCGATCACTTATGGTGGTAAAGAAACTTCGTTGGTGTTCAAACGGACGAAAATATTTGAGTGCATTGTATCGCATGTCGTCGGCCACTGTGATGGCCAGGTCGCGAAACTGTTCCTGTGTGTTGTGATCAAACTGTGCAAGACTGGCAGGCTGGAGATTGTGGTCATCGCACACTGATCGCACAGCACGCCGCATGAGCACAGTGGGATCAATCATTCGAACAAACCTGTGGCCTGCAATGGATGAGTGTGAGCATACCAGGCCTCAATGCGTTTGCGAGCAATATCAACATAAGCAGGGTCCAGTTCGCAGCCAATGTATTCATAGCCCAGTTCCACAGCAGCACAGCCTGTGGATCCAGAACCGTTGAACGGATCCAGCACTGTGCCACCGGCAGGTGTGATCAGGCGAATCAGATACTTCATCAACTCAATAGGTTTCACAGTGGGATGGTTGTTGCCTACATTGCCAGTGCGAGCATCTAATCCCACTGCCATTCTGTTGCCGTCTGGTCCATACGCACCCTGAACATCACCAAACATGGGTGGAGGTGTTTCGTGTCCAATGTGTCGTTCCCGGCGGCTGACCTTGGGACAGTAGAAATACTTCTGATATGGTTCAGCAATCTCACCTATCACATTGGAGGGAAATCGGCCTATTTGACTTGCTTCCCAGGGTTCAAACTCTGTTTTTTCTTTGTCTGTATTTTCTGCACTGAAGTTTTTGTGTGTTGCGGCTGTGCCTTTGCCACCAGCAGGCTTGTTTTGTTTCTTTCTAACCTGTGTAATGTCTTGATCCTGGAACACAGGACCCGCCACATTGTGTTTGGACCATTTGGCACGCCAGGCAGCGTCGGCTGCTGCTTCTGCTGGATCCTCATAGGCAATGCGAGTGGCATCAATGTTGATAGCACCCACACCCCAGGTCAAGCAGTTCTCACGAATGCTGCCAGTCAAGGGCTTGCGGGCTAATGCTATGGGTTCGTGTGCTGGTTTGAGTGCTGAACCCCACCCTGACCAGGCTTGTGCTGTTGGATCAACACAGATTATATCTTCAGTTATTTCATCTTTAAGTCCGCCATGGTCATAAGTGTTGGGTGTATCATTCTTTTTGATGCGTCTGTTTGAGTTTGATTTTGTTTTAATGTCTAACACTTGTTCAAACACACAACCATAGCCTTGACCTTCGTGTGATTTTTTTAATCTATCGCCATTGATGTCTGGTAGTCGTCGATAGATCTTGCCTGAATCAGGATGCTGATATTGATCACCTGACACCTTGACCATAATGGCAGGATCAAAGCGTTGTTTGTCAGGCTTGCCATAGATGGCTTTTTGTATCTGCCGACCAACATCTTGTGATTTGGGAAAGCCCGAACTGTAGATCCACATGATCTGATCACGGATTTCAAAGCCTGCTTGTTCTAATGTCACAGCAAGATGATGATAGGTTCTGGCTGCCGAGAACGCCAGGATGTGTCCACCTGGCTTGAGCACACGCAAACATTCTTGATAGGTCTCAAGTGCTCCTGTGTTGGCGTCCCAGGCCTTGCCCAGGAAGTCTATGCCGTAGGGTGGATCTGTCACGATGGCGTCTATGCTGTTGTCTGGGAGAGTTCGAAGGACCTCGCGGTTGTCGCCTTGTAAGATTTGATATTTTATGGTCATAATGAGACCACAAGGGGTTTCCCGCTTGTGGTTCGTTTGGGTTAGGTCGTTAGGTCGTTCCAGCCCAGGTCGCGATTCTGGTCCAATCGCATCACCTCAACTGCTGTGATATCGTTGCTATTGATAAACTCGATTTTTTGGTCCTCGTCAAGTGAGTCCCATATTGCCGTGAGTTCCGCCACGGTGCGGTGTTTTTGCTTAGTCATCTTGTTTGCTCCTTATGAGTGGCACTAATACAGCACGCCTATCGTGCTGTGTATTTATTATACTATTATTTGGCTTGCTTGTCAAGCCTGTGTGGGCCAGTAGTGTCGAACCTGTTCCAGACTCCACAGTGCAGCAGCAAGACTCTCAATCTCACCGGCAGTGGCAGGCCATGTGTCTGGATCACTCAAGTCCATCTCACCTGGCTTGACCAAGCAGTTCTGCAGGCGTTCGCTTATGAGTCGCATTGAATGTTCAATGTGGCCGGGAAAGCGTTGAGTAAACGCTTCACGGTTCACAGCGTTGACCTTTTGCATGATCTTGGTTTCATCCACACGCCGTGACTCTACGGCACTATTGATCATGCCGTCTCTTATGATGGGATTGATGGTCATGCTTCAAGGTCCCAGGGATTCTGTGCTGCCTTGCGATCCAGACTCAAGAAGTCTCGGTCAATGTACTTGACCCACTGATTGGTGTCATTGTACTTCATGGTCTGCATCATGGCCTTGAGTCTGCGACCCACAGTGGTCATGGTGCCATCTTCACGCTGCACAATCTGTTCACCAGTGCGTGGGTCAACCCACTTGATGATCTCTGGTCTCATGCGACCAAACTTGTCCATCTTCTCACCGTGCGGTCTGGGTTCAATAGGTCCCAGCACTTCGTAGGTGATGCAGCCGTTCTTGTACTTGCGGAATGTGCAGTGCATTTTGACACCACGAGCATGGTACTCAGGATCCGAGTGTGGCACAAACGCTGTAAAGAACTCGTTCTGTAAATGATCACGGTCTGGGATTGCGGGATCTCTAGGTGGCAGGTCTTTCATGGGCTCTTCTGGCACCATGTCCATTTTGTCCAGGTAAGGATTGCCAGCGCCAATGAACTTGGGA
>Ga0114974_10002436_pt1 | contig 14283 bp, 24 predicted proteins | sample S_130206_EF_Meta_FD_87318 | JGI IMG/M metagenome (GOLD analysis project Ga0114974, IMG submission 87318) | Freshwater microbial communities from Lake Simoncouche, Canada to study carbon cycling - S_130206_EF_MetaG | ecosystem: Environmental > Aquatic > Freshwater > Lake | place: Lake...
AACAAAGGACTGGTATGTATCTAGGAACAGGCGACATCATCGCCACAATCATCGCCCTATTGGGTGCGCTAACCGTCATGGGATTAGCAATCAAAGACAACGCTCGCTTGGTTAGGGAAAGCAACTACCTACGCCAACGAGTACGCCAATTAAACAAACAGGTGGAAGCACATGACCTCAACAACATCTAAGGAATATAACGGTTGGAAAAACCGCAACACATGGAACATTGCCATGTGGATTAACAACGACTATGCCCTATACCTAAGCGCCTGCTTATTTATGAAGGGCTACAAGGGAGCCAAGCCTTATCGTGATTGGGTAAGGATTGCAGGGCTTGAGGACAAGGCAACCATTGACGGCTGCAAGTACAACGCAGACGACCTTGCACTGGCTGACCTAAACAACATGATGAAAGGACTGGTGCTCTAATGAGTAACCTTATATGGCGGTGTGATATTACAGAGGAAATGGTGTCGCACTTAGATAGTGATAAGCGCAAATCATTTCTCAATAAAATCAGCGAGGAAATAAACAAACTCGGTGAACTCTATAAGGTAGGCAGAGAGTACGAGAACGGTGTATTAAGAGAAGGGTGGCACAACTAATGGCTAAAGGTGCAGTGTTATACACAGATGGGACATACGAGGAGAAGGAGTTTAAACAACTCTCCGATATGCAGGCAGCCGTTGGTGGATTGATTGAACCCATCAGCATGTACGATTTCTTTGGTGCTGGTGTATGCCAAGGCTATGTAAATGAGGAGGGGTTACTTAAAGAACTCTCGTTCAATGGAGTAGCCAGTGCACTCTCGTTCATGTTTGGCAACGCACCCAAGATTGTGGGCAACATGATTGTGTTGGGTACAACAGATGCCGAAGGTAACGACACAGATATACCTGACGACATACTTGGATTTATTAAACGAGTATGTGGTGACCGTGCAAAATTGGAGGCAGAGTATGTTTAAACATATCCACCCGCATGCAAGACTGTGGTTTATCACAGTTATTATCCTTGGAATCTTTCTTATCTTTAACCCAAGGGTGCAGATAAACGGACATGAACCACAAGGACAGGTGGTTGCATACTATGACAATGAGTATCAACAGTACGCAATCAGCCAACTAATCAAGCAAGATAAACTTGAGCAGTACCCTTGCCTCTTTGAATTATGGACAGAGGAAAGCAACTGGCGACCAAAGGCACGCAATAAATCAAGCGGTGCGCTAGGAATAGCACAACTCATGCCTGAAACTTGGGTGAATATAGATATGAAACCCACACTTGACGGATACAAACAGGTAGATGCAGGGCTTGCTTATATTGAAAGAAAATATGGCAAGAATCGTGCAATATGTAGAGCCTACGCTCATCACTTAGCCAAAGGGTGGTACTAATGGAGATTAAACACCATCGCATCGTGCAAACAGGCGAGGCTCGCTACCGAGGTAATGGATATGATGCGTTTAAACTGCGATGGAATCCTGAACTAACCGAGAAGGCTGCATGTAAAGGGTTAGATGTTGAATTGTTTTACCCCGACAAGGACATCTTTACTCTTGAGGAGGAAAGGTTGTTTGCTCGCATGTGTGCAGAGTGTCCAGTCATGGAGATGTGCCTAGAGTGGGGGCTAGTCCATGAAAAGAGTGGAGTATGGGGTGGCACTACGCCATTTCGTAGGGCACAAGCACGCAGACTCTTGAACATACAGGTCACCGACCCACGAGGGATAGCAATGTGATACAGTAAGACCGCTCACCTGCCCTATAAAGGGGAAGTATAGGATAGGTGAGCATACAAAAGCCCCTTCGCGGATTCCAGTCTTTGCGAGGGGGCTTCTGTATTTTACAAATCTAATTCTTTAGCAAGCATAAACACTTCATCAGATAATTCATCAAGCGTTCCATCATTATAGATAACATGTTTAAACATAAAGTTATCCATTGCATGTTCACTTGTATGTCCATTGACTGCGCCGTGATTGCCTCTGTTCACACGCCACACATCACCGCCTCTTTGTAGAATAGCCTTTGCTTCATTAGGAAAACGCACATCAGAAAATACTACTCGCTGGTATTCTTCTGCTCGTTTAAACGCTTGGTCAATCCAAAATCTTTCGCCAAATAATTCACGACCTACCTCAGTACCAAACACTTGAAGTAATCTGCGTACCTCAGGGTTAGCCTTGGCTACATCCCAACCATACTCATCAACGACATCGGCAATACGACTGCGACCATCAACCAATGGATTCAATGTATAGATTGCATCACGCATAGGTAATGCAAAAGATATACGCTTGAACCCATAGTTTAAACATAACAGTTCAGCAACTGTATCTTTACCTGACTGTGCGTATCCACTCAAACCTATAATCATCGGCAACTCCAACAGTAGTAAGGTGTTCTTACTGCGGATTCGTCTACTTGAAATTGTTTAGCGCAATGAAAACATTTAACATCTATTTTATTCTCACTCATTTTTTTGTGTATCCAATCTGCTTACGCTTATACCAAATTATTTTATCTCCTGCTACATAGATGTAGTATCCAATGTCGTTTAAACAGATACCAATATAATACAACGGGAGTCCTATTAAGTTCCATGGTTTCATGCGTTGGTACTTGGGTTTAATCATTGTCGGGTTTCCTATATCTACGATTGTTCCATTGAGGTTGTTCTCCACCCAGCCTGTCTTGCAACTTGGTAAGTGCACGACTGACACGCTTACGCAAGGCTTCATCACTGACTGAGTATTCAATGGCGAGTGCATCAAAGTCCATGCCACCACCATCAAACCTTCGCCGCAGGAGAAGATTGTCTTGTTCGTTTAAACGATGTAGTGCGCCGCTAACATCTGACAACATTGCTTCACGGTTCATACCCTCGCTTGGCTTACTTGATTTACTAATGAACTCTGCATCACTAGGCGTTGCTGATTGCACCCACTGTTCGTAGTGCCATACATCTTTAAGCAACTCTTGAAGTATCTCATGTGTGTAATAGAAAGCATCAGAGGGTGAGGATTTACTCTTGTATGCACGCTCTCTACTGGCAAACTTCTGTGACTCATTGTTAAAGGTGCGCTTAAGTTTAAACACTAATGAGTCTTGACCTTCCCACTCCTCAATCTTGTGCCAATGTTCTACTGCCCAAAGACTTAGGTGTTGGAACACATCATCTGCCGTTACAAGGTGGCGATGAATACGCACGCATCGTGTGGCACTAAGGCGTGCTACTTTGTATACGGTTTCCCATAATAATTCTTTATCGTTATCCATTTTTAAGTATCCTCATTGCTGCCATTAAATCTTCTACCGTAATTAGATAACCTTTGCTCCAGTTAGGTGGTATCTCGCAGGTTATTTCCCTGCCAAACTCTTTAATTGCATGATGCACATGGTCAGTGGGTACCATAATCACACCACGCTCCAATACAAATGCCCAGTATTCCGCAGTCGTAACCATCAAACCCGATGGCTCCCATGATTTACTCTTGTTAAACCAACACTCAACCTCTACATAAATGTTGTTCGTGCTCCACCATTTGCGGTCACGCTTGACCTCAACTGTCTTACCTTCTGTTAGTAAAGCCTCAACTAATTGCTCGCCCTTGCGACCAAAGCCAAAGTCTAAATCAAAAGACGAGTTCTTTACCATCATGTTTAAACGCCTGCCCTCTTACGCAATCCATCTGCGCCCTCCAATAGAAAGACATCGTTAACATCTTGACCCTCAGGCATAAACACAGGGAATACATTGTCTAGTTCTCTACTTAAATGCTTAGCCATTTCACGACCAGCATTGTCACCATCGCATAGCAAGATAACCTTTGCCCAGTCAGCAAGCACACGAGAATAAAAAGATTTCCAGTTGTTAGCCCCAGGCAAACCAACCGCACTAAAGCCTGCTTGTGTAGCAACAACGGTATCAAGTTCACCTTCACAGATAGCAAGAACATCGGAGTCATCGCCCAATGCATTGATGTTAAAGATGTGGGTTGTAGCCCCTGGTCTACTCATGTATTTCGGACCCGTATCAGCGTTTAAACTGCGGAACCTTATGTCAATCACTCCTGTTGGTGTGAGGTATGGGATTGCTAACTTACCAGCGTAAGGTTCATGTCCAATCTCAGGCTCTCTTACGAAGCCGAGGCGAAATATACGAGCGGTCTGTTCTGTGATACCTCTGCTCGTCAGGTACGGAAGTATCTCCGTTAGGTTTCTTTCGTAATTCTCCGTTGCTCTCGCCAGTAATTCTTTCTGCGATTTGCTTAGCCTCATTAAACCCAACTCCTTCTCGTTTCATAATCAATGAATAAACATCACCAGCCATGTCACAACCGAAGCAACGAAACCCACCGTTGTCTATGTTTAAACGGGCTGACTTAACCTTATCACCATGGAAAGCGCAACGCAGCGTAAACCACCCACGCCTACCATGTGGTACTTCAAATCCATAATGTTCAAGAACCTTAGTGATGTCATGTTTAGAGTTTTGCAAGGACATCACCCAGTCTTTGAACAACATAGGCATCCTCAATTCCTTTGTTAGATGCCTTAATAATTACCAATGGGGTTGGTGTTACCTTCATGTTCTTAGACTTACGGTAGTTATCTGCTTCAAGGTATGCCTCACGCAACCAACCTGATAGGTCTACCTTGCCATCTCTGCGTGGAGCCTTGGCTTCAATCACATAGATGTCATTGGTTGCTGGTAGGAATACATCACCGATGTCATTGCGACCAGCACGAGGTAATCGTTGAGCGTTTAAACCCTGTTGCATCAGCCAATCAGCAAGTTCAATTTCAAATGCTGCGCCTCTGCGTTTATTACTTGCTTGTTGTGTTGCCACTTTGCTCCTCCGCTGCCTTTGCTGCCTGCCAATACAACGCATAGTAGTTATCATCATAGGAAAAGCGTTTCATGTGCTTAACTCTTGCACCTGTGTGTGCATATACATCTACTCCAGCCTTCTTAAGATTACGAAAGAACACTATGTCCTCTCCAACATATCTATCTCCAATGTTTTCTTGTTCAGCAAACACTGAATAGTCAGGTGAGATAACACGCAACTTAGGTACAACACTGCGATGCATAAGCGTTAAGCCTAAACCAGCACAATCAACCTTAATAATTTCACTGGCTGGCAGTGGGTGAATATAACGGATACTAAACTCCTCGCCTGTTTCATTAAACAAAGCAGGCATAGGCTGCATCAATGATGACTCCATCTGTTTAGAGATAAAGTAAGTACCACATACCACTGGCTTGGTGTTCTTGTCTGCTAATTTCCATAGCATTTCAAGTACATCAACAGTAAGTACGATGTCCGAGTCAACCCATAACAACCAGTCAGTTTTAACTTGGTCAAACCACATGTCTAGTAATGCTTGGCGTTGCCTACCAATTTGATTACCTTGCACACGGATAGCATTGTTAACCGCTAACTTACGAGAAGGTGCCATGATGGTGGTGTACATGATGCCTTCGGTAAACTTACCGTCAACCATACCGTTATCACACCAACCAATAGTTAGTGTTTCATTAGAACTGTGACTCATCTATTTCCCTTTCTGATTCATCAAGAACCTGGAGAGCGTTCTCTCCCATTTGTTTAAACGAGTTAGACATGTTAGCCAACTGTTCTGCTATCTCTTTAGTACACTCAGGTCCATGGTCGTCACCTAGATGGCTTGCTAACTGTGTTACATAATCAGCAAACTGCATTGACTCCAACCAAATCTGATGTGGGTCATAAATCTTTTTAGCAACATCCTCTATCTTTTCTAAGACCTGAGGTATCTCACTCTTTAATGCTTCCTTTATCTCCATCGGTAGACCCAACTTCTCCACCATCTGTTCCATCTCTTGAGGAGATATTGATAGTGCCAGTCCTAAGGTATTCCTCATACTCTGTTTCTGAGATGTCTTTGAACTGACCAGTTTCTTTATTTTGCCAAACAAGTGCCCTCCAACCCACGGTATACGCTAATGTCTTAGGCTTAGCAATCATTAACTGAGCCTTGATGTCTATGTTGAGGGGTGCAGTTTGGACTGCAATCTCTGTTGTGACTTTTGATGCTGGGATTTCTCCTGCATTTTCAACCACTGTAAGTTCCCACTTACTCATGTGTTCTCCTAAACTAACTGCATTGGTTCGTATGAAATAACATCATTGATTTGCATTGATGCTGGTTCATACGACAACCACACTGGTGAACCACCAGTAGCATCTGCTGGACCGTAACGGTTTTTAACTGCACATACACCCATTGTAGAAATCTGATTATGAATAGTAAGAATTAAAGAAGGGGTTTGAGCAACCTTTCCATGCAGTGCTTTTTGTGGTGGGCATGGATTACCCAACACGCCTTCGCTGGTGTGGTGACACACAACTACTGCTGCTCCAGTTTCTCTTGCCCACCATTTAAGTTCTTTCATTAAGGTACGCAATCCGCCCCACTCATCTTGAGAATCCATCGTCACATCTACTGCGTTATCTAATACGATTAAACGCACATCCTCACCTAAGCGCTCACGAGATGCAAGAACTGCATCTTCAATATCTTTAAGCGTTGGTGATGAATCAAACTCCCACATGATGTGGTCAGCAGGCTTGAGCATTTGTGCTGCCCAATCCCTGTCTGCTTCCATCAATGGTTCAACATCTTGTTGTTGTCTGCCAGTAAGCAGAGCAAGTAGACGAAGGCTCATAGTGTGGGAGTGTGTATCTGCTGAGATATAAAGAGTTGGAACTTTTGCACGGACTGCCAAGGACAAAGCAAGTGTTGACTTACCTGCCCCTGGCGGTCCAGCAATCATGCTTACCTCGCCGTAACGGATTGCTATTTGTTGGGCAGCAAGAGATTGCCACACAACTGGAAGCGTTGCACCACCTTGTGATGCTGTCTTAATAGCACGGCTGAGAAGGCGCATGTGTTATGCAGATACCTTGTTTTGGCAAGCCTGTCCTTGTGGTTTTGGACATGCATAGAAGCCCTTGTATGGGCGACCAGTTGCCTTAGCAATACCTGCTGGAACTAAACGCATTGTTCCACCACCACAAGTGCACTCAGGTGTTGGTGCACCTGCTGGCTTATATCCTTGTACTGGTGTTGCATTAGGAAATGCTTGAGTAATAGCAGCCATTGCTTGTGATTGCGCTGGTGTTGCCATTGTTTCAACAGTTTGTTCAAGGTCAATCAACGCTGCAAGGCGTTGAGTTAGACTGTCTAGTAAGCCATCAAGTTCAATGGCATCGTTGGCACGAAGGTTAATCAACATGCCATCCTTCTTTGTCTTGAAGTTAATCTGAATTGCTGCTTCGTTCATGCTCATTTATTTTCTCCTATTGTTATTTCAGGGTAGAGGTGAGAGTCTTTACCACCAACGGCGTAACATGCAGCGTTAACTGAGCATGTGCCACACATAAATCCTACTGATGGGATAAAGATTTTATTTTCCATGGCTAACTCAAAGCCCTTAGCCCATGAACCAAGGCGTGCCTCGGTATAACGGTCTAAGTTTTCAGGCTGGGTTAGTTCCCCAGTCCGTGCCATGAAGTATGAACCAAGAGATGGGCGAACACCAAAGATTTTCTCTACAAGAATTGCGTAGATACCAAGTTGAGTTAGACCAGCAGGTGGTTTACTACCTGTCTTTATGTCTACAATAATCAACTCACCTGTTGGTGCAACCATTAGTCGGTCAAGGAACGCCTTGATAGGCACGCCTCCAACCTCCTTATTAAGTTCTGTTTCAATAGCCTCACTACCATCAGGTAACTGATACATAGTAAAGCCACTATCTTGACGAAACTGCACCCAAAAATCAATCATCTTAGGTCCAGCCTCAAGCCACCAAGCAGCATCCTCTTTGTTTGGATACGCCTTGGTTGCACGCCCACCTGCTCTCCACTCCATGCCGTTATCTGCAGCCTTGTAGTTGAGTTCCCACGCACCTTCAAATGCACCTCGTGCTGAGAAGGTGTCCTGTTTGTCAGTGCCATGGTATAGGCGGTCATAAAGTTCTGTGCCTTCATGGACTGCCTTGCCCCCTGCTAACCAGTATGATGGTTGTTCGGGAACATGCTGTATTCGTGATAGGTAGAACTGCCAACCACAACTAAGCCATGTATTTAGGGCTGAGTGGCTAACATAATTCTTACCTGTTACTTGTTCAAGTGTCATTTACCTTCCTTTCAATAGGGGAGATTACTCTACAAAGTCTGCTCTATTGTGCGACACGCCAAAGGAGAATTACACAGATGTAATTTAAACAGTGGCTAGACTCCTGTTCGTGCAGGGAAAGGGTGTAATAGCGAGGCTCCTCAAGAGCCGAGCGAAGCCACCTGTAATAGTGAACTTGCGTGGTATTCCCTCAAGTGTATGCCTTAATTGTGGGCACCTTGTCTTTCAAGTCGGATGCATGTTTGAAGATAGTGAGATTAGCCTATGGTTTACCGATGCTAAGTGTGCTGACTGTGGAGCATTAGTGACTGTACCTACACCAGTGGATGATAATGAAAATAATTTTAATACTGATTGTCTTGATTGAAAACTATATCTTGTACAAGATTTCGTACAGGTCAGGCATAAGGCGTGAACAACAAGCAAGGCTGCGCCGTTTAAACGCATTGAAAAGGCTAATTGGTACTGGTGAGTAACTATGATTACCGCTGTCCTAAGTGTGGAGTTGTCTACACAGTGGAACGCTCTATTCATGCTGAGGCTGATGCGCCTATGTGTTTAGCCAACTGCAATACTTTAATGGAAAGAATCTGGACTACACCTGCGGTTAAGTTTAATGCCAGTGGATTCTATTCAACGGGCGGATAAGCCCAAGCAGCACAGGTTGCTGCTCAAGAATCCAACTAACCGATGGGGTATCTGTGCAGTATGTGGACCCACAAGACTTAAGTTAAAGCAAAGGGGCTACTGGTGCTGCCGAACTAAGTCCAATGTTAATCGTGTCAAGTTAGCCAAGCATAAGAAAGATTACTGTGAATTGTGTGGCTTTGTGGCAGAGCACCGTAGTCAATTAGATGTTGACCATATAGACGGCGAGCATTTAAACAATGAACCAGACAACCTCCAGACACTGTGTGCCAACTGCCACCGATTAAAGACTCAGCAAAATAAAGATTGGGAAAGCAAAAAAGCCCCCCGCATTTAAGCGAGGGGCTATTCTGTTTAAACTAATTTACTTTGAGCCAACACCAAACTCTGATGAGTTAGGGTCAAGCGCCTTAAGGACTGGACCTGCTACCGCTGCAACGCCTGCTAATGCAAGTGTCTTTAGGTCGCTCGTTCCAGCAAGGTATAAAGCCAATACTGATGCTACTGCAGCACGAAGGTATGTTGCTACAATCGCCTTGATTTTTTCTTTATTCATTAGTTGCTCCATTTCGGTTTACCAAAACCAGCAGCAAACACTGCAAGTTTTCGCTTGTTGTCTTTCTTGTACGCTCTAATTCTAATGGCTACTTCGCCACCATTGCGCTCAGAACCCTTCTTTTTTTCGGGTGTCGTGTTGCCTTCAATGGTAGTAATGGTCCCATCAAGGTTGTCTTTGAGCACAATACCCACATGGTCTACTGGGTTACCACCCTCAATAAAGTCAAAGAACACAATGTCCCCAGGCTTGGGTGATGCCGTGGCAGCGTTGCTCCACGCACCCTTGCCTTGAAATCCCGCCACACCTGCTGGCGTAAAGACAAGGTTGGGTAGTTTTAATTTAACTTGAGCAGCACACCACATAACAAATGAACCACACCATGGCTGACCATCATGCTTAGTAAATGCACCATACTTAGTTTTATTTTCAGGTATTTCTACTGTGCCAACTTCTTTTTGTGCTACTGCTAAGAAGTCATCTACTTGTGCCATTAGTTTCTATCCTTGTTTATTAAAATTTGGTACAAAATTTCTACTTTTTCTTCTAATCTAATAACGGAATCTTTTAAACTTGCACCTGAATTGGGCTTAAGTTCATATAAATAATGTTTGACTAACCATCTAACAGTAGTAGCAAACGCAGTTATGATTGCAATAATAGATACTATTAGTCCAGCCCAATTTGAGGGTGTCATGTTTAAACAACCGTTCTGGCTACGAGGGTAATAATTCCGCCAAAGCCTGTGTAGTTACGATTAGATGGGGTAGAACGAACGAAGGAAATTTGGTCAATGATGCACTCAAAGGGGTCGCCTCCTGCGTTAAAGTCTTGAATTACAATGGTGTCACCTTTAGCCTCAACAGTTTCAAGAATTGATAACCGCTCTTTGGCATAGCCTTCGTAACCAATCATGTTCCCAGTCTTGTCTGTTTCTCTGTCGTAACAAAATAAAGGTATCTGTAAGATACGAGCACGGGTAGGAGTAGGCAAAGCCTTGACCGCTATACCGCTAACAATCGCACCAATGCTTGCAGTTGTTGCATTGCGATACATGATTAGTTTAAACGCAGCCTCTGGAAAAATATCTGGATATGCAGCCGTTATATCGTAATCAAGTGAAGTATCTTCATTTTCATTGATAGTAGTAATAACTGTATCCGTAGCGGCGGTATGTTTAAACACGCTAATATCACCAACTGTTGTATTGTCTGGCGTACGCACACGGATTCGCTTCCATGATTTATTTTCTAAGGTGTCATAGCGAATAAAGCCAGTAATAATTTCACCTTGGTCAACTAACTCTGTAGCACTTTCAAGCCATATACCTGATGCGTTAACAGCAAAAGCGGTTTGATTATCAGCACCAAATATACGAACTGCATGGACCGTTCCAGTAGTAGCATCAGAAAATACATCGTTAGCACGGGCATACACACCTGTGGATATAGGCTGTGCATAACCTGAAAGAGTAATAGGTTGACCCAGGTTGATGCGCTTTGTGCCTGAGTTAGAGTTAACACCGTTAGTGTTTGCACACCAAATGTAGGAGTCACGACCTTCAAAGTCATAGACACCGTTCTCATTATGGAACACCAATGGTCCGTATGTCATGTCACCATTTTGGTCTAAGGTTGCAATGCGAGCACCCTTGTTTGTTCCAACCATAAGGTATGTGCCAAGGTATGTGTAAAGAGATAAGATAATTTCGCCTCGTGGCATAGTGGCAGCGGTAATGATTGTGCCTAGCGCACCAGTATTATCAACCGTTAATTTAAAAATCGTAGAGTGCTCACCAGCATATCCGCCAAAGTAAATTGCATTAGAGCCTTCGGCTACCGCACTCCATGTCCATGAAACTGGCATATTAGTTGAGCCGTTAATTTGAGTTCCATGTGATGAAGCCATTGTCTTTTTAATATCACTTGCACCGCCAGCGCCCTTATCAGGAAACAATAATTCATAGGCTGCATAGGTACCGTTAGTAAACTTAAGCCCAGCAACAACACGACTCTTTACATACTTAAGTGCTGCATGTTCTAGCGTTAAAGCATTGTAAGTGTATGACTTATGTGTTGTGCCATCTTCTAATTTGACATCATAAAAACCAGCAGTAGTAGCAACATACATGTATGTACCATCAGATGTGGTAGCAAGGATTGTTTCATTGCTAAATGATGACCAGTTGACGAGAGCAGTAGATGTACCAGCGGTAGTAATCTTATACATTGCAGTAGTTTGTGATGTGCGTACGCTCATGTCAGTGGCTACAAGGAAGGCTACACCTGCACTACTAGCGCCAGTATCAACCTTGCAGGCACCAGTAAAAGCCCTAACAAGTGTTGTCTTACGAAGCAGGGTTAATTCACCTGGAGTCCATGGGTTAACGCCATAGGATGAATTGTAACGGAAGCGAACTTCCATGTCATTACCTTCCATTGGCTCAGTGAATTGGATACCTTCACCATAATGAAAAGAGGATTGGCTTCGTGTCCAGTAGCCTGAACCAGCAAGAGTGTGCTCTCCTGGGTCACGCATTTGGTCTACACGCTGAGCACGGAACTCTGCAGTCTGTCGCTTGTATGGGGTACTGTCTGTTACTGCCATAATAAATGGCAAGCCAGCAATAGCCACATCAAATGCGTTAGCGTTTAAATCGTAGTAAGTAGAAGTACGACCCGATAAATCAATTATCGTGCGCTCGGAAATATCTGGCGACTTTGATGCCACTGCTTCTCCTTTAAATAGAAAACCCCGCCGAAGCGGGGTCTTTAATAATTTTTATTACTTACAGTGCTGGTGATTCAACCCAAGAAGTTGTATCTTCATCCCATGTATATTTTTTACCATCAGTTGGCATAGCAACTGGTGCTTCCCATAGGTATGTGTCTGAGTTTTTAGTCCAAGATGGATATGGTTGAGGTGCGGCAAAGCCAGTACCATCAAATGTATATCCAATACCTGCATAATTTTTGTGTAGTGAAGTACCACCATCACGGCTATTTACTCCGCCGTGTGTGTTATAGGAGGTCTGTACCCACTCGCCACCTAGATTTGCTTGACACCACTCTTTAGAGTCGGCAACAATAACTTGTGTTACCACTCCGCTTTCTACTTTCGCATAGTGCGCCATTATTATTCCTTTTCTTCTCCGTAAAGAGTTTGTGTATTTACTAATTTTACATCACGCTTTGTGACGATTCCACCTTTATCATCAAGTTGAGTTTTAGCAGTCGCTTCATTATCGGCAATTACATGAACCATCATGACAACTTCAAAACTGAAACATTGAGTTTTCTTTGTTTCTTTAATTTTAGTTATATTATCTTTAGTCATTTTAACCTCTCTTTAGATTGCGTATCTTACAATAACTATACCAGAGCCGCCAGCACCACCTAAATTAGCAGCAGTTAGATTATTACCTTGACCGCCTCCGCCTGAACCTGTATTAACAGTTCCAGCAATACCAGCAGAATTAACTCCACCATTACCACCACCACCTGCTCCACCTGCTCCGAAAGTAGTTCCTCCATATTTACCACCACCACCGCCACCAGCATAATAACCACTTACACCAGTACCAGTTGGAGTTGCAAGTGCAGAAATTGCTACACCAGCGCCTCCAGCGCCAGCAGTAGTTGTTCCAGCAGCACCTACCGCGCCAGCGCCACCTCCACCACCGCCGTCATAGTTATTACCAGTTTTACCAACACCACCTGCATAACCTTGATTAGCGGTACCAGTTCCACCAGTACCACCTGCTCCACCACCGCGACCACCACCACCTGAACCGCCAGTACGACCATTGCTAACGCTTTGTCCGCCGCCGCCACCACCACCAGTTGCGGTGATAGTTGAGAAAACTGAATTACTGCCGTCAAGCGAAGTAGCAGCAGCAGCGGCAGCACCAGCACCAATAGTTACTGTATAAGAAGTTCCTGCTGTTAATGATAAGGCAGTTTCTAAAGTACCGCCACCACCAGTAGCCGTTACGGTTGAACGAAGTCCACCTGCACCGCCTCCACCTTCACCTGAATCATCAGAATTAGTTGCACCACCTCCGCTACCACCACCAGCAACAACTAAGTAGTCAGCAGTTAGGTTTGCAGTAGGAGTAAATGTTCCTGAGCTTGTAAATGTGTGAATCCAGTATCCGCCAGAATAAGTTATTGTTCCGCCAGTTGCTTTAACTGCAGATGGAGCAGTTGTAAAAGTACCATCAGAAGTAAATGTGTGAATTATATTTCCACCTGATGTGGTTACAGTTCCACCAGTTGCTGCTTGTGGGCTTGAATAACGAGCTATAACAATGCCTGAGCCACCGTTGCCAGCACCTGTTCCTGTTCGACCAAAACCGCCTCCGCCGCCACCTAAGTTAGCAGTACCGTTTGACCCAGAAGTAGCACCGCCACCACCACCACCACCTGAGCCACCAGTTCCAGCAGTACCAAGAGTATAGACACCACCACCACCACCACCTGCATAGGTTACGGATGAGCCTGAAATTGCAACTGCAACGCCAGCACCGCCGTTACCTCCAATATGATTGGAGGCTGTTCCGCTTCCGTCTGCTCCCGCAGCACCTGCTCCACCACCACCGCCTGCTGATTCATTATTGAAAGTAGTTCCAGCACCGCCATCATAACCTTGACCTGTGGTTCCAGCACCGCCTGCTTTTCCTGCAACAGAAGATGCACCACCGCCACCACCTGAGCCACCTGCTTGACCAACGAAGAATCCTGAGCCACCACCACCGCCACCAGTTGATGTAATGGTTGTTATACCAGTACCTGAGATAGATGAACTTCCGCCCTGAACTCCAAAGTTTCCAGAATCTCCATCACCAGTACCACCAGCACCTACAGTAACTGTGTATGAAGTATT
>Ga0114974_10002442_pt1 | contig 14258 bp, 34 predicted proteins | sample S_130206_EF_Meta_FD_87318 | JGI IMG/M metagenome (GOLD analysis project Ga0114974, IMG submission 87318) | Freshwater microbial communities from Lake Simoncouche, Canada to study carbon cycling - S_130206_EF_MetaG | ecosystem: Environmental > Aquatic > Freshwater > Lake | place: Lake...
CATTGCGTCATCTCCTTATAGGGCCATTATACCATTAGACCGTCCCGGTTGCACGGGTTAGGGTTGCCTGCCTCCGTCGCCGCTGCCGCCGGAGAAGCTCCAACCGCCGTTACCGTTGCCATAGCCGTAGCCATTACAATAGCTACCGCCACCGTAGCCATCGCCGTTGCTATCATCGCTGTAGCCGCTGCCCTTACCATTGCCAAGGCCGCTGCCGTAACCCTCGCCCGTGCCCCATCCGTCTCCACCGCCGTAGCCCCAGCCGCAGCCGTAGCCATCACCGGTGTCCGAGAACATTACCAACCGCTGACCACAGCGATTCGGAGGATGGGGGTGAGCTTGACCGTCCCGTATGCATCGACGATGGTCTTGGAGGTGGGGCCGACCGCAAGCTCACCGAGGCCCTTGGTGGTGCCCCAGTATCGGATGTTGCGACAGTTACGGATGGTGACCGAGCCGTCGGTGTGGTCCTCGACATTGCCGACGAAGACGAACCCCTTATCGGCCACGATGATCTGGGTGGGCCCCATTTCAGGGCTGGCCGCCGGGACCGAGTCGGCACGGACGTAATCGACGCCGTTGATCTGGAGGGTGTCGATCGGGGAAGTGGTGGAAGTTGCTTTTGCCATGATGTCCTTTGAGTTGAGTTGATGGCCGGAGGATTCCTGCCTTGTAGAGCCATTATACCATTATGCAGGCGGCGTTGCACGGGTTGCCAGACGAATCTCATAATCCCAGACCCAGCCCAGCTTGCCATCGATCAAGACCACAATAGCAGGTTCACCAGGCATGCGTGGGTGCCTGCCAAGGTGCACCGCGAGGGTTCCAGCAGGCCGCTGCCAGGGGCGTTCACCATCCATGCCGCCCACAGAGAGCTCTCCCGTGCAGCCCATGAGCTCGGCTGCCTCGCCGCCAGGTTGGATGAGCTCGACCAGATCACCGTCTTTCATGCTGCCTTCCGCTTGCGGGCCGTCTTCGCCGGGGGCTGTGGGTAGAGGACAGCCTTGACGCGCTCCATGACCTCATCGAAGCGCAACTTCTCGGGTGCACCACCAGGTGCAAAGTTCCAGGGGTTGTTGTGGTAGGAGATTAGACCGCTCACGACTTCCTCGATGTCGCAGTCAAGGTCACGGATTGTGAAGACACAAGATTGGTCCGGAGCATACTTTGCGTAGCTCCGCATCTCTGAGGAGAGCCCCTCCCAGCATTCGCAAAGGGCGTTGTCGTGCAGGTCCTGATCGATGTAACAAGCAAACCAGATCGCGAGGTCACCGAGACTTTCATGTGTGAGCAGGTCACGGAACGCCTGCCGGAGGCTTGTCCAATCGGTGATGGGGTCGAGTGTGATCAGGGCGGGAAGTGCAGCTTTCTTCTTGGCCATTGGGATGTTCCTTGGTTGGTAGGGCCATTATACCATTATGCAGGCGCCGTTGCATGGATCGCTGGGCGAATCTCATAATCCCAGACCCAGCCGGGCTTGCCATCGACCAAGACCATCGATGCAGGTTCACCCTGACCTGGGTATTCACCCATGAGCAGGACGAGTGTTCCGAGAGGAAACCGGCGGCGGAAGTCAAGAGTGTTGTTCAAGTTGCCAATGACGATGTAGTCGCTCATTTGTCTATCAAGAAACAACTCGACCAGCTCTCCTGGTGCCATGACCTACTCGCTGAGCAGCCGCTTGGCTGCCTCATCCAGGGACTTCAGTTTGGCAGCACCCTTTGCCGTCGACTTCAGCTCATTCAAGAGCTCATTGTAGGCATTGCTAAGGATGCGCTCTTTCGGGTCCCGCCGGCACAGGCGATCCAGCTCTTGGAGGACGCTGATCCTGACATCCCAGTCTGGGTTCCACTCGGGACCTGTTCCATTGCGGCCGCGCAGGTAGTTCATGACGTCTTGAGAGGGCTTCATCTGTTTCCTTGGTTGTGAGACGATTATATCAAGCCGCCGCGCTTGTTGCATGGATTCAGCCACCGCAGGAGCGGGCCCAGGAGCCACCAGGAGCAACCCGCAGGCCATAGGGTGGTGTGGCATATGGTTGCCGCGGCAGGACAGCCCCAGGGCGCTCCTGGGGTCACTTCTGGAGGGCCCAGGAGGGGGCTTCTTGGGCAGCCACAGGCAGCCGGTTCAGGACCACCTGCCATGGAACCGGGCCGAGGCTCCACCTATCGGCGCAGACGTTGAGGCATCCCAGGTGCTCCGGGGTCTCGTGCCGGTGATCGTGTCCATGGACCACCATGGCGGGCTGCAGTGCTTGTGCGATCCTGAGCTCGGCGGGACCCCACTTGGGATCCGGCGCCTTGTGAATGATCAAGATCTTGGTCTCAGGCATCCAAACGTGGTCAACAACATCAACGAAACCGCCCTCCATGAAGAGCTCGGTGTCAGGATCATGGTTGCCGCGGACAAGCCGCTTCCGGCCGTTCAGCATCTGCATGATGCCAATCATCAGCCGACGATCAGGCTGGCGGGTGGCAATCATGTCACCGACAATGGTCACCTCATCATCAGCCTCGATGCAAGCGTTCCACCGTGCAATGAGCTCGGCGTGCATCTCATCCAGGTCTTTGAAAGGGCGGGTCGCCCCACAATACTTCATGATGTTGAAGTGCCCAAAGTGGGTGTCGCTTGTCAGCCAGTGTGACATTATGCCGTCTTCTTGGCGGTGAGCCATTCAACGATAGCCTTGAAGATGCCGCTGCCATCATCGGCTTTAGCAGGTGCAGGACCGCCGGTCTGGGCCAGCGGCGTCTGCTGCCCAGCCTGGACATATCCCAGAACGAGCCCGAGCGCCATCAGGATCAGGCCGCCGAAGATGCCAACATTGCGAGCGCCGGGAGGGAGATTGAACTGTGACATTGTGTTCCTTTGGTGGTGTCTTGATTATACAATCAAGCGGTTTGATTTGCATCCTTTCGCGGCGTGTAAACTCGTTTATTGAGCCGGCAATCGTCGATGATCCAGATCTCGTTGAGAACGAGCACCAACCACGATGTTGAAGCGGCCAGGCCCGCATATGTCTGGCCCGGCTCATAACTCATTCGGCGATGATGGAGTGGATAGTCTTTGACCAGGCTCTTGCGAATGATGGTGCAGGCTGTCCCAGGCTCAGGTGGGGAGGCATCAGGGCTTGCACCGCCTTGCAGCATCGGCAAGAAGCTGCAGTTGATGTTCTTGTTGATCCAGGCGAGGTCGCCCGGCTTGAAGCGTGTCAATCATCCTCCCGAAAGGGTTGACGACATGCCAGGCGGCGGCCCCGCTTCAGGCGATCAACTTCGACATGATGGAGACCGCGCCAGCCAGCGAGCTCCCCGCCAGCCTCAAAGTGGGCTTTGCGGTCAACGCCGCGGACAGCAGCGAGATGTTCCAGAAGTTTGGCGTTCTTGGTGTGTGAGCGTGACATATCGTCTCCTTGTGAGGTAACTATACCACACGGCTGGAATTGTTGCACACTTTCAGGGAAAGTCAATCGGAGGTGCCGGTGGCCAGACCCTCGTCATCACATTGCCGACCAGATCGCGGGCGGCCTGCTTGATGACCAGGAAGTAGACGGCCATCGGCATCAAGAACATCAAGCTTCACCGACCGGGCCAGCAGCACAGGCATCGGTCCACATCATGGCAACATGGAGGGCTTCGCTGAGCGGTGGGCATCCTCCGCCGAGCTTGCTCATCTCTTGCTCATAGACCTGGGCCTTGATGGCCATGGTCGTGATGACGAAGCTGTTGTAGAAGTTGACACCGAAACTGGTGCCACGCGTGAGGGTTTGACTGTTGACGTTCATTGTTTGACTCCTGCCGCCATTATACCATGGCTCGGCCTGGGTTGCACGTTTATTATTCGGTTACCAGCTCGACGTTGAGCTCATCGTACCAGCTTTCGCTGCCGTCATCATAGCACAAGACGCGGACTTCACCCCGTTTGGGGGCTGTTGTCATCTCAGGATGCCACTTGTCCCTGCCTTTCCAAGAATGGACGCCGCTGCCGCCCAGGACATCTGGACGGAAGTCGGTGACTTCGCCAAGGTTGACGTAGTTCAGCCACTTGACCCTGACAAGGTCACCGACTTTCATGTCAGGCAGTGCTCTCTTGGGCCGCCTGGTATTCTTCGACGTCGCCCTCGCCGCATCCAGCGCCGTTGTGGGAGAACCATTCCCAAGAGTGATCGCTGTCCTGGAAGGTGAACTTGACGATAGGATTGCCGCCGCCAGGACCCTTCGGGTTCACGATAACAGCTTTGACAGGCGGCGTCCAGTCCTCGTCAAAGTAGCTTGTCACATCGCGGCCAAGGACCAAGTCGGCCTCTTTGAACGTGTCGATATCGATGTCGAGAGTAAGAAAGTCCATGATTGTTTCCTTCCATTGTTAGTTTGTGAGGCCGGAGGATTCCGTCCTTGTGAGACCATTATACCATGTCCAGCTGATTGTTGCACGGTTTCAAATCGGACAGGTGGGCGGCCCACTGCACCCCATCGGTGTCCTGGATGAGGGCGAGGAGGACAGTGGCAGACCTGTAGTCAAGGTCCAGCACCAGGGCCAGGATCTCGTCGTCCCACCAGACCAGATCGCCAACAGTGATCACGCCTCTTCCTCTTCTTCTTCTTCTTCTTCTTCCTCCTCGTGGTCGAAGTAGCCCTCAGACATGGCGAAGTCTTCAACTTCACGCTCGCTCATGTAACCGAGCAGATTCTCGGCGAGGACTTTGGGGTTGATGCGGCCTTCGTCCATTGCCTCGATGAACTTGGTGGTAAACTCGCGGGTCATGATTCACTCCTTGGTTGATTGAAAGGCCGGAGGTTTCCGGCCTTGTGAGACCATTATACCATGGCCAGTTGATTGTTGCACAGGTTCAGCGGCTGGGCCTGCGGCTGGCCTTCCGTCGGCGACTGATGATCCGCACATCCGGAGATCTGACCAGCCCCTGCTTGCCATCGTTCCAGAGCACGGTCAGCCACGGCACCTCCCAGCCGCCAGCCTTTGGTGCTTTGACTTCAATGACGATGCCCTGCCTGGGAGCTCCATCGACAAACTCCACCTCGATCAGGTTGCCCACACGGGCCCACACGGGGGGGCGGGCGCCTGTGCACATGGGCGCATGATGTGCAGGCGTGTCACCGGTGGCACACTTTCTACGCCGGGGCATCTGCTCTGACCTCGGCAGGCTCCAGCGATCGCTCCGGTATCAGCCTGTCGGCGCCATTGATCAGCACAGTCCACAGCTTTCTTTTAGCGTCCCTGCTGATCAGGACCACGGGGATCTTCTCAAAGCCGCCGGGTCGTTCGGCTGTGACTCCAAGCCAGCTGTTATAGAGGCACAGCATGCCTGGCTTGAGACCGTTGCCATCCCAGGGCCTGGGATTGAATGTGGTGACGCTGAGCACGTTTTCAGGTGAGTACCAGCAAGCACGGTTTCTGTCAAAGAGCCAGCCGTCAGCTCGGATCATCGGGTGCGCAACTTGTGTGCAGTATCCCTTCTGACCGCCCTCACGGACAAGCGCAACGGTGATAGGTTGTTGTTGTTGCTTTGCCACTTTACATCTTCCCCTTGTGGTTTGGATTGCCGCCGTGCTCACCAATCTTCGTGGCGCCAAGCCGGTCCATGCTGAGGACATTGGTCCCGCCCATCTGGCAACTCTTGCCCTTGTTGTAACCGGTGCTGTGCTTCCAGGCCTTGACATAGGCATCGGCCCTTGTCTGATCATCGAACCGGAGGACGGTCACCATACCTTGCTTGCCGTCACCGCTCATGACGCCAACAGTGGCAGGGGCGGTCTCGGTGCCAAGAGCTTCCACGCAGTCAGGGCACTCGTTGATCCGGCCGCCGACGTGACGCTTGCGGGCGGTGTTGGGGTTGAACTCTGATTCGCAGTGTTTGCACTCTTTCATATTGCCTCCGTGTCACTATCATACCACAGCCGCAGCCGGTTTGCACAGGTTCAAGGGCCGCACAGGAATGGCCAGGTGCCACCCTGCAGGCCTGGGCCTTAGGTTACCCCACCCGGTCAAACCGGGTGGCACCTGGCCGCTCCTGGGCTGGCCCCTGACCATCAGCCGGGGGCCAACCAGGTGCCAAGCCATCACTCGTCTTCGGCGACAGCCACGACCTCGAAGCCAGCCTTGCTCAGGGACATCCAAGTCGTGGCACCGGCACCGCCGAAGCGATTCTTGGTGGTCTCCAGCTTGCGAAGCCCCATCAACTCCTTGTCTTTCTTCTCGAGGCTGAGGTGGACGTGGCCGTCAACCATGTGTCGGAGCTTGTTGCTGCCGGCGAAGTTGCCAGACTTGGTGACCTGACCGATGACGATGGCGTTGGTGTAGTTCTCCTTGCACCAGTTGGTCACCTGCTCCAGAGATCGCTCAGCAGTTTGACAAGTGATACGGCCGGTGCTGAAGTGGCCGTCGTCCATGCATTGGAGCGAATCGATGATCAGCATGAAAGGCTTGTCAACGTTCTGGGGCTGCGCCCGGAGCTTGTCGGCTTTCTTCAGGAGGTCGGCGACGTTGGTCTCGTTGCCAACGGCAAACCCCTTCTTGAGACCCAGGCGTTCACAGACGGCCTTCACCTGGAAGAGCGACTCCTCGGCGGTGTTGAAGACCGCGACCGCACCGCTCCGGGTCAAGTTATCGGCCAGGGTCAGCATCATGGTGGTCTTGCCGGCGCCAGCTTCGCCGGTGAAGATCATGGAAGCCGAAGGCGTGAAGCCAGCCCCGCCGATGGTGGCGTCGAAGAAGTCGAGGCCAGAGAGGAACTTCTTCTTCATTTCCTCGGGGACGAGGACGTCGTTGATGTTAGAGCCGAAGTCGACGGAGTCAGTTGCAACTTTGAGACGCATGATGTATTATTCCTTGAGAGCGAGTTGGAAGGCCGGAGGATTCCGTCCTTGTGAGACCATTATACCATGCCTGGGGGGCCGTTGCATGGATTAGGGTTTGACTGGCTGGACTTCACTCAGGAAGGTCCAGTGTGCTCCACCTGGGACGTCATTCCACAGGATCTTTGCTTCAGGCTTCTGGGGGGTCATCGCCCTCATCTGGAGGATGAGACCGATTGCCTCTGGGTTGTCTTCGTGGACGTTATACGGATGGCCCATGTTTGGGACAACAAGGTCGCCGAGCTGGTAGACTGGCATCATTCCTCCCCTTCGTCAGCAGCGAGTTCTTTCCGTGTGAGCTCGGCGCTGCGCTTGCCCTTGTTGAGTCGTCGAGGATTCTGGCACAGCCAGCACTGGCAGCCCCAATGTGAGGCGGTGAACTTGCCTACTCGCTTGTCGGTGGTGAAACCGGGAGAATCAGCCTCACGACGTTTCAGGATCTTCCGTGTCCGGGCCTTCTTTCGCTCGGTGTGGTGCCGATTCTTTGCGCGTCCCTTTCCCATCATTCCTCCCTTTCATCATGGGCTGCCGTTTGCTCATATGACCACCCGATGTCAAAGACATCATTGGCGCACTGGCGGAGGGCATCCGCACATCGAGCAGGATCACCACCATCTTCAAGCCAGGCGGTGACGACCTTGTTGAGGTCCATGTTGAATTGAAGAAATGTCATCTTGTCTCCTTGGTTGGTAAGGCCATTATACCATGCCGGTGCAGGGGTTGCACAGGTCACTCCAGCAAGTCAGCATGGGTGCCGTAGCAATTGTAGAACTGCCCATTCACGATGACCTCGAGCTTGGTCACACCGGCCGAATCCCCATACCGTCTGATGACAGCAGCAATGGAACCAGTAGGCACATGCTCGTAGTTTCGCCCTGCCGTGTCCCAAACAGGAACGGTTGTGTTTATGATGTCGAAGGCGGGCATGTTGCGCACCGCGAACGGGACGTGCTTGATCCGTTGATTGAGGGTCACCAGGGCGCCGGGCACGATCCTGTGGTCGATGATCTCACCCTTCATGTCAGAAGTCCAGCAGGATGCTGACGGTTCCGTCGAGGCACCAGTCATTGCTCATTGCCTCACCACGTGCAATCATCAGGGCGATCTCCTGCAGGGTGTCGTAGCCCTGGACCTTGCAGCCTTCGTCCAGATTCACCAGGTATACCGACATGTTGCGGGTGATCGGCTCGGTGCCGCTATTCAAGTACTCTTGCTCCAGATCCTCGATGCTCTCGAAGTCGTCCTGGGTGCCGATGAGATAGGTGAAGTGACGCATTTGATTTGATCCTTGGTTGGTTGGTTGGTTGGTTGGCCGGAGGTTTCCGGCCTTGTGAGACCATTATACCATGCCGCCGGGGCGGTTGCATGGCTTACTCGGCGGCCTGGGCCGTCTCGCTGGTGTCAACAGCTGGTCGCAGATCACCGGCTGTCACCAGGATCATGCCGTTCGGGCCCAGGGCTTTGACAACGCTGTGGGTGGTGCAGCGGGCCGGGACCTCCAGCACCATGAAGACAGCTTGGTTGCCCCAGACAGCCCTGAGCCCTGTTGCCTTGGCCGAGACATAGGCAGCCCCGACCACCAGCCGCATCAGCCTGGGTGGGACGGCTGACTTGGCGGGCCGAGGGGCACCACCGAGGATTCGCCGCTTGTCTTTCGCTCGTCGCATCAGAACCTCCGTTGTTGGGGCATCATACCATCTCAGGCCGCCCGTTGCACAGGCTCAGCGGCCGCACAGGAAGGGCCAGAGGCAACCCTGGCACCTTGGGCCTTAGGTTACCCCACCCCATCTTGCCAGGTTGCCCCTGGCCGCTCCTGGGTTGGCCTGCCGCCGGCGGCCCAGGGGCCCAGGGTCAGTCTGCCGACTTGCCGGTCATCTGAATGACGATGTCGCGGCTGTCGGGCTCGAAGGCGAGCTTGTTCCCCGGAGTCACCACCCAAGCCCGGCGATAGTTCGCAGACTTCGGCTTCGGAGCCCCGCCGTCGGTCAGGATGATCATTGCATCGAACTCCTTGCGGTGCTTGACGAAGAAGTCGTGGGGACCGTCGAAGTCGGTGCCACCGCAGCGGGTCCGGTAAGGCATCGACATCATACCTTTACGATACAACGTCCGTGACTTCTCGTCGACCTCGGTGTCGAAGTGGAAGAGCGTGAACTCAGCTTTGCGGGACAGGCTGGCGAGCTCGCCGAACAGGAGTTCGAGCTGCTCGTCGTCAACGCTTCCGCTCTGGTCGAGGAAGGCGCCGATCGAAGCGCGGTGGCTCCAGGTTGTCCCGGGCTGGCCCATCGGATCTTTCTTCGACGACCGGGTCCAGGTCTCCATCCGATCCTGGCGGTGGGTGAAGCCGACGAACTGGCGGAGGATGCTCTGCCAGGGGATCTCGCCGTTGACCAGCTTGCGGATCTGGGCTTGCATACCGGCCGGCACCGAACCCCAAGAGTTAGACTTGTCGGCTTTCTGCTGGGCTTCCTTCAGGATCTGGCGGACCTTGCCCTCGGCGAGCTGCCGCTCTTCTTCGCTGACACCTTCACCGTCACCCCAGCCTTCGTGGCTGTCGCCTTGGCCCATGGCATCGGCGAGATCTTCCAGCATCTTCTTGAATGCTTCCTCGCCGTCTTGGCGTTCTTTCTCCATCTCCTTGATGCTCTCGTCGTCCATCAGCTTGCCGAAGTACCACTCGCCGCTTTCGCCTTTCGGCATGGATGCGATGAGGGCGCTGAGCTTTTGATGACGGGCAACTTGCTCCGGCTTCATCTCGCCGAGTTGCTTGGCGGTCAACGCCGGGAATGCCTTCCCAGGGATCAGACCACACTCGGGGAGCTCGGCCTCGGGGATCATGGAGTTGATGGCCAGATCGGCCGCCCAGTTCCAAACCCAGTGAGGGAAGTATCGGCGAGCGGTTGTGTGGAGGAGGATCAGGTGGAGGCTCTCGTGCTTCAGGAGACCGCGGACCTGCATGTCGGCGAGGCCGGCGCAGAACTCACGGTTCCACCACATCTTGATCTCGGCACCTTCTTGGACAACCCCGGCCGTCGGGATTGCCTTGGTCTCGATCTTGGTCAGGGACCGGATGATGTCGGCGTAGAACGGCTCGTTCCAGGCCAGGGCCACCAGGTGGTCGTTCATGTCGAAGCTTGCCAGGCGGGCGGGATCAGCGGGGTGCTTCTCAGCTGCGACAACTTGCTCGCCGCCGCCAGTTCCGTGTGAGGGGGTTTTATTTGCCATTTGATTCATTCTCCTTGTGAGTCCATTATACCATGCCTGGGGGGCAGTTGCATGGAATGCAAATCGGCGGCCCACGAATGGGCCGCCGACAGAGGGGGTCGAGAGTCTAGGGCAAGCCCACCAACCCGACAAGCCTGTCCCAGACCTCGACCACGAAGTGTTACTTCTTGACCGCGACAGCACGGGTGGCGACTTCTTGGATCCGCGGCTGGATGAGCTTGTGGAACTTGATGGTGTTGGCCTGCTTTCCGGTGCTGACGGCGTTCCAGAGAGCCATGACCTGCTCACCGCTGACGGTCTGACCGAAGGCGCCCAGATTGGCGACCTGCGTGAGGGTCAGCTCTTTCTCCTTGCAGAGATTGCCGATCTTCTCGATCAGGCCCAGGACCCGTTCGGCAGTCATCTTGGCGACCTTGGGCTCGAACTTCTTCCAGTCGTTGACGATGTCCTCGGCCGTGATGACCGAGTCGTACTCCTTGATGAAGTTGATGAAGGCGATGGCAGTCGGGACGCCGATGTAACCCATGCAGATGGCGTAGAAACCATGAGGCAAGGAGTCCTTGTCAGAGCCACCGAACTGGGAGGGCGCCATTCCTGCGGCCGTCAAGGTCTTGAGCATGCGGGCCCAGGACCGCTGGGTCGGAGTGATCGAACCGCTCTCGACGGCCTTGGTGGGCCGGAGGTGCTCGGGGTGGTTGCGGATGAAGTCGATAGCGAGCTCGTCGATGCCTTCGGATTCGGCCCAGTCAATCCAGTCCTTGACAGTCGGGACCAGGTCGTAGGTGACGAAGCGGTCCAGGAGGGCCGGGTCCATCTCGTTGACGGAGTATTCCGGAGCATCGTTGATTGCCGCGAAGACCAGGGTCTCCGGGTGGAGGCGCATGCCTTTGACTTCACGATCGAGGACCAGCTGGAAGGCCGAGTTCTGGACGCCTGGCGTTGCGCGGTTGATCTCATCGAGGAAGAGGATGCAGGCCTCGGTGCAAGCCGTGTGCAACCAGTCCGGCGCCGCAAAGGTGGTAACACCAGTTTCCTTGATGCGGTTGTGATCGGGGACACCGATCAGGTCGCCTTCGGTAAAGAGCGAGAGGCGGACATCGAGGAGGCGCTTGCCGGTTGCCCGGGCGCGTTCAGCGGGAATGGCAGACTTGCCAATGCCGTGAGGACCACGAAGCAGGAGGGCGTCGTTGATGAAGGGGAGGATGACCGCGAGGGTCTTGAAGTCGATGGGATTAGATGCAGCCATGTTGGTGTCTTCCTGGTTGGGTTGGTTGAAGTCCGGAGGTTTCCGTCCTTATGAAGCCATTATACCACCCCGGTGGGGCGGTTGCACGGTTTCAGTCGGCGTGTCCCTGGGCGAATGCCGCCGCCGTGGTGATGGTGGAGAGCAGGATGTCGGTGGCTTCCAGGCGGGCTTGGTGCTTTTCGATCTCGGCGACTTGCGCCTCACGACGCTTTTGGATGACACCAATCTGCGACATGTTCCTGATTGCCGCTTCCTGAGCACCGCCTCCACCGACCAAGGCCAGGGTCAAGTCGGTGATCTTGGTCTCCGGTCCCAGGGTCCAGCCAAAGAGGGTGAAGGCCCAGGACCGGGCACCATCGTACGTCCCGCTAGCATAGCAGATGACATCATAGGTGCGGGTGTTGCGAACCATCCAGACCAGCTCATTGCTTGCGATCTGCCGGTCGTTGCCAATGCATTTGCGGACACGTTCTGCGAGCTTGTTGCTGCGCATGGTTTGACCGGCGCCGCTGAGGTTGACGCCTTTGATCGTCGAAGAGTAACGACCACGCTCAGGCCACCGAGTCTCGACATAGGCACGGATGCCTTCGCCGCCGATGAAGCCGGTGCGGACAACGTCGAGCACAGAGGGCGGGCGCTTGCTGTAACGGTGGAGCAGGAGTTGGTCGACAATGTCGTCGAGTCGCTCGTCGGAGAGGTTCCAGCTGGGGTTGCGTCGAGTTGCCATCTTGTTATTCCTTGGTTGGTTGGTGTGTGTCTATTATACCATCAGGCCGCGGCCGTTGCATGGATTCAGTCCTGGTACCCGATCTCCGGCAGCCATTCGTAAACGTTGTTGGTGCTGTCGATGAACTCGACCCGGCCGTCCCAACGCTTCCGGTAAGCATACTCCTCGGGGCGACGGGGCCACTCAGTGTCAGGATCCCGTGACCCATCGTTGAAGACTTCGTAGCCGCCGTGCCGACCTTCATTGTCAGGCGAGAAGACGGTGCGGATGCCGCCACCGGCGAGGCCCTTGCTGACCATGATGACGACATCGGCGTGCAGCATGGCGTGGAGAGCAGGACCCATGTGAGACGGATATCCGTCGTAGTGACAGTAGACCCCGACATAGTCGCCGTCTGCGGTCTCGTATCCGATTGTTGAGCGTGTTGCCATGTTGCCTCCGTTGTGAGTCCATTATACCATCCTGCCACAGCCGTTGCACAGGTTAGGGTTTGACAAGCCACTCTTCTGGAGGCTTGCCGCCGTAGCCCCAGCCGTCGCCGTCGCCGTCGCCGATGAGGTCGCCGACGCCGCAACCACAGCCGCCGCCGTCGCGGTCGCCGTAGCCGTCACCGTCACCGTCGCCATCCGATTGCCCGCCCCAGTTGATGAAGAGCTCGTTGAAAGCTGCGACGATCAGCATGCCGTGGGCTTCGTCGCAGGGTTCGATTGGGAGGAGGGTGACCATGTTTGCCACTGTACCATAGCCTGTCAAGGGTTGCACACTTTGCTAATGACTTCTACACCGTAGCGCTTCAGGTAGCCAGCCTCGTCAGGGCGCAGGCCGAAGCCCACTTCTACTTTCCCGCCGATGAGGCAATCCCACTCCTGCCATCCCGGACGGCGCCCAGTTTCAGCCCTGATTGCGATGACAATGCCAGTCTTGCCGTTGATGCCATCCACCCAACCACCGTCTTCTAAGAACTTGATCAGGTCACCGACTTGCATTGAGGACCTCCGAGTTACGCTCCACCCAACGGCGAGGCCAGCCGCTCTCGAGCTGGTCCCCAATAAGGAGGTCCACATAAGCGGTGCTGTCCTCGGGATTCCAGTTCGGCGGATACAAGGCAATGACCATGAAGGCCTGATCGGCGACGCGCTCGCTTGAGACGTAGGGGTTCAGGATCATAAACCCCAAAGCATTGAACTTGCGAAGCTCACCGGGTTTCATTTGCATCACTCCTCTTGTAGGGCCATCATACCATGCCGGCGGTCGAGTTGCACAGGTTAGGGCGCCCGCCGGTTGAGCCTCTTGGTCTTCGTCTCCAGCATCGGGAACCAGAGGACCTCGCCGTCGATCAGGCAGGCCGTCCAGTGGAGCGGCGCGGCGCTGACAAGGTCATCCACGGCTTCCGGGTCGAGGGCCCGACCTGCAGGGTCTTCTCGACGGCCGTCGATCACCAGCCCGCAGCAGCCGATCATGACGTGGGTCCAGATCCTGACATCTGTGAAGCTGTCGCTGGCAGAGACCCGGTTGTATCCGGAAGCGTTCTGGGTGAACCTGACCAGGTCACCTGGCTGCAGCCGCTTGGCGGCCCGTGATCCCACGGCTAATCCTCAGCGTCGGCGTCGGCGTCGGTCGGCCAGTTGTCCATTGAGTGCCAGCCACCGGCTTCGAGGTCTTGCTGCCAGAGCTCATCGCTCGCGCCTTCCAGGGCACGGAGCGCGGTCTCACGACTGCCACCCCCTTCCAGGAAAGCTGTTATCAGGCCCTCGAGCTCTGCGTGGAACTTGTCATCTAGCATTGAGTCTTCCTTTGGTTGTGAGTCCATTGTACCACCTAGCCTGGGCCGTTGCATGGGTTAGGGTCCGACGCGCCACTCTTCTGGAGGCTGCCGCCGTCGCCGATGATGTCGCCGACGCCGCAACCACAGCCGCCGCCGTCGCCGTTGCCGTAGTCGTAGCCGAAGCCGTCGCCGTTGCCGTAGTCGTAGCCGAAGCCGCTGCCGTCGCCCCAGCCGTCTTCTTTCCCGCCCCTGTCAATGAAGAGCCTGCTGAAAGCTTCGACGATCAACACGCCGTGTGCGTCGTTCAGGGGCTCAATTGGGAGGAGGGTGACCATGGCCCCATTATACCATTCGACCGGTCGAGTTGCACACAGCCGCTCACCAGACCGGATTATGTCAGATCCGTGGGGGGCCCCTTTCAAC
>Ga0114974_10002447_pt1 | contig 14245 bp, 11 predicted proteins | sample S_130206_EF_Meta_FD_87318 | JGI IMG/M metagenome (GOLD analysis project Ga0114974, IMG submission 87318) | Freshwater microbial communities from Lake Simoncouche, Canada to study carbon cycling - S_130206_EF_MetaG | ecosystem: Environmental > Aquatic > Freshwater > Lake | place: Lake...
TTCACAAATGCCCGAGATGAGAAACACATTAAAGAATGGGTAGCACATCATTTAAACCTTGGATTTGACTTTATTCATATATTTGACCATAAATCAATAGTTCCTATAAAAGATCTTTTTAAAGCTAATCCAAAATTAAGAATAGTTCGTAATAATGACAATGGTGGAGTAAAAGGTATGTTTATAGAAACAGCAATTAGTGTTTCAAAAAAAGAAAAATATGACTGGATGTTATATTTGGATGCCGATGAATTTTTAGTCTTAAGGGATCATGAAAATATACATGATTTTATCAATTCTTATGAAGATACAAATCAAATAGGAATGAATTGGATTTTTTTCGGATCTAATTATTTATCAAAGGATCCTGATGGCATGATGTTAGATAGTTATATAAGATGTAATTCTGGGATAAATAGACATATAAAATCTATAGTAAAAGTATCATCTATTATAAAATATGTAAATGCACATATTTACATAGTATCTTCAATGAACAAGTCTATAGTATGTTACCAATCAACCCCTTACGATAAAAAAGAACCTTGGTTTTTTTATATACCTAACAAATCATATACTGAACTTCCAGCTTACATAGCACATTATATACATCAAGCATTTGATGTATATAAGCATAGAAGGTTGAGTAGACCAAGAGATGATTCAACAGTTTTAATTAAACATTATACAGACATTACCTTACATGATTTAGATAATGATATAATAAATATAGATGTTCGTGATAAATATTCTGATAAAAATGCAGCATTGATGATGACACTTTAGTTCTGCGGAGAAAGAAAAAAACTAAATTCAGTCATACTATTAATGTCATTTCCGACGAAGGAGTTAAAGTTTATTCATATAACAAAAACGGCAGGGTCATCTATTGAAACTGTGGGTCTTGAAAAAAACAGAAGATGGGGAATACATCATAAAGAGTATGGATTTTGGCATGGTTTATTTCCAACTAAGCCTAATAGTCTTAAAGAAAAATACGATTGGTTTATGGTAGTTCGTAATCCTTATAAGCGTATTCTTTCAGAATATCATTTTCTGGCACAATCTTTGGGAATAAAGAAGCCAAAGATTGAAGAGTTTAATAATTTTATAAGTAAATGGATTATAAATGCATCAAATAATAAAGAAAACCATCCTATGTTTGGAAGATGTGGTGGAGATCATTTTACAGAACAATATAAATACTTAGATCCAAATATTAATATACATATCTTAAAATTTGAAAATATTGAAGAGGAATTTAATAAATTGATGAAAGAATATAATTATAATATTATATTGAATAAGTATACGCAAGTATCTAAAAAAATATTTAATTTAACTGATATATCTTTAGAAAATATAGAATTGATAAAGAAAGTTTATAAAAAAGATTTTGAATTGTTTGGATATTCTTCAGAAATTACTGATTATTTTGTTGAACAAAAAGATACTAAAATAGAAAATCCCCTTGTTCCAGTTTCTACAAAAAAGGAATTAAAATATATTCCTATTTCTCGTAATGCAAATAGTTTTATACTTAAAGTTGCTTCAGAATTAAATTTAAAATGGGGTGAAAATCATAAAGAGTATGGTTGGCGTTTTGAGAAATTCACAAATAAGCCTGATCAGCTAAAACTAAAACATGCTTGGTTAATGGTAGTTCGTGATCCTTATACAAGAATATTATCAGAATATTCATTTTTGAAGGCATCATTATTTTTAAACACTAAACATACTGTTGATGATTTTAATAGAATTATAGAAAAGTGGATAAGCAATGTAGAAAATAATAATGAAACTAACAACCAGTTTGGTAAAAAAATAGGTGATCATTTTACTGAGCAATATAAATACTATGATGAAACTGCTAAAATACATCTTGTAAAATATGAGAACCTTCAGGAAGATATTAATACTGTACTGCAGATATATGGTTATAATAGTATTAATACCTCTTTTAAAGTGGAAACAGATTTTCCTTATTCTATTGATGATATAAGCTTTGAAAATATTAAACTTATTAACCGTGTCTATAAAAAAGATTTTGAATTATTCAACTATGAAATACAAACTGTAGAAGAGAATTCTAAAAAGCAATTAAAATATATTCATATAACAAGGACTGGAGGAACATCTATTGAACAGGTTGGTTTAGATATGAATAAGTTATGGGGCCGTTATGATAGAACATATGGTATTTTTGACGAACCTTTTATGAGTAAACAAGAGTCTCTAAAAAGAAATTATGATTGGTTTACTGTAGTACGCAACCCTTATACAAGAATAATATCAGAATATAATTATTTAAAAGTAGTATTGCGATTAAGAAATGCTGATGATAATAAAACTTTTAATAGTTATATAGAAAAATGGTTAAGTATAATTAAGAATAAATCAAAGCAATTAATTCATGGATATCATTTAATGCCGCAAGTAAATTATATAGATAAGAAATATAATATAACTATATTAAAATTTGAGAACTTAACAGAAGATTTTAATAAATTAATGAGTAATTATAATTATTCAATAAAATTAAATAAAGTAACAGGTATGTCAAATAAATTTTTTACTGTTAAAGATTTATCAGATAAGAACATTGAATTAATAAAGGAAGTATATAAGGATGATTTTATAACATTTGCCTATTCTACGGAATATTCAAGTTAATTAAAATATAAGATACTATAGATAAATGACTAATGAAATTATAGTAAAAATGATAAAAACATGTAAGAATAAAAGCGGTAGTTTATCACATTACGGCCATTTTATTCATGATTTTATAGTACCTTTAATACATCATATGACTATTAAAAATAAAAAATATGATCATATTTATTTAGAAATACATGCACACTGGTGTAATTTACAAAATTTTTTAAGTAAGGGAGAAAAAATATTAGGATTAAAAATAACACGATTATCTACCAATGAAATTAATTTATTATCTTGTCCTAAGGTTATAATACCAACACTTTCATTTGGACCTTATAGGCCCATATTTTTTAAAAATATTATTCCATATGTTAAAAATACTCTTAATATAACTGATAGTCCTTATAAAATAATATTAATTGAAAGGGGAGTTGGAGTGCATGATTCAGGAGCAAGTAGAAGGTATTTAAATAATCATAATGATTTAAAAAATAAATTAAGAAGAAGATTTGGATCCTTATTTAAGAATGTGATTTTAGAAAATATATCTATTGATGAACAAGCTTCATTATTTATGAATGCAGATATAGTTATAGGGCAACATGGGGCAGGTTTATGTAATATTATTTGGATGACTAAACCGAATTCTCTAGTAATTGAATTTCCTCCTTATCAGGTTGAAACATTTAAACATATGTGTATAGCAAAAAGAATTAAATATGCTCGTATTGATCCAATTCCAGCAAGTGTTATTAAAGTTTGTTTAGAAAAAATGCGTCATTTATTTAATAAAACTATTAATAATAGAGAAATAGTTGAAAATATAGTGCCTCAATTAAATGAATTTATAACAAATAGGGGTGTTATAAATAAATGTAGTTGCGGCCTTGGAAATAGAATGTTTATGTTAGCAACTGGATATGCCCTTGCTAAATATAATAATTTGATTTTTTACTTAGATAATCATCAACCGAATAAACACAGTACTCATAATTATAATCAAACTATATTTAAATATATAGGAATGCCTACTACTATTAATAATATATGCGATAAATTAATAAATAATAATTATACACTTATTAATACAAAAATGAACCATTTTACAGCGCCACCTAAAATAATAAATAATAATGGAATAATTCTTAAAGGGTTTTATCAGAATTATGAATATTTCAAAGAATATAAGATAGAAATAAGTGATTTATTTTTAAAGGGTTTAGAGCCTAATATATCAAACATGTCCATAAAGTATGATACTATAAATACAGGTTTTCTTCATATTAGAAGAGGGGATTATTTATTAGAAAAGAATAAAAGAATATTTAAACAAGCAGATATAAATTATTATACTAATTGTGTAAATAAATTAAAAGAATTAAATACTAATTTAAATAAAATATATATATTTACAAATGACATACCATTTGTAAAATCCAAAGAATATTTTAATAATTCAATATTTGAATTAATTGAAGAACCTGATGAATTAAATACTCTTGCGCTAATGTCCTTATGTGACGCAGGAGCTATTATTACAAATTCAACCTTTGGTTGGTGGGGTGCATTTTTAGGAGCATATAAGATTAATAATCCAGTGTTTGTTTTTGATAACTGGATGGTAAATAAAAAAACACCTAAATTATGTCCTAGTGAATGGATCAGAGTTTAGAATTAGTTATAGTTTTTTGTGTTTATCTTCCGATTATTCATTAGATCTTTTTTAATAGATATAATGAATGAGTATGTTTTAATTCATATAGGAAAATGTGCTGGCACTAGTGTTCATAGAATATTTAAGAAACTAGACTATAAAATAATATATAAGCATGTACAAAGAGTTAATTTTAATCCAAACAAGAAATATATAATAGTTATAAGAAATCCCATTTCTAGATTCATTTCAGCTTTTAATTGGCGATTTCATAATGTGTTTACTACTAAATTACAGAAAAATAGATTTGGTAGAGAAACAAAAATTTTAGAAACATATAAAACAGTTAATGAATTAGCCGAGGATATTTATAATTCTGATGGTTCTTTAAAGATTGATTTATCAAAACGAAAAAATTATATTCATCATATATATGAGGATATTAATTATTATATAGGAAAATTTTTAGAATCCTGCGATCCTAAAAATATATATGGAGTTATAGTTACAGAAACAATGAATAGCGATTTGAAACTATTATTCAATATAGATAGAGAAAAAATACTTCATGAACATGAATTAAAAAATGAATCATATGATAAAACCTTATCAGATTTAGGGTACAGCAACTTAAAAAAATATTTACACAAGGACTATGAGTGTATAGAAAAGTTATATAATATGAAATTAATTACAAAAGAACAGTATGATATATTATCAGTTTAGATATTAAATATAGTATACAAATGCGTTTAAACACATTCTATTTAATATAAATTATAAGAAATGAAGATTCGTCTACATATGCCCGCAATAGCACATACAATTACCCGAGACGAATACAGTCATTGTGCGTTTACTGGAAAAGTTCAGCGTTTTGCACCTATGATGCGAAGCCGTGGTTTTGAGGTTTATCATTATGGCGTTGAGACTTCTCAATCAGGAGCAACTAGAGATATTAATTTATTATCAAAACAAGAATGGCAGATGTTAAGAATTGAGTCTTATAAAATGAAGGATCCCAGCCTTTCTGTAGAACAAATAATAAAGAAATTAGAAGATCCCAAACAATATATTGGTGATTTAGCTAACTTGACTTATCCTGTTTATAAAGAATTCAATAGGCGATTGCGCATAGAGCTTGCAAAAAATTATAGATCTACATCAACTGATATAGTATGTTTACCTTTTGGCCCTGCAAATGAAGATGCAACAACAGGTATGAATTATGTATTAGTTGAGAGTGGAATTGGATATCCTAATGCGTATATGCAATTTCGTATCTATGAAAGTTACTCTAAGCTCCATTTGGATATGAATCGTGACCAAAAGGGTTTAGAAAATTATTGGTTTGTATGTCCTAATTATTATAATGTCCTTGAATGGCCACTATCACTAACACCCAAATTAGATACAATTGGATATTTTGGCCGCCTTGAGCCAATTAAGGGTATTGCGATTGTTGTAGAGTGTGCTATACTTTTCCCTCATATACGATTTATTATATGTGGCCAGGGAGATCCTACCCCATTTTTAACCCAACCTAATATTTTCTACAAGGAACCTCTTCATGGTAAGGATAGAGGTGAATACTTAGGAAGCCTTCTTTTACTTTTAGCACCTTCTAAATTTCCAGAACCATTTTGCGGAGTTACTGCTGAGGCCCAGCTATGTGGGACACCAATCTTAGGTCATGATTCAGGGGCTATTGTAGAAAATGTTGAACCATTTAAGACTGGTTTACATTGCCATACCTTATCTGATTTCAAGTATGGAATACAGATGGCATTAGATGGTCGCTTTGATAGACAGTATATTCGTGATAGAGCATTACGGCTTTTTGACATGTTTAATGTAGCAAAGCGTTATGAACATGCTCTAAAGAGTATATTGGATATTTATTCAAGTGGTGGATGGTATTCAAAGAATGTACATATTACCTGCATGGATCCTTCTGTATCAAACCCACCTCTACCAATAATAGATATAAAAGAATATGAATCATGGCCTGTACCTGAAGAGTCAAAAGGACTTAATTATTTAGATAAGATTGCCTTTGTTCCAGAAGATTATATATATGATTCAAAAGAGGTTAATATTCCTCGTATGTTACATTTAATATGGGTTGGACCCAATAAGGGGCCTAGTTTTTTAAGATCAAATCTTGAGGGCTGGGCTAAATTAATGCCACATTGGAAAATTCGCTTATGGACAAATATTGATATTAATACAGATGAATTCTCAGAAAAGACTATTGAAATAATTGATAAGGCATCAGAGGGTGCTCAAAAGGCTGATATTATGAGATACTTTATCATTGAGAAATATGGTGGAGTTTATATGGATGTAGATGTAGTTCCAAATAAATCTATTGAACCACTAGTATGTTTTAAGGATACAAATCTAGTTGTATGCCATGATCTACCTCTTACATGGGGTTATATAAGTATTGGTTTTTTTGCGGCAAATCCAGGACATCCTGTACTTAAAACAGCATGTGAAATGTGTTATAATGTAGAACTTAATACACCAGATATTCATATGAAAACAGGGCCACATATACTAGGTCAGGCTGTACAAAATACAAAATTAAATGAGAAAATATATGTTCTTCCTGTAAAATCATTTTATAGAAGTGAAAATAATAATGAGCGTTTTGGTCACCATACATATTCTAAATTATGGTAATCATGTTGCATAATCTATATTCATATAACATACATCACTATAAGAACCACGCTGATATCCTATACTTGGTACAATTATATACCAGTTTGTTTTTGATTGTAGCGAATGCCAGTATATATCAAGGACATATGCCTTATCATTTGCAAAACCATGAGTTTGTAAAAGTTGTGAAGACTCTTTAAAGTTTTCTAGAAGAATTGATGCAAACTCTTTTGTAATGATGTATGATGATGAAGATATAGTTTTTAAAACTTTTTTAAGAAATGGATATTCTGTATCAAGTACTTGATAAAATAAATCTGCCTTATAATAATTATTATATGATAATTGCACTAAATCAAAATTTAGACCTGTATCAAAAATTTTTGAGATATCTGGCCAAAATGTTTCTTTATCTTTATACATAAAATCATCTTCAAAAACCATACAAATATCTTTTCCAGAAGATATAAATGTTTCTAAGGCTAATATATGACTTTTTGTACAACCAAGGGCACCAAATTTAGGTTCATAAATACCATTTATTCTTTCTATCTTTTCAGAAGGAACTTGAAGGTCACTCATACATTCTAAAAACTCACCATTCCTGTCGGTACGATGTTCAAGGTTAATATAGTATATAGTATCAATATGATTCATATATACTATATTATTATTATTATTTTAAACTAATTACAGTGGAATATTTGCGGATGATCCTGTTTGTATTAAACTTACACCATCTGAAACAAATGTCGCTGTAACAGTCTTTGCAGAAACAAGTTGTAAATTAGTCATTTTAATACCTGCTCCTACTAATACTGGGGGATAGCTATATGTAGGTGCTTTAACTATTAATGTAAGGGTCATACCTGCTGGAGGAATAACAGATACAGCACGAGGAGTTGGTAAAGCTGTACCGCCTGAGGCACAGTATACATTTATATTATTTAAATTACCACTTGTACCATTTAGACCAGTATATCCTGATCCAGTTAAATCCAATATAAATACATTACCTCTTGTAGGGTTTATAAAAACATCGCATGGAGAATTAGCTGTATTTGTCCAAGCAGTACCAATTAATCCTGTATTATAAACACTCATAGGAATAACATGGCCTGCTAAATAGGTTCCAGCACTTATTGATGTACCTGAAATTATAGTTCCACTAGCAGTGATATTTCCTCCAGCAACAATATTACCAACAGCAATAACATCACCGCCGGTATAAACTGGCGCACCTAACCGTGAATGTGAACCATCAGTTTCACCATCATCCACAAATTCAACAGGATTATTGGCATATGGAGCAAATATAGTAGCGTTTGTATCAATATAACCACTAAATCCTGTAATGGCATCATAGACCTTTGTCCAGATATGATTGTATCCAGAAACATAGTTTGCATCTCCAGATTGTAGTCCAGGATCAACACCAGGGTAAAGTTTACGACCTACTTCGCGTAAAATGCGCCCAGCCGGACAATTAGTCATATCAAGACCCGAAAGAAGGGCAAGGGATCCTGTAGTTATAGGACTGGCTAAGGTTGCTGGCGTTAGTGTATAGCCATAAAATGCATAGTTAAAGGGGGCCGTAGATATATACTCTTTTTTTGGCCGAGCATTATATCCTATCATAGCATAAGCCATTCCTTTATACTAGGATTAAATAATATTTTATATCCTACTAGTATAATGCCACCTCAGACTCCGGCCCTTCCACCTCATTTAAGAGGAATAAACCCTGCAGCATTTAATAAATCAAGAATACAACGAGGAATAGCAAAAAATCTTAATACATATGAGCGTTGGCATAATGGTTCTGCTCCAAAGAGTGTAAGTAGTATGTATTCTGGTAATAATAATAGTAGTGTTAATAATAGTGTATATGAGCCTAATAATAATATTTATGGACCTATTGGCGGTAGAAGATCTAGAAAAAACAGAAAGTCTAGAAAGAGTCGTAGAAATAGACGCAATCTATAATAATCTATTAAATACTAAAGCCCAATTCATTATTAAATTCAATATTTCCTGAAGTAAGAAAGTTTAGACCAAAGACTCTAACTTTAACACCTTTATCCATGGCATTAGAAACTGCATTAACATATATAGGATCCTCTTTGTTTAATTCTAGACCACCATTACAGTCATTTCTTGGAACAATATAGACTAAATACGCAGAATCAGTATCTGCCCTTCCTCGCAACTCTGCAAGTGTTTCGGCATGTTTAACAGCTCGTGGGCTAATGGTATCTTTTATAGACTTTCTATATCCATCTGGAAAGACTGCTTTTCTTTCTGATCTATTTCCAACACATCTACTAATCATGGCATTCTTAACTTCAACATAAATTTTCTTTCCATTATCTAATGTTCCTACAAAATCCAATCGTGTATGATCATTAATCTTTACTTCTGTTTTCCATTTCGCTTCTGATGAAATTTTATGAAGCAATTTAGATGCCATATGTTGACTAATCATTGGATGAATTCCAACATAATACAGTCCTTCATTATCAACACATTCGGCAATTTGTGCAGTATAATCAGTCTTTGCTTTATCAGCAGATTTAGAAACATAAATTGTCCTACATGCAGACACTAAGCCACAGCAACTTAGACCAGGTGTATGACAAAGTGCTTCAGTACCATCTTCAAGTCTAATATCTGCAACATATGGACTCTTAATCTTAGCAGAGGGACGCTTAATAACTATAGCACGAAATAGTGTAGGTAGTGTATGAAGCATATGATTAATATTATTTGAGTTTATATTTTATTCAATTTTTTATAATATTAAATTAGGTATAAAGATATTTTACCAATATTACTATCATAATATAATGTCTCTACCCTCAGTAAATTCTTTTGATGTTTTTGACACACTATTAGCAAGAAAAGTTCTTAATCCGTGTGATATATTTACAATAATTGAAGAATCCTATCCTTATCCAAATTATAGAAAACAACGATGTGATGCTCAAGTTAATGCAAATGGAACTATAGAAGATACCTATGTAAAATTTGGATCAATGTACAATGTAGATAAAGAAATTTGTGATAAATTAAAAGAGTTTGAAATACAAACAGAAATAAATTATTCATATTTAATTCAAACAAACTGCAATCGTGTTAAGGATGGAGATATTCTTATATCTGATATGTATTTATCAGGAGAACAGATTATGAGAATACTTAATAGTCACGGATTCAATAAGGATGTTAAAATATATGCAACACCTTCTGGTAAAAGTAGTGGTAATATCTGGCCTCTTATTAAACAAGAATATGTTATTGGGGTGCATTTAGGAGATAATATGCATTCTGATATAAATATGGCAAATAATGCTGGTATTAATTCTGAACATACATCAGTACATGAAATAAATAAGAGTGAACAGTTTTTTATTGATAATAATCTAAGTGATTTTGGTTTACTTCTACGCCAGTTTCGCCATATGAATCCATATGCGGTAGGTACAAAAGAATATGAATTATACAATGATCAAGCAGTTTTTAACATACCACTACTAATATTAGCCTCAAATGCCTTATATAACATATTAACAACAGAAAATAGATCAAAACTCTTATTGATTACTCGTGATGGATGTTTATTAAAACATATTTTTAAGATGATGTATCCAACTATTGAATGTATTGAATTACAATCTTCACGAAATGTACATAGAAATCCTAATGAAGAATATAAATTATATTTAAAGTCTGTATATAATAAGGATACATGTTTGATATTTGATGTACATGGTGCATTTTGCAGTGGTAGAGAGTTATTCAAAGAATTATTTGGATCCTATCCAAGAGTTCATCTTTTAGGGTATGATAGTTTTTTTAAAGGCTCAGAGACTTATGCTGAATTGACATATTCATCTAAAGAATGTTTTGAAGCTTTTAATATTGATTGTGTAGGTTCATTATTAAAACTAGAGAATGGTAACTTTTTAAGATTACCTATTATTGAATATGAAATTAATCATGCTTTTATATACAGAGATACTGTTATTTCATTTTGCAATTTTATAAATAATTTTAAATCTTCAATACCTTTTAACAATAGTTTATTAAATTTATTTATAGATAATATTAAAAGAGAAAATGTAAGACATTATCTTGATTTTAATGATATACAAAAAGTAATAAATAAATCTAAACCTTTATGGAATCATCAAAGTTTAACAACGATGGCAGATATTTTAAATGTAACAAGGGGAAGCATTGCTGGGTGCGGCCATAGGTATACTGAATATTATGAAACATTATTATATAAATGGTATAATAAACCATTTTCTATATTAGATATTGGTATTGGTAGATATGGGGGAAAATCAACACCGTCATTAGATTTATGGAAAGCTTATATGGGCTCTAAGACTAAGATATATGGTTATGATTCTAATCCTGAATTATTGAAATTTAATGACATAACAAATAATATAACTATATATACAGGTTCACTAACTGATCAAGCTGATATAATAAAATGTTGTAAATCTTCGTATGATTGCATTATTGATGATGGTCCTCATGATTCTTGTTCTCAACAGGTAATGTTTAAAAATTTATGGAAATCATTAAATCCTGGAGGTATATATTGTTTTGAGAGTTTACATTGGCAACCACTATCTAATTATGGTATAAAAACAAGAGATCTTTTATTAAATTGGAAGGATGGTGATGTACATACAAGTTATTTTATAAATAAAGAAGAAGCAGGTAGTATTTATAAGGATATAGAAAAAATAGAATTTTATGATTCTAAGAGTTCTAAATGGAATTCAGAAGCGGGTAAAAATGCATTTTGTGTAGTATATAAAAAGAGTGTATAATTTATAAATATTCAAGGTATAATGATTTATCTGAGCCATAATAAGTATATTTTACTTGAATATATATAGGACTTAATCTTATATCATTCTCAGGTACTCCTGTATTTGATTGATAATATCCATCAACAATTGTATTTATATTTATATTAGGATTATATTTTTGTACTATAGAAACAAGATTATGTAAAATTATATTGGCCCCTCCACAAACAATATAATCATTTAAATGATTATTAAATGCTAAATTAAATGCATTTAAAAAATTTAAATAGGATAATTTATGTATTATAATAATAACATCTCCATAATAATTTTTAGTTTTAAATACATGTTCTGAATCTTCTTTAAAAGGTAGAATTAATCCATCCTTATTAGATATATTCCAATCAATTATATTCATTTTATAAATTACATCAAATCTTAAAAATATTATATAATCATATGTGTCATATATATCTTTAATAAACATTAAAGACTCTTTAAAATTAATATTTTGTCCATTATTTGTATAGATAATTTTAATAGGTTTAAGATATGTTTCATATATTTTTAATTTATCCAAATTAGTTTGATATGTACAGAATATTATATCGGTATCTATATTGTTACTATGTAATGGTTCAATTATATATTTAAGTATATTAATACAAATTTTAGTGGGATCTTCTACTTTATTAAAAGTACCACGAAATAAAGATATTTTATTAGGATCGTATACTATATCATAATCACCACGAAATACTATTAAATATTTTTGTCGGGTCATTTCTATATAATATTTATTATATAATAAAAGTTTTAATTTAAATGGTTGGTGGCTTAAATAAATACTCTAAAAATAGTCTGAATTTGTAAAAATAAATTTATTGGAAGGTTGAAGGTTTGTATCTTATAAAGTGTTTGAAAGTTATAGTACTTATATAACTTTTATTAAATTAATGAAAGTTATATAAGCTTATGTGAGTTGCTAGGGTTTGTAAAAGTTATTGAAAACTTCTTGTTATATTATATGTTGAAATAGTTGATATGTAGGTGCACATGAATTATCAACCCTTCCAATAGTGTTTACAATCGTAGGCACATAAAGATATAATTTGTTATACCTTTATACCTTTATATGTTTATTTCAGGAGAAATAATAAAAAAAATATTAGATGACTATAATATCAATATAAAAGGAATTTTACATGTAGGTGCACATGAATGTCAAGAAAAAAAATTATATAATACTGAATTAAATGTAATTGATTCAGATATTATATGGGTTGATGCTAATCCTAAATTAGTAGAATTGAACAAAAAAAGAGGTATTCTTAATTACTATAATGCGGCCCTAGATGAAACGGAAAGGAATACAACATTTAATATTACAAATAACGGACAAAGTTCTAGTCTCTTAGAATTTGGTACTCATTCAAATTCTTATCCTTGGTGTGTTGTTACTGAAAAAATACAAGTTAAAACTCAGACACTTAAAAATTTTTATATAGAAAATAATATTGATTCAAATAAATATAATTTTTGGAACTTTGATATTCAAGGATCTGAACTCCATGTATTTCGTGGATCAAAAGATCTTTTAAAAACTGTTGATTGTATAAATGTAGAAGTTAATACGGCAGATGTATATAAGGGATGTGGGCAATTAAATGAAATGGATACTTTATTAAAAGAGTATGGATTAATTCGTGTTAAGACAATTATGACAGATCAATATTGGGGAGATGCATTGTATATTAGAATGTAATTATTTATGTATTCTGATGGATTATTCTAAGGCTTTAAGTATGTGGATTTAAAAGACCTTATATTATTTTTAATAACTTAATAAGAGAATAGATAGTTTTCTAACTATTTTAAATGTTTAGTTGTGTATTTTATATATTTATAATTTATTTTAAATATAAAGAATGACTAAAAATTTAAAAATTATTGAATCCGGCAGGCTTGGCAATTTTATAATACAACTTAAAAATGCAATACAAATTTCTTTATATTATAAATATAATATTATAATACCACCAAAAAAATTTTTTAATACAACATACATAGTTATAAATAAAGATATAACTATAAAAAATGATATAATAACGGATGAAAATAATTATTTTCGTTATTTAAAAATTAAAGATGTAGATAATATATTGTTTAATTTAAATCTAGATAAAACTTATAAAATAATTAAAGATATATTTACAATTAAATGTGATAATATATTAGGATTAAATGATTTATTAATTCATATAAGGAGCGGTGATATTTTTTATAATAATATCCATCCATTATATTTATCACCACCATTATCTTATTATGTAAATATAATTAATAAAAATAATTATGATAATATATATTTAATTTCTGAAGATAGAAGAAATCCTACTGTAGATGCTTTATTAAAAATATATCCAAA
>Ga0114974_10002452_pt1 | contig 14232 bp, 22 predicted proteins | sample S_130206_EF_Meta_FD_87318 | JGI IMG/M metagenome (GOLD analysis project Ga0114974, IMG submission 87318) | Freshwater microbial communities from Lake Simoncouche, Canada to study carbon cycling - S_130206_EF_MetaG | ecosystem: Environmental > Aquatic > Freshwater > Lake | place: Lake...
AGCAATCTAAGAAGCGTGCTGGCAATATTGCCGCGTACAGGCGAAACAGTCTGACTCCCGCTCAGAGAGCGGCTGCTACTCGTAAGGCTAACGCCGCAAAGAAAGGTGGAAAGAAGTAATGGCTATTGGTGATCCGATACAGAAAAAAATTTCTCAACGGGTTAAGGCTGGCCCTGCTGGTCGTGGTGCTAAGAAGACGATGCCAGTTAAACTCAAGGCGCGTGGTTCTGCTCCTAAGGTTGCTAAGCCTAAGAGTGAGGCCGCTAAGCAGTTGAGTGTTCTTACTAAGAAGCCTACTGCTATTGCCGCTAGAAAGGCTGCTCTGGCTAATAAGGTGCAGAGCATGAAGGCTGTTCGTGGTCGTGCGGCTGCGGCATCTGTTCCTACTGGTCGTGGCGCTTCTGGTGCTGCGGCTGGGAAGAAGACTCCTGGTACAACGACTCGCGGTCAGAGCAACTTTGTTCTTGACGCTCTCCGCAATGCAGCAAACAGTATGACTGGTAATCGTGAGCGTCTTCAGAACGAGCGTTACAAAAAGGTTATGACTAGCAAAAAGGCTGCTTCTAAGGCTGCAAAGAAGGGTTACTAACTATGTGTATGAAGTGTGGATGCTGCACCCCTAACGATCATAAGACTGGTGCTACTGACTACGGCAACAATGGTGGTTCCGCTAAGAACGGCATCATTGTTCCTGCTTCGGACACTAAGCCTGGTGGTTACGACGGGAACAACGGCTACTAGTGGCCACTCCTGCGTGGCAGCGGTCTGAAGGCAAGAACCCTAAAGGGGGTTTAAATGCTAAAGGTCGTGCGTCTTACAAGAAAGCAACTGGTGGGACTTTAAAGCCTCCTGTTAAGAAGGCTGAAGCGAAGAAGTCTCCTAAGTCTGCTGCCCGTAGGAAGTCTTTCTGTGCCCGTATGGAAGGCATGAAGAAAGTTAATACTTCTGCTAAGACTGCAAAGAATCCAAATAGTCGTATCAATAAATCGTTGAGAGCGTGGGATTGCTGATGAAGAAGGTTGCTTTTTGGGATAAGCCAAACCCGAAGAAGAAGTCAACTCCGCTATCGCCTAAGCAAAAGTCTGCGGCTAAGTCTCGCGCCAAGGCAGCGGGTCGCCCATATCCAAACCTTATTGATAATGCTGCTGCTAAGCGGGGCAAGAAGTGACTGTTCAGCAGCAACTACTTGGTCGTGGCACATACGGTCCTCGTGTCGTTACTGGTGCTGATGTTTCTCCGCTGTGGCAGTTTTTTCTTGCTCCTCCTGCCCAGAACTCTATTTTGATTTATAACAATGGCGATGTTGTTGAACAGGCTACTTTTGTAAACGATGTTATTAAAGACCCTGACGTTCATACTTATATTCTTGGTGGTACGGATTTTCGTACTGATGTAGGTACGTTTGATTACGATGCGTTGACTGCGGCTGGCTACACTTGGCGTGATGTGTATAGCGACAATGTTTATGGCGTGCAGTACGACAGTCCGTATAATTAGGAGTTTGTAATGCCTTCAATTAATTTGCCTACACCGAATAAGACTCCTGGTGATGGTGCGCCTGCTGGCGATATGAATCTTGTTATTGAAGGTATTAATACTCTTAACTCTGCTGTTATTGGTATTCCTGCTGGGCCGACTGGGGCGGAAGGTGCTACTGGTCCGACTGGACCAACTGGTCCTACAGGCGCGGCTTCTACTGTTACTGGACCTACAGGTGCTCAAGGTTCTCAGGGTGTGACTGGGCCTACTGGCGGTCAGGGTCCTATTGGTCCGACTGGTGCGCAGGGACCTACAGGTGTTCAGGGCTATCAGGGTATTCAGGGACCGACTGGTGCTACAGGTCCAACGGGAGCGCAGGGTGTTTCTGTCACAGGGCCAACTGGTCCTACGGGCGCACAGGGTCCTTCTGGTAATGCTAACGCGCATGACTCTGCGCATTTGGCTACAACGACTGTGCTTCCTAACTCCCCTGTTTATACTGCTGGAACTTTGGGTGCTGATGGTGGCTACGGTGTTGGGGCGACTATTACCGCGACAACAAATGGTCGCCTTAATCTTGATGGTTCTAACGCTCTTAATTCTGAACGGATTCTTGTTAAGAACCAGGCAACTGCTACACAGAATGGTATTTATGTAGTTACTGCTCAGGGTTCGGGTAGTTCGTTGTGGAAGTTGACTCGTGCTACAGATTATGACAATCATGTCGCTGAGCAAGTTGACCAGGGAGATTATCTTCTTGTCTCCACTGGAGCCGTAAACGGTGGCAGTTCTTGGATCATGAACGTGGCAGGAACTGGCACTAATGGTTCAATCATTATTGGTACTGACGACATTCAATTTGCACAGACTGGCGGAATAGGTCCTACAGGTCCAACTGGCCCTACTGGAGCAACTGGTTCTGCGTCTACCGTGACTGGACCTACAGGTCCCGTTGGTGCAACTGGCCCAACTGGATCTCAGGGTCCTACGGGTGCTCAGGGTATCCAGGGCATTCAGGGTAATACTGGTCCTACTGGTGCGACTGGTCTTACTGGCGCGACTGGTCCAACTGGTGCTGTTGGTGCAGCGTCTACCGTTACAGGCCCGACTGGTCCTGCTGGCGCTGCTGGGCCAACTGGCCCTACTGGTGCTGCTGGGGCGGCTTCCACCGTTACTGGTCCCACTGGACCTACAGGGGCTGCGGGAACTAACGGCACGACTGGTCCTACAGGACCCACTGGTGCGGCTGGGGCAGCATCCACTGTGACTGGACCTACTGGTCCTACTGGTCCTCAGGGAACTCCTGGTACTGCTGGTGGTACTGGCCCTACGGGTCCTCAGGGTGCTATCGGTCCAACAGGTGCTGCTGGCGCTGATTCTACCGTCATTGGGCCTACTGGACCCACAGGTGCTTCTGGTGCAGCAAGCACCGTTACGGGACCTACGGGACCCACAGGTGCTTCTGGTGCTGCCTCTACTGTCACAGGACCAACGGGTCCAACAGGACCGACTGGTGCAGCCTCTACGGTTACAGGTCCAACTGGTGCAACTGGCGCTACTGGACCAACTGGACCATCTGCTGCTGATCCTTTTAGTGTTGTTTTAATGCTAGGCGGCATGTAATGAAAATTGCTGTCTACGCTATTGCCAAGAATGAAGCACAGTTTGTGCAACGGTGGTTTGATTCCGCTAAGGAAGCCGATTCACTGCATATCCTAGATACTGGTTCATTTGATAACACTGTCACTCTGGCTCGTGACTTAGGTGTTGATGTGGCGCGGTGGGAGATTAGTCCGTGGCGGTTTGATAAAGCACGAAACATGTCGCTTGATCTTGTCCCTGAGGACACTGATTTGTGTATAGCACTAGACATGGATGAAGTTTTGGTTGAGGGCTGGCGGGAACATTTAGAGGCTGCCTATGCTGACGGTGTTACGCGCCCCCGATACAAGTACACATGGTCCTGGGTAGGTAGCAATCCTGGGCTGGTGTATGGCGGAGACAAAATTCATGCCCGTCACGGCTATTACTGGAAACATCCCGTCCATGAGGTCATTACCCCTAAGGACCCTGAACGAGAGGTACAAGGCTGGTATGGGCTGGAAATCCATCATCACCCTGATAACACAAAGTCTCGCGGTCAGTATCTCCCCCTTCTTGAACTTGCTGTCAGTGAAGACCCAGAAGATGACAGGAACTCTCATTACCTTGCGCGGGAATACTTCTTCGCTGGACGATTAGATGAGGCAAAGGCTGAGTTTCAGCGGCATCTAGGTTTGGAGTCGGCTAGGTGGGGTGCCGAGAGGGCGCAGTCGTACCGTTACTTGTACAAGATTGATAAGCATCATCTGTGGTTAGCGCGTGCGTTGGAGGAGGACCCTGGCCGCAGGGAGACTCTTTTGGACTATGCGTTCTACTGGTATACGTATGAGAACTGGGCTGAGTGCCTGAAGTATGCGACCGCTGCTTTGACAGTCAAGGAGCGGCCTTTGGAGTATTTGACTGAGGCTGAAGCATGGGGGCCGCTGGCTCATGACTTGGCTGGCATAGCGGCATTTAAATTGGGTTATTACCAGCAGTCTGCTTATCACGGCATGGAAGCGTTAAAGTTGTCACCTTATGAGGATAGACTTGTCAATAATCTAGACCAGTATAGGAAGGCAGCGGCATGACAACGATGCGCGATTTGATCTCTGATACTCGCCGCATGGCGTATGGGTCGCTGCATGACCAGATCAATCTCGTGGCTGCTCCTTATACTGCTGGTGCAACTACGTTGACACTTGATATGGATATTACGGGCATTACCCCTGGTATGTCTTTGAGTAGCGATTTGAACGTCTGGTATGTAAAAGGAACTGAATCCTCAACTAACAGTGTTTTTGTTATCCCTGGTTTTGACAACTCACCACAAAGAGACGTTGCTGTAGGACAATTCGTTTTCATCAAGCCTCGCGTAACTGACTGGTACATGTTTGAAACAATGAACCAGGAGATTCTACGTCTTTCGACTCCTGAGCATGGCCTTTACCAGATTTCTTCATGGACTGTACCTGTTGACCCAACATGGCAGACTTATGTAATTCCCGATACTGCATATGCAGACATGGTTGGAATTCTTCGTATCCGCTATCGCCTTCCTGGTTCTCCTGATGTGTGGATGGAAATTCCAGAAAAGTCATATCGCATTCAATTCACTGATGGAGTTTCGCAAATTCGTTTGCTCCGTAATATCCCTAGCGGTACTGATGTGCAATTTATCTATAAGGCCACGTTCCATCAGGCAGAAAACCTTGATGACAATGTAAACACTGTGTGTGGTCTATCCGCAACAATGGTAGATATTCCCACTCTTGGTTGTCTTGGAACGCTTCTACGTACTACTGAGTCTCGCCGTAACCAAGTTCAGCAGCAGGGTGATGCTCGTCGCGCTGGTGAGGTTGCTGGCGGCTCAAACATGGCTATCGCAGCAAGGATTGAGAAGGATCATCAGATGCGTATCTGGGAGGAAGCAGCGCGATTGATTCAGCGTGTGCCAATCGTTAGGAGTCTGTAAATGGTTCAGATTACTAACCCGTTTGACCAGCCATATTCTGAACGCACTCAGGCTCTCCCCTCATATTTCTCGCCTTCTGTCATAGGAATTGCGGGTGTGCCGTATCTGATTGATACGTCATCGGATTACACGGGTGCGGGTAGGTTTAAGCGTGAGGCTATGGATGTTGTGCAGCAGCGCAATACGAATAGTCAGCGAGATTTATTGCTTCTTCCGCAGGATGTGTGGAGGCAGCAGGTTGAGTCTTGGCATCAGGGTGCGGGTCAATCAAATCTTGATCGTGATGATGCTTTGCAGTATCGCTATGAGGATTCATTTGGTATTAATCCTTGGACTCATTGGCAGTTAAACCTTTTACCCGATACACAAAAGATGGGTTCTTATTCAGGTTCCGTTTGGGTTACTACTTATGACACGTATCTGGCTGTAGTAAACGGTTCTTCCATTTATTGGTATAACAATGTTTCTGCGTCAGCAACTGTTGGATCTACTTCAGCGGGTAGCGTATCTGTTGTCGCTATTGCTGATAGTGCGCCGTATGTTACTACTCTTACTTCTGATGGTGCTGTAAAAACTACTGCGAGTCCATCATCAAGCCCAGCATTGGTTGGTATTTGGCCTGACGCAAACTTTGTAGCATATGTTAAGGATTACATGATCCTTGGGCAAACTAATAAACTTTATAACATTACTGCGGGTTCTCCAGGGGTACTTGTATATACGCATCCAATATCAGCATTTCGCTGGCAAGCGGCGACGGCTGGAAATTCTTGCATTTATTTAATCGGCGGGGTTGGCGATAAAAGCGTTATTCATCGGGTTGGGATTAAGCAAGACGGCACTGGTTTATCTCCAGCAATTGTTGCTGCAACTCTTCCTGATGGTGAAATTGGTTATTCGATTAGCGAGTATCTAGGTTTTATTTTGATTGGTACGGATAAGGGTGTCCGTGTTGCTACGGAAAATAACGCTAGTGGAGATTTGACTCTTGGCCCAATAATTCCAACTTCTGCTCCTGTGTTTTGTTTTGAGGGCCAGGATCGGTTTATTTGGTATGGCATGAGCAAAATGAATTCTACTTACGGTGACACAGAGGTAGATATTTTCCCGAACGGAACTGTCTGTGGTCTTGGGCGCATGGACCTGTCTACCAGCACCACAAGTAGTCTTACTCCTGCTTACGCTTCCGATATTTGTGCTATTACAGAAACAAATAAGACAGTCCATTCAGTTGTAACTTTCCAGGGTAAACGGGTTTTTAGTATTGATGGTTCTGGCGTGTGGGCTGAAAATACTAATCTTATGCAGGGTGGTTGGTTAAAACAGGGAACTATGTCGTTTTCTGTGGAAGACCTTAAAACTGGTTTGTACATGCAAACTAAGTGGCTTCCGCTTGTTGGAGAGATTGATCTAGACGTTTCCTATGATTCTTATGGATATATCCGTTTAGCAAACTTTATTCAGACAGGCACAATTCGTTCTGGAAATACAAGTATTAACGGGACTCAGTTTTCCCGTATCAATGTTCGCTATGTTCTTAAGCGGGATAGCAGCGTGACAACCCAGGGTCCCACTATGACCCGTTGGGAAGTTCGCGCTATTCCTGTAAAGGGCAGGGCTTCCCGTTGGACTCTCCCAATTATGAACTATGAGGAGATTGAGATTGACGGGGTTAAATATACTCGTGATCCGCTGGCAGTTTACGACACGCTTATAGATCTAATTGAGAACAGCACTCTATTTACTCTGCAAGAATCAGGTAGGGCATATCAGGTACATGCTAAGGATTTCCTTTGGCAACCTGAGAAACTTAGTATTAATGGTAGGGCTTGGGAAGGTACGTTCGTGCTAGTTGTGGAGGAAGTGCAATGAGAAGGTCTTACGCTGGTGCTGCTCAGGCGGCACAACTTACAACTGCTCTTGGCGGTTCTACTGCCAACCTTACTATTTACTGTACCGATTGCTCTAACTGGCCTACGGGTACAGGCGGTTTCCCGTTCTTTGTTGTTATCGACCGAGGTAAGCCCACTGAGGAAAAAATTCTTTGTTCTTCCCGTAGCGGTAATGTTCTTACAGTTTATGACGATGGTATTACTAATGGTCGTGCTGCCGATGGTACGAGTATCACTACCCATGCGGCTAATGCTGTAATTGAGCATTGCATGACTGCTACAGACGCTAACGAGGCTAACCTTCACGTAAATACCTCGCCTCTTCATGTGACTATCTGTACTTCCGCAACTCGTCCTGCTAGCCCTACGGCTAATCAAACCATTTTGGAAACAGATACTAAACTTCTTTACTGCTATATTGGCAGCACTTGGCAAGTCATATCACCACAACTAGCAATAAATGACAGCAGCGTGAATGCCATGCTGCTTATGGGAGGATAAAAATGGCAACAACCTATAAGCGGCTGGGCGCAATCGCCTCTACTGGGACGATTGGAACTGCCGATACTTTGTACACAGTGCCAGCAGCAACGGCGGCGGTCGTATCGTCAATCGTAGTATGTAACACTGCGGCGACTACGGCTACGTTCCGTATTGCAGTTAGCACTACTACTTCGTTTGTAGCGGCTGGCTACTTGTTCTATGGTTTGACTGTAGCGGCTAACGATACGGCTGTCTTTACTCTCGGTGCAACGCTTGATGCTACGAATAAGTATCTGCTTTGCTCTGCATCAGCAAGCACCGTGTCATTCTCTGCCTTTGGGTCGGAGATTGCATAATGACTCTTGCTCTTGGTTCTAATGCTGGGGCACAGCGTGGACTGGTAAAGCAGACCAGCGCGGTAAACGCATTGAGTGTGAATGGATATGCCGCTCCTGGAACTTGTTCGAACGCGGTTACTGGAACCTATTCCTCTTCGGGAATCAACTACTCCTACGTGTCATTTCTTGCATCATCAACACTAGAGGTAACCCGACCAGGATTATTTGATGTTTTAGTTGTTGGCTCTGGTGGTGGTGGCGGATCGGGTCTTACAACTGCCGCAGTTAATGGCGGCGGCGGCGGCGCAGGCGCAGTTATCCTTCTTGAAAATCTTTATGTCCCCGTTGGTAGCCACACTGTGGCAATTTCGGCTGGCGGTGCGGCAAACGGTACGGCTGGAGGCGTAACCACTTTTAGCACCTACTCCATTGCTCCTGGCGGTGGTGCTGGCGGTGGATACCAGTCAAACACAACACCGTCGCTGAGGATGCGTGGCGGAAGTGGCGGTGGTGGAATGGCTATCTTAACCAGCAGTTTCCAACTTGGTGGTTTCGGAACGGGTGGTTACGGAAATAACGGCGGTGCTGGCGAAAATACCACTGCCGCAGGTTCTGGTGGCGGTGGTGGGGGTGGTTACTCCGCTGTCGGTTCCACAGGGACAACCAGTGTTGGTGGTGCTGGCGGTGCTGGATACACAACCAGTATTGCTGGTTCAACGCCGACAACTACTTGGACAACTGGTTCTTTCACATTTGCTGGCGGAGGTGGGGGGGCAAGAAACTCTGGTTCCGCTGGTGCTGGTGGATCAGGCGGAGGCGGTGCGGGTGGCACTACTGGTGTTGGTACTGCTGGAACCGCTAACACGGGTGGTGGCGGTGGTGGTTCTTATTCAACTACTGCTGGCGGTGCTGGCGGTAGCGGAATCGTAATTGTGCGAATGAGGACAAACTAATGGCATACAAGAATGCTCACGCTGCAAAGATTGAAGACGGTGTAGTTACTCAAGTTATCGTTATCCCGTTCTGCAACGATGACGATGCAGAGGTGACCGCGTACTGCAACGGTATTGGCCTTGAAGGTACTTGGGTAGATACCTCGTACATCGGTAGTCGGCGTGGCAAGTATGCGGGTGTTGGTGACACCTGGGACGGCGAGAACTTTGTCAGCCCCGTAGTTGAAGTACCTGCTGAGTCGTAATGCCTGACTGGTTAGATACACCTGGTGAGTTCCTCGCTGTCATCACTATCACTTCGATAGTGTTGGCGGCTCTCATATGGCTCATTCGGGCAGTATCCGCCATCCAGCATGAAACTAAGCCCAACAGCGGTATGTCGATGAGGGATTCAATAAACCGTATCGAGAGTAGTGTAGACAGGTTGAACGATAAACTGGATGGTCACATTACGTGGCATCTGGATAAGGAGTAGTTATGTTGGACAAGATTCCCGCTGAGGTTCGCCATATCCTCATCATGCTGCTGGCCGCTGTCCTTGGTTGGGCTTCGGACAATGTGCTCAACCTTGGTATCAGTCCGCTGTTGGCTTCTCTTCTAGGCGTGGTCCTGGGAACCCTGATCCTTTATGTAACCCCTCTTACCCGCCAGTATGGTGTAGGTAAAGGATGACTACCTCACTGAACGGCTGGCCTGTACCGCCTAGGAAACTGGTCACTAAGAAGGTTCCTGGCGCGGATAGGCGACTCACGCTCGCTGTCGATGCTGCCCCTTTACTGCTTGCTGTAGCGGCTGACTACAACAAGACCGTTAAGCGGATTGATGTGGGCAAGGTTGATGAGGGCGGCTACAACGACCGTGACGCTAATGGTGCTCCTGGTAGAAAATCTAATCATGCTTCGGGGACAGCGATTGATCTGGATTGGAGCGAGGAGGGGGCGCAGGGTTCCGCTTGGGGCAAGAAGTTCTTCGCTCAGGCCAAGGTCCGTCTTGCTATCGCTGTGATGAAGAAGCGGTATGGGAAGTGGGTCCAGTGGGGTGGGGATTGGCGTGCCCAGGATTTTATGCACTGGGAGATTAAGCCTGGTGTGACTGCGATTGATGTGAAGGCTGCCTGCTACAAGTTGGGCATTGATGCTGATGGTGTTAGGAAGGGTGCATAGTTATGGCTGAGGAAATGATGGAAGAGGTGACTCTTGCTGAGTGTCTGAAGACTCTTCTGGGCAACGAGGTTGCTATGTATTTGAAGGCGCATGGGTTTCATTGGAATGTTGAGGGGCCTATGTTCTCTCAGTTTCATGAGTTTTTTCAGGAAATTTATGAGGATGTGTATTCCAGTATTGATCCGACTGCGGAGAACATTCGTAAACTGGATCAGTTCGCTCCTTTTACGTTGCCAACTTTGGATCGTCTTCGTGAGGTAAGCGATAACAAGACTAGTACTGATCCTATAGCAATGTGTGCTGACCTGTTAGAGGCTAACGATATGCTTCTCGAGTGTATTGATGAGTGCTACCAGTTGTCTCAAGATGAGAACCAGCAAGGCATCGCTAACTTCCTGGCTGAGCGTGACAACATGCACAAGAAGTGGCGTTGGCAGTTGAAAGCAACTCTCAGGAATTAGTTGTTGTTTCTCCTGTTACTCCTGTTACTATGCGTCAAGTAGCGCATAACTTTAAGGGGTAAGTATGGCGTTGAAGGATGCTTTAGTCGCAAATATAGGTGCAAAAAAGGGTCCAGTATGTACGGCCTGTATCGCAATCAACTCTATGACAGAGGAAGATCAGCGGGACCTAAAGGTTGCTTTAGATGATCCAGTTTATACCTCTATGGGGATAGCGCGTGCTTTGAAGGCTGAAGGCTATGAGGTATCGGGCCAGACGCTCCAGCGGCATCGCCGTGGCGATTGTTTCAAGAAGTGAGTATCGGTCAGCGCCTAGAGGTGCAGGATGAGATTGACGATCTTCGCTCTACCTTGCTCAGGACTCAACGGGAACTAAAGAAGGCTAAGGCTAGGGACGACCATCTAGTAGCCGCTACCCTTCAGGCGGCCCATGACGCTACTTTAGCCCGACCCCTTCCCCCACTACCAAAGCCTAATAAAGATGTCCGTAAGAAGGCTCCAGAGGTCGCCTTGTGGCATCTGACAGACTGGCAGGGAGCCAAGTTAACTCCCTCCTACAATTCTCAGGTTATGCACAGCCGTGTCCACAAGTTTGTGGATAAGGCTATCCGAATAACGGACATCCAGCGGGAAGATCATCCCGTGAGAGACTGCCACATTGTCCTAGGTGGGGACATGATTGAGGGCATCTTCAACTTCCCCACCCAGCCGTATGAGATTGACGCGACCCTGTTTGAGCAGTTTGTGAACGTGTCGAACCTACTAGTTGAAGTGACTAGGAGGGCTTTGGCTTATTACGAAAAGGTAACGGTCACCGCTGAGTGGGGTAACCACGGCAGACTAGGGTCCAAGCGGGATGCGGTAGTTAAATCAGACAATGCGGACAGGATGACGTATGAACTCGCCAGACAAATCCTTGCCTCCAGCGGAGCAAAGAATCTCACATGGGATGATTGCCCAGAGGACATCCAACGAATTGAGATCGGCAACTACCGTGCCCTCGCTATCCACGGAGATGAAGTCGGACGCAACGGATTCGCTTCAGGAAACACCATCGTCAACCATGTCAACCGCTGGCGGTCAGGTTCCTATCCTTGGAAATTTCGAGATGTTTACGTCGGTCACTACCACACCCACTACCAATACTCGCTCGCGGACGGAGCAGGAGCGGTCTACGGGACGGGCAGCACAGAGTCAGACAACCGCTACGCCTCAGTCGGGCTTGCCTCTTCAGCGGTCCCTTCTCAAAGGCTCCACTTCATCAATCCAGAAGCGGGGAGAGTTACAGCCCAGTACCAAGTCTGGCTTGACTGATATGGATAAGTTGCAGTCTGAGGCTGACAGGATTAGTAACGAACTATTGGTACTTAGCGGCCATGTCCGCGCTTTGGTATCACAACTGCGGCTCTGGCAGGTACGTCATGGCGTTCAGTAAAAGCATCATTGTCAAACTGTCCTACGGTGATTTAAAGATGGAGTTTACCGCTGAGGGTGCTTCATGGAATCCTGACGTAGCGGACGACTTCATTCGTAGAACTAAAACCTTGTGGCGTGACGCTCTGGAATCAATGATGGAGACGAATGCTTGGGATGAGGTAGACGCTTCGGAGATTGAAGATGAGTGACATTGATATCCGCTGCCAGGATTGTGGCGCGTCAGATGCTCGCGTCTATCGGGGTTGGTCGCTGCTGTGTGTGAAGTGCGCTAGGGAGCAAGACGAGGATTAAGAATAGTAGATAACTCCTGGAGGTAAGCGTGAATATTTTTATTAGTGGAGATGCTGGATTTGTTGGCTCCCATTTCAAAAAGTTTTGTTTAGAAGCAGGATACACGGTACGGGGCTGCGACATTAAATACGGCGAAAACGTTATGGATTGGTTTGGTACCGCTACTGGTGTTGATTTGTTTATTCATTGCGCTGCCAACGTCGGAGGAAGATTAGCGATAGACAAATCTCCTCTATGGGTGGCTGCTAATCTTGCTATAGATCAAGCCGCTTTCGATTGGGTCGCTAAAACCCAAACTCCCATGTTGTATTTCTCTTCGTCTGCGGCCTATCCAGTGTGGCTACAAGAAGGCAATCCTGACAGGATACTTCAGGAAAGCGACATTACTTTGCTACCCACTATGGGAACCCCAGACTCTACCTATGGCTGGTCTAAACTGACTGGCGAATACATGGCTGAAATCGTTAAATCGACAGGTGTTCCCGTATATGTTGTGCGCCCATTTAGTGGCTACGGCTCCGACCAGTCGTCCGACTATCCGTTTGGTGCGTTTAGGGATCGGGTGGTTAGCGGTGAGGACCCGTTCCAGATTTGGTCAGACGGCACCCAGAAACGTGACTGGATACATATTGATGACATTATTGCGGCCTGTATGAAGATTGTGGAAGCCGACTATCGGAAACCCGTTAATCTTGCCACTGGTAGGGGAGTTTCGTTCGTGCAGTTGGCTGAAATGTTTGGGGCTGAAAACGTTGAACTGCTAACCGATAAGCCGCGTGGATGTTCTTACCGCGTAGGTTCATCGGACCTCATGCGCCAATTCCACATACCGCAAATAACAATAGAGCAGGGCATAGAACGTGCCCTCAGGGAGAACCGATGATAACTGTCTGCACAACTCTAGCGACTTTCGCTATGGACTCTCCTGAAGTTTGGGGGTCTTGGATGGGTAACGCTGAACAAGTCCGTGAAAACAGTGACACACCAGTGGACTATTTTGCTGCTATTCAAACTGACGCTAGAGGGCTGGAGCCGTTTGCCCCGTTCATTGAACGGTTAGAGGCTATCGGGGGACAGTATTGGACTTACGTGTTTGACGACGGCAGAACCAATGTTGATATGAGTAATCGGCTGCGGCATTTGACGTTGGGGCAAAACATTTGCACTGAGTACAGCACCGCTAAGAGAGCAACACATATGCTGTTCATGGCCGCTGACTGTATGCCACCAGATGACATTATGCCCCGCATGTTGGAACTGAACCATCCTCTTTGCGCCCCATACATTAATACTTATGGGCTTACTGGTCCTGATGTGGAGGGTCATCCGTTCCCAGTTATGGACACGATGGCGTCTGCTGCCTGCATTTTTATTAGCAGCGACGTGTTTAGACGTTTACGGTGGCGTTCCGACTATGAGGATGGCAGTGATGATCCCTGCTACCACAAGGATGCTAAAGAGTTATTGAACATTCATACTTATATTAGGAAAGATGTGATTGCTAAACATTATCCTGAAGCAGTAGGGGACTATGCGTCACGCGGCTACGACACTACTGTGGTGCGCTAAGCGCTACCTGCTTACTTGGGTGTATCGGTTTTCTGCCTATGTTTATTCCGTCATACTGCGAATACATTTGACCACTCCTCTGCTCTGGCTTCGATGCTCCAATTCCGTGACACGGTGTCACGAATCCTCGAGGATTCCTGTTTCCTATTGTTGTAGTCCAGTAGATAGGTGGCTTGCTGCCGCCAATCATCTGCCGTGATAGCGAGATGCCCTACCCCATCTTCATGAAGAAGACGATACTCAGGAAGATCACTAGCGATGAATGGGATTCCATTTGCTGCGTATTCTAAGCCTTTAATGTTGGACTTGGCGTGGTTGAATGGGATGTCGCTGAGGGGGACTATCCCTATATCGAATTGGAAGGCATCAGGGTAATGGGTAATGGGGAGAAGGGGACTAGTCCTCATACGGTGCGGATTCACTCCTGTTATGTCGTGAAACGCGGGAGCCTGGTCAGAGTGGCCTGCATGGTGAAACATAAGATCATTTTCATCCAAGAACGCTGGTAGCCAGTCCCGTAACTGCTCCAGGTCGCTGTTCCTGAAAGATGTTGCCCCTGTCCAGCCGATAATGGGCTTGCCACTGTTGAGTGGGCGACGGTGGAATTGTC
>Ga0114974_10002453_pt1 | contig 14231 bp, 1 predicted proteins | sample S_130206_EF_Meta_FD_87318 | JGI IMG/M metagenome (GOLD analysis project Ga0114974, IMG submission 87318) | Freshwater microbial communities from Lake Simoncouche, Canada to study carbon cycling - S_130206_EF_MetaG | ecosystem: Environmental > Aquatic > Freshwater > Lake | place: Lake...
AGCCCTGACGTCAGTCTGACGTCAGTTGTCATACGTCAGTTCCACCTCACCTGACAACTGACGTCAGTCCTGAAAGATTGATTAAGTCTGTTTATTACCATACAAATTTTATGGTCTATTCTAGAGGACAAATGAATGAGAACTAGAGAATCTACGACAGCCCTAGGGCTGTGAGAGTTGGTGCGTCTCGTGGGCTGGCCCGAGAGGCGTTGGGCTTGTGGATCTTATCCTACATATGCTATGAGGTGCTTCAGGCGGTGTGTCACTCCCCGTTTCCGGAGGTGTCCGCCGTTTTTTGTTTCTTTGATGTGCTCTGGGGACTATCCTCCGGAGGGCGTTTCCTTGTGTGGGGTGCTCCGTTGAGCGCGGGGGGGTTGCGGGAGGCGTACGGTTGTGGAGTATGGTCTGGTGGTTGGGGGGCTTCCGTTCTGCCCTTCTTCGGCGAGCGAGGGCCTGCGGGTTTTGAGTATGGTGTTGGCCCTGTAGGATCGGGGATGGGGCGCTTGGGTGCCGTGCAGCTGGGGGCTTGGAGGAGTGTTCGAGCTGAACTGGGGAGGTTGTGAGGGGCTGGCCCCTCAGTGTAGTTTACTTGAGGTATTAGGGAGGGGTAGGCTCCCTCGTAGGTTTGTCGTTTGGTATGTTTTCCCTCGGTGGGTAGGGTTTTTGCTCCATTTTGGTTGGTGTGTGGGGGGCGTTTGCCTAGGGTCTGCCGTGTATCTATTGTGAGTTGTAGATCATCTGTCCCTTTGTTTGTTTCCTGCTTTGGGGAGTCTTGGTGTGTGTTGGCGTAGTAGGCCTTGAGGATGTTGAGGAGGCCATGAATATTTGCCTTGGCTGTTGCTGCTTTGATTTTCTGTTTCTTTTTCTGGTTGATACCTAGTCTGTCCAGGTTTGTATCCATAGCTTTTTCGTTTATGGTTTTGGAGCCTACTATGAAGTTCAGCTGGTCCGTGGTCCATCCTGGTTTTTTGGCCTTTCTGAGAATGTTCAAGAAGTTCTCGTATTGTTTGAAAGCCATTTTTTCTTTTCTTTCTAGGTAATCTGGTAGGACATCTGATGTGCGTTTGAACTCCATGAGATACCAGATTTTCTTTTCGTTATGGTGTGCGATACCGTCCGGTCGGGTTCTAAAGAAGCGTTCCATCGCTTTGGTTTCTCTCATTGCTTTCGGATTTTTTGCAGCTCTGCATATCACTTCATCTGCTGAGGTGAGGGTTTTCTGTATTTCTGAGGTTCGAGCTGTTTCCCACAGGTTGTCTTTAGTACATATTGCGTCCATTTTGTTGTCTGCCCATAGATGTCCTATGGTGAGTTCCCCTGTCTCTGAGGGGAACTCCCATCCCTTTGGGGCTGCCTGAGCTATGCCGCTGTGGAGTGTTTTCCACGTGGAGTGGTGCGCTGCCGTGATGGCGTCTGTCTGACCTAGGCAGTATCCTGTTATGTGTCCTACTGTCTGGGGTGGGAGGTCTTCTTCAGTTGGTGTTACTCCGGTCTCTTGTAGGGCCCGTCTGCATATGTCACATCGATTGGATTTGCCTTTTTTGAATTTGCTCGTGAAAGCATTTACTGGAAAACTGTTGGTGATGATTTGTATCAGTCGGCGTTTGTCTTCCGTTCTTTCGCTAGAGGATTTTAGGTATTTGCTGATGGCTTGCCGGCAGCTAGGTTCTCGCATAAAGAAATCGGTGGTTTTTGTGGAGGTAGCTGGTATTATGGGGGAGTACGATGTGGTAGGGAGGGGGTGTGTGTCCTGATGGTTTTTCAGAATGTATTCGAGCCATCTTTTTTTGTCTTTCCAGGTGTGGTCTTGGAAGGCTCGGAGTCCTTCTGAGGTGGGGGGCTTGCCTTTGGGGAAGTTCGTTTTCATCCATCTTATGGTGCTGGTGTTTATTGCTTTTTCCATTTCTTTCCTTGCACCTGCAGCTTTCATTTCTGCACGGGCTGCGTTTCCCCAGGTGTGTGTTTTTCTCTCTGGGTCTTGGTCGTCTGTCGAGCTTTTATCTTTCTTCCACGAGAATATGGTTTTGCCGCTGGGGTGGTCCCATAGTATTTGTGGTGTGTATTCGTTGGTGTCTTCAGCATTGTGTGCCTTTCTGCCTTGTTCCGCTCGGGAGTCCGCTGCTTCATTGAGGGGCTCTCCCCTGTGGGCCTTGATTTTTATGAGGAAGGTGTTTGCACCGGCTGTGACTCTTTCTTGGAGGATTTGTATGATTTCTCGGACTATATCTCCGTCTGGTGTTGTGGTTAGGTTCGCTCGGGTGCCTTCTCCAATCCATTTGCTGATGGTTTTTAGGAGAGATTCGCTGTCCGTGAGGTAGAGGAGATCTTGGGTGCGGTGTGTTTTCCTTAGACATAGGAGGAGGGCCGCATGTTCCGCTCTGTTTGAGCTGGCGCCTTCGTTGCCTCGCCCTACTCCCGCACAGTATCTGGCGTTGTGGCGGAGGATTTTTGCTCGGTCACGGAGGTCTCTTCTGCCCCAGTGGAGTTCTTTTAGGGTGCAGAAACCTGCCCCCATAGTCCTAGTTTTTTCGTGGTTTGAGCCGTCTCCTGCTGCGCATGTGCCTGGGAAGTTGTACGCCTTGAGTCTTCCGGCTTCTGTGCCGTTCCAGTAATCTTTTTCTGGTCCTATCAGGTCCAGGATGCACTCATCTTTGTTGTCTGTATTGCTGGGGGCCTGAAGGGCTTGCTGCAGTGCGTTGATTAGGGCTGATTGTGTGTGCGGGGGTAGTGGGATAGGTGTCCAGCATTCCAGCCTGTGGTTTGCCGGTGTCATGCTCGTTTTTAGTTCACCGGTGCGCCACCATCCTTTTTCCCTGATGACTTGAGCTCTGGTTTTTTCGTTTGTTGTTATGAGGATTTTGGTGAGCCCTGCTGCTAGGAGTTTGCCACTCCATGCGTCATCGCGCTCTTTCCAGATGATACCTGTTTTTGCTTTCTGGATGTCTTGGAGGGAGTTCTCCCGATCCGTATTGTCCATGCTGTCCCATACATATATGACTTGATCGTTAACGTTTTTTTCTCCCCAGAGTGCGCTAGGGCCTCTGGAGGCGTTGTTGAAAAAGCCCGGGGCCACCACTGATGTGAGCCCGTGTATCCTGTTTGCCTTCGTGATTTTCTTTAAGGCTCTGAGGACGTATCTCGTTGGGGTTCGGTGGTCTGTGGTTTCGAGTTCTTCTTGTATGCGGCATGCTTCTGCGATTTCTTGTAGCAGGCGCGGTCTGCGTTCGGGTGTTGTTTTGGCTTGGAGGTGAGCCCAGGTGCCACACAGGATTGTGAAGCTGTGTGCCAGGTCCGTAGATGTTGAGAGGCCTGCTTTGGTGTAGATATTTGTTCCTTCATAGCTGTCGATCCATAGTTTGGATTCTACCTCAATGTGGATGATGCCGTGCTCCGTAGTGTTGGGGCGCGGGTGGTTTAGGTGGAAGGTTGATCCAAGCTTCAGGCTCTGTTCTTGGAAGTCTCGGATTCGGGGTGGGTCTGACGCTCGTGGGGGAGGAGGGTTTTTTTCCCATTTTCGGTGCCATTTGACTGCGTGTGGGTCGTTTGCTGGGTTCATCCAGTCGTTGTCGAGTTGTATGACCGCTCGCTGTGTCTTGGTGAGGTTTCGTCCTTGGTTTTCTATTCCATTGAGTAGTTGGGCCATGTCGGAGATGGCTGGGTGGAGGAATCTGGCTGTTTGCTTGCCCTCCCACTCATCTCGCTCGTTATGTATCTCTTCCGCTTCTTCTTCGAGGGGGAAACCCGCTTCCGCTGTGGTGGCCCATACTCTTTGGTCTGGGAGCTGGTGCTGATATGCTAGGAGGCTGCGTAGTTCCTTGGGGGTGAGGATGATGTCTCCATCGGCTGGGAATCTTGGGTCTGTGGTTCTCAGCGCAAGTCCTTGTTGGGTGCTGGGTTTTTGCGTTGGTTCGGCAGGGGCTGGGAGGATGAGGTTAAGGGGAACCTCTTCGTCTACGTCACCATCGTCGTAGGTGATGGTGTATGTCTTCGGTCGAGTGTTGGAGATCGCGGTTACTGTGCCATCCCAGAGGGCGCGCCCCCCACGCCATCGCGCTTGTACTCTCTCGTTGAGTTCGTATGCCGTTCTGTCGAGTGCATCTCTTTGGCCTTGTTCTATTTGCCTGTGCTGTGTTTTTTTCTTAAAGGACTCTGAGTGTCTTGCATGTTGGGGTCGCGTGGCTGTTGGTCAGTTTTTGCACGTTGCTAGGAGGTCCTCCCCTCTCGTATGGAAGTGCGCTTTTGGGGTGCGCTTCTCGCAGGTAGGGCACGTTCGGTATTCTATCTCCGCCGTTGGAATGTACCACCAGCCGTATTCTTGGTGTGGGAGGGGGTTTTGCGGGAATAGGTGTTGGGGGATGAGGACAGGGAAGGTGCTGTGTTCCATGGTTTTTAGGAGCGCGCTGTCGGGAAGCGTGAGCATGTGGACTGCGCGGGCTACATGGGCTTTATCCTGCCATCCTCGAACTTGCATTCGGAATTCGAGGTGGCCTCCTTCAGCTGTGGATCTCGGGGGTGGGTTCAGTAGGTCTTGGCTGGGGTATTGGGGGCTGATGGGCATTGCCGCTGATCCTTCGTCTGAGTTCCCTTCACTATCGTCATCTGTGGTAGCTTCTAGTTCTTTATCCGGGTTGGGTTTTCTGCGGAAGAAAGCTCCGTCGTCGTCGGGGGTAAAGAGGGTCCGGAGAAGTTGGTTGCGGACGTTGTTCTTCCCACTCATGTGTGATGGTGCAGTGAATCTTGCTTTCTCTGTTTTTTCATAGAGCTGGATGCCCATGGTGTGGGAGCTTACCGAAGCGGGGGCGTCCTGCGGGCATTTTCTTTTGCTGTCTGGCTGGTGGTCCGGGGTGACATTGCATACGCTGCATATCTTTTCACATTCAAGGCATCTAGGCGTCTGGCATAGATTGCCTTTACATACCGCTGTTTTGCGACACTGGCATTTCCAGCAGATGTTCGTGGCGTTGTTGAATACGTCCATCCAGTCACTAGGCCCTCTGCTCTGTTCTGGAGTGTGAGGCAGGTTGAAGTGGGTTTGGAGGGCCTCCCATAGTGCCGCCGTTCCTGGAAAAGGTTTCCATGTCGGGCTGTTTTCATCCATGCTGTGTGTTTTTTTCATGGTCCATATTCTCTTCGACATTTCAGTCGTGATTTGTGCAAGGTGTTCTGTGCCTTTTACCTGTGCGAGGTGGTTTAGGAGGTGTTCTTTGTCGGTCTTGTTCATGTGTGTCGCTATTTGGTTGAGTTGCTGCTGAGTAAGCGAGGGGAGGCTTGGTGAGGCTTTCTTTGGGTCGTTCGCCCATGACCATGGAATGGTTTGCTTCTGTGGCGCGGTGTGGGTCTCTGTTGGCCAATCAACTAGTGCAAGGTATGCTTGCAACGTGGCTCGGGTGCGTGCTGATAGGGCCTTAATGGTTGGGATGTTGGCTTGCCAGTGTTGTGTGGCCTTGCCGTTGGTGGGGAGGAGTGCCTGGGGTATTTTGAGTGGTGTCTGGCGTTTTATGAGGCGAATGGTTTTATGGTTCGCTCGCCATAGGTGTGGCCCCGCCTCTTTGAGGGCTCGTTCTCCATCCCATAGCAGGTCCCATGTGTCTACAGGGATGTCTAAAATTCCTCGGTGTTGGCGTGGATTTTTACCCAGTACGCGCTCCAGTTGTTTTCGTAGCAGTCTGAGGGGTCTAGTAGCTGCCGCCCATCCTAGCCCTTGGAGGTTTCGGTCTTCTATATTGTGGAAGGAGGTTTCCATGCCCGTGTAGTTGTCGCATGCCGCCAGGCGTAGCCAGACATTGTCCAAGGTGTCATCCCATTCTCTCGCTTCCGCTTCCTGTATGAGTTCTGTCCATGACAGACACAGCCAGGTCTGCTTGGCTCTGGCTAGGGCTAGCCGAAGGATCGCGCACGTGGTGTCGTCTTGCTTGGTGCATCTGGCGATGTGGGCATGAAGCGTTTGACCTAGGATCGGGATGGGCGTTGGGTTTTGGAGGAGGCCCTCATCAGTTGGGCCGACGAAAGGGAGGGAGGCGGTCGAGAACGGGAGGCGCCACGCTGTTTTGTAGGCTTGTGTCCATTTTTGGGAGAGCTTGTTTAGGTCTGCTTCTGTCCACGGGATGAGTGGGCTGAGGAATCTGAAGGTTCCGATGGCTTTCGATATGAAGATCTGCAGAGCTTCTTCGTGCACGAGATGATGCCCTTCGATGATCTCGGTGGCTTCCTTTGTTCTCTGGAAGACTCTATTCACTGAGTCTTGCATGTTGCCATTCGGTGTGGCGTAGAATCCTAGGTATCTGACCGTTTCTCCTTCCTTTGTCGTGCGGACTTGGTTGCCATTGTATGTAACCTGTATGGGATGCTTCCTTCTCTGTTTGTCTCCGTCCACTGCCATGATGGAGGTTTTCTTCATGTTAACCTTGATGCCGCTCCAGTTTTGGAATCTTGCGATTGTATCCATGAGGTGCTGCATTTTGGCGTCTGTTTGGGCGAAGATGGAGAAATCATCTGCGTACGCTAGGTGGTTGAAGGGGTCTATTTGCGGGAGTCCGTGCGAGATGCCTTTTGCTTGGCCTGTGGCTTTGAGCAGGCGCGATGCCGCGGTGATGAAGATGAGGAAGAGCATTGGGGACAGTACACTGCCTTGTGCGACTCCGGTGCTGAGTTTGATTTGGGCCCCCGGTCCCTCTGGGGTAGGGAGATAGATGCTTGTGTGTTTGTATAGCGACTCTAGGAGATCAACATCTGGTATATCGAAGGCTTTCATTAGTGCCCAGAGGGATGCTTGCGACATTGAGTTGAATGCGTTGCGAAAGTCAATGTCTGCTCGGAGGAAGCGTGCTTTTGTGCGCTGTGCTTCTTCGGTGATGGCGAGCAGCTTGCACGCATTTCTGTCTGTGCTGTTGTCTCTCCGGAATCCTCCTTGCTCTATGCCTAGGAGGTTGTTCCTTTCGATGACATCTGTGAGCCTTTCGTTGATGATGTGGCTAACCAGTTGGTGGGTACTATTGAGCAGGATGATCGGGCGGAGGTCTGACGTTTTGTCCGAGGTGGCGCCTCCCTTGTGGAGCAGCGAGATCATACCGCGCGTCTCCTCCTCCGTCATTTCCGTGGGGTTCTCGGGGTCGAGGATGGTGTTAACCCATCCTCGGAGGATTTCCTTCTCTTCGTCCGACATTGCCTTGATATGCTCGTTTTGGAGGGTGTCTTGACCGGGGGCTACCGCTGTCTTAAGGTATGTGTCGATACATTTCTTGAACGCGCTCTCGCTAATCTTTCCCCTAAGTCTCTTGCCGTGGGTCGTGATTTTCTCGTTGAAGACGCCGGCTTCGTGCATGAAGGCCATGTCTTCGACCTGTTTGACGTTGTGCCTGAAGTCGGTCACGTCCCAGCACTTTTGGCAGAATGTCTTTAAGGTTCTTGGGGAGTGGCGGGAGGTGGCATCGGGAGGTTCTTCTGGGTGTGGCTCGAGGACTGCCTTTATGCTCTTGGGGTGGTCATCCCAGCGTTTGACGTGTCCCTGAGAGATGATGCTGGGGTCCTTGTTCCGGCAATTTTCCTTCGGACAGCACGCGTGCGTGGGGAGGCCTTCTCGTTCCAAGAAGGTTTCCCATGCGATTGTCTTGTTGGTTTGCTTCCATGGGCCCGCTGTGATGAGGAGGTTGCGCTCGACTAGGGAGGTAGTGTCCCAAGAACTCGAGAGTTTTAGCAGCTCCGCAGTGTCAGTGAGGTCAGGGAGTAGGATTGAAAGTACACGGATCTCTCGTGGTTCGTTTGTTGCGGTGGTCCAGTTCATTAGGTCGTTTGTGGTAGAGGTACCAGTGTTGTGTAACAGTTGCCCTCTGTGGAATGTTTCGGACAAGGTGAGGGCCAAGGCTTTCAGCTCCAGCACCGCTGTTGGGTGCGTTCGTGTCCAGCTAAACGAGTGTGTGGATCGAAGGCCATCTTGTGAGCTTGTTGGTTGATGTAGGGGGGCGATGCTAGCGAGGAGTTCTGCTGCTGCATCCATGTTTTTTGCCCACAATGTGAGGTGGGCAGTCTGTGCCGCGTTGGTGGTGTTGATGGATGCCTGTGGCAATCTGGCCTGTAGGGCCTCCAGGTTGTGGCTTGGGCTGTGGCTTTCCGCACCATGGCTGGAGACCCAGAGCAGGCCGTTGGCGGCCGGGTGGTACAGGATGTTTGTTTGTGCCGGCGTGTACTCGATACTGAAGTTCTTCCTCGCTTTGAATTCTGTTTCTATCCTTTTTCGGTCTCTTATCCGTTCTTGGTGTTTGATTTTTCCTTTTTGCTTACAAGTGATTTCCTCTATCTCCTGTTCTTTCCAGTCGATTCGGGCTGTCAGCGCTGCTGTCCACTCGGGGCCTTGGGCATGTAGCGCAATGTCCTGAGGGGTGAGCTGTAGTTCTTCCGTGATTCCCAAGAGCGACATAGCCGAGATCGTGGCAGAAGGCTGCGGGGTGCGCAGGGAGGCCCGCATGGCCCGTTTTAGGATGCGGATCTCGCCATGAGCTGCCCGCTGCGTGGGGTCCATGTGTGGTGCACGGATGCCTTTCCTGTCCTCTCCTCCACCTTGTGGAAAGAGTTTGTCGGTTGCTGCGATGCGATTGTGGCACATTTCTTCTTTTCCTTCTTTCGCCGTGATGGTTTTTGCTGCTATGCGTTGGAGGATGTCAGCCGTTGCGGGAGCGAGCTCGGCTTGTAAGTTCTCGACGAAGGGGAGGAGGTCCTTCTGTCGGATTTTGGGTTTTCTTGGGATATGTGGGTCTCGTTCTTGGTTGTTACCTGAGGGGCCCCAGAGTTCCTGTCCGATGGCCATGGCAATGCGGGCGTGGTCATGCCCTTGTGCTCCTGTCCATTGTGCCTCACCTTGGTTCGCGTTTCTTGAGACTTGGTATAGTATGGCCATGTCAAGCTTTGCTGCTCTCTCTGAGTGGGGGTCTCTCCATGTGGGCCCTGTAGTGAGCATGAGGTCGCCTTGGGTTCTATCAAGGAACTCGGCGAGAAGGGCATCCGCCTGTTCCGTTCCTGTACTGCCTGTAGAGTAGTTTTGGCGGCCTCCGGCGACGCTTGCGTTGACATCTCCGATAATTATCTTGGGGGAGGCTCCGCACCGGAGGAGAATGCGTTCGACTATTCCTAGCAACGCTCTTTGGGACTCGGGACGGTCGGCGGTGTGTTGGTAGACGTTGATGATGTGGATATGGTGCCCTGTTTTGGTGACTGCCTCAATCCACAGGATCCTACCTTGGCCGGTTTCTTGTCTGGTGTTGTCTTCTTGGGTCCAGTTTCGTTGCTTCGTTTTCGTGAGGTCGAAGTAGTCCTCGTTTAGGCAGGTGAGGACTGCTTGTCTCCTGGATCCTCCCCATGTTCTGGTGTCGCCCTTGGGTGCGATGGTGCGGGAGCGTGTATTTGTGAATGCTTTGTAGTTTGTTCCTCTAACGGCTTCTTTTCGAAGGGAGAAGGCCTCTGCTTTGGAGCAGTCGAGGTCTTGAAAGCATGCCACAGGGAGACCTAGGGCTAGGGTGGTGTGGATTTGCGGGAGCGAGAGGTGGTGTCCTAAAGGTCCCAGATTTTGCGAGGTGACCGAGGGTGTCGGGAGAGCTGGGCTCTCGCGAGGGAGTGGAATTGTTTTGATCCATTCCCGGCATTTCGTGTCCTTGAGTGGGGTCACGTGTTGGCCCCAGAGTTGTGGGGGACTGAGGAGTATCTCTCCTTGATCTGCAAGTGTGTGTTCATTCCTTTCTCTGAGGTCTTGCAGGATTTTCTCCGCTTGTCCGTGCTTGATGGCGTCCTCGATAGTTTTGTGGAAGGGGCTATCGAGGGTGAGGCTCGCCATCGGGTCCTGGGCCAGGCTTGTGTGCCTCGGGGATGTTGGGGGAGTCAGGGGAATTGGGCATGGGCGTGGTTCTGGGTGCGGGGGACCGCCGACAGGGCGGAGTTTTCGGCATCGGAGTTTGCTGATTATGGCAAGGGATGTCGTGGGGTCCCCTTGTGTGCCAGCGAGGAGGCGGATGAGGGATCTGAGGAAGCTGTTCCGGGGCCCGTCTATCTTCCAGACCCTGTCCCCTTTTACTTTCCTTCCTAGGAAGATCTGTTGTCTTGTGTGGCCCGGGGCGGTGTATGCCGCAGTGATGCTGGTAATGCCACATACTGTGGTGCCCCACTCCTGGGCTATGGGGCACCATTTCATACCACTGCCTGGGCCTACAGTGATGCCATTCCCGATATGTAGGGCTAGTAGGGTGCCGGCCAGAATATCCAATTCCAGAGCGGTGTTGGGGCGTCTTTCCAATGTGATCAGGCCTTCCACTCCTTTGCGGTGGTTTTTCCGTTGGGTGGGTGTGGTTGCCTGTTTGTGGTATGCGAAGAAGTTGATGTCCTTGATTTCGAAGGGTGCCAGCTCCGGCAGGGCTGTCGCAACGATTTGGTTCAGGGTGCCCAGGACTCTGTCCCTGGTGAGGGTTCGGTCTAGGGTGGGAGGGACTGCAGTGGTCATGGTTTGGGCAAAGTGGATGGCTATAGAGCTGTCTGCGACCCAGGTGCTATGGCCTATGACCGGGGCAAGCTTTGCATGAGCCCGAACTTGGGAGAGCCAGTTCGGGGCTGTGGTGATGGCGTTAACCAGCAGCGCTCCTAGTCTTGTGTTCTGTTCATTGTGTGTAAGGAGCCATTCCTCAAGATGTTCAGCGGTGATGAGCCCTAGGGAAAGCGAGATTTCCTCGGGTAAGCCTTTCGGTATTCGTGGGGGAGCGACTGCTGTAAGAAGGCCTTCTGCCGCGCGGAGGAGCTCTTGTCCAGCTACTTCTGCGAGGGCTGCTGTGGTGTTGCGCGTTGCTTCCGGTATTGGGGCGCAGGGGCCTGTGAGGAGGAGTTCGCCTCTAGGCATCTTCGTGGCTGTGCCCCACATTTGTCGGAGGGTGCAAGGGGTGTTGTATGGGCGGATGCTCGCTGAGTGGATTTGCCAAAGGTCGCTCAGGGCTTGCTCTGTTTGAAGTTGGACCAGGAGGAGAATGTCTTCCTCGGATGCCCCCAAGGCGGTGTAGATAGGCACGAGGTGGGACATGGCTTTCCTGTCTCGGTGGCTCTTTGGGGTGAGGCGCATCTGGTGAGATTCTTGTTCCGAGACGATCTCCAGACTTATGGGGCCCAGGCTTCCTTGTATCTCAGTGTCACCAACAAAGAGGCTTCTGAGGGCGTCCGTTGTTGGGAGGTGCACTTGTATAGACGCGGTGAGAGTGATCGGCTTGTTGGGGTGTTGTGTGCGTTCGAACCGTTGGGTGTACTCATATGCTGGGTGGAGTCCGGCTTGTGCAAGGAGCTTGAGGGCTGCTTCTGTATGCGGGACTGCTAGGTTTGATGCTCTTATGTGTAGGGGGTTTTGAGGGTTTGAGCCCTTGGTAGTACTGTCCCATTCAGTGGTTCTTCTTGCTCGTTTGAGTGCCTTGATGGCCGGTTTCATTTTGGTGTTGAACCATTCTTGGCTTTGCGCTGTGAGGAGTGCCCAGTCTTCTGGCTCGAAATTGTTTAGGTCTCCCGCAGCTTTAGCCAGAGTTCGGGAGGCGATTGATATCGGGGAGGGGCGCGGGGGTGCTTGTGGACCTGTCTGTATTCGGTGTAGGAACGTTTCCCTGGCGAGGAATGCGCGGGCTTCAGCGTCTTTTGTTTTTTCCTTCATGGTTTTTACCGGCACCATTTCAAAGGCTGTCTGTGTCGCGGTGTAGTGCTGGTTGTCCTCTTCGAAGCTGTCGCTGTGCATGCTGTGTGTGTCACGTTCCTGCATGTCTTCTTCGCTTTCATCCTGTGGCTCATTGTGAGTACCATTGTCGTCTTCAGAGCTGTACCTTTCTACTCTGTCGGCTGAGCTTGTTGGACAGTATAGTGTGGGTGCCCGTGGGAGCGGTTGTCTTGGAGCTGTAGGAGTGCCGGATGGCTCGTGTGCTTCTTGGTCCGGTTCTTCGCTGCTTGTTGATGGGCACGCACATGCTCGTCCGCCGCAGTCCGGGCACTTGTTCCATGACTCGTCCTTTGTTTTTGTTTCCTTGCGGGGGCTTTTCCTTGCCCTCTTTCCGGCTACTGAGTGGTCCTGTTTTTCTCTTCCCTGTTGCATGTGGTGTGGAGCTGTACGGGTGTCGAGCGGCTCTCTTGTTTCTGATTCCGAGTCTTCGCTGCTTATTTGTGGGCACGCGCATGCTCTTTCACCGCAGTCTGGGCATTGGTTCCATGACCTGTTTTCCATTGCTGTTCTTTTGAGGGGGCGTTCCCCTGCCCGCCTTGCGGCTGCTGGGTGGTCTTTCGGTCCTAATTGTTTCTGCGGTAGCTTGGGGAGAGGTTGGGCGTTGTGGGCATGTAAGTTTCCATCCCGCTTGTCATAATCGAGGGTAGGGGTGTTGTTTAGGCATTTGCTGCAGATATTTGCTCCAGCGTGTGTTGCGGCAAGTTTCTTAGTTTTTTTGCAGCGCGCGCATGCTCCTAGTGGTGCCCTGTCGGTGAGGGACATGGCTATATGCATGAGCCGCGCTCGCATTAGTGTTATGGGCAGAGTAGTTGATATTGCGGTCTCTATGGGCCAGCCTCTGGTGATGTTGATTAGTCTGGCTATTACAAAGATTCCGCATGAGGTGCCGTCCGTCTGCTGAACGGATTCCCATACTGCACTGGTCCTAGGCGGGAGCATGCCGGGAGGTTGGGAGGGGTCCGTGCAAAGGGCGGCCGTGAGGTGAGTTTTCCTGTCAATTGTGAGAGGCTCCAGTTGTGGGGCGGGGTCTAGGGAGTCTTCCTCGTCCCAAATGACCCGTTTCCATGCCCAGATTATATCGGCGGCCTTCTGATGTCTAGTTTGGCTTGTGCAGGACTGTAGGGAGTCGAGCAGGAGCTGGGCGTTTTCTTGTATGAGAAGGACACTGAGGTACCAGTGAACATTTGGGATGTTCACTGGGAAGCATATTGTTGTGGCTCCGGCTGGCTTGCGAAGCTCGGGGATCCCTCGTAGGTTGTGCTTGAGGGAGGCCCAGTCTCCGTTCTCTTCGAATTTTTTGTAGGCGGCTTCTAGGTGCATCCATGCGAAAGTGCAAAAGATGTGCACTTGTGGTCTTCTGTGTGGGGAGAGTCCCCATTTCATCGTGTCCCCCCAGAGGGCCCATCGGAGGACTTGGTTGATTTCGAATCCTCCGATCATGTTGTTGGTGCCGAAGGCTTGCAGGAGGGGGAGCTCGCAGGCGGTGCATGTGCCCTTCCAGAGAGTTTTGAGTTCATCTTGGTGCACCGTTACGACATCCTCCGCCGTGCGGTTGAGGAGTGCTGGGGTCATGTCCTCAGGGAGGAGGGACCCTCGACAGGAGAGGAAGATGGAGGCCGAGCGAGGGAGCTGTAGAAAGGTTTTTATCTGAGGGACTAAAGGGACCGTTTCTTGTACCGCAAGGTATGAGAAGCTTTTAGGGTTGCTCGTTCTCTGTATGCATATTTCGTGTGGGTTGGTCGCGCGGCTGGGCTTAGGCTGTTTGCCTTGTCGCGCGATGCTGTGGTGAAGGGTGACATGGTCGTTTTTGAGATTTGTTTCAATGGCATTGTACTGGGGCTGGGGCGAGGGGTTGAGGGCATTCTGGATGCTCTGGAGCCATGTGTCGCGTGCAGTGGGCGAGGGCGGTTGTGAGTTACAGCGGCCGGAACATTTGCAGCAGGCGCACGTGAAAACTTTCTTCCATGTGTCTATCTCGCCGTACGAGATGTAGACTTCCTCTTCTGTGTGGATATCTTTAGTAGCTCTGAGGGCTACCCCTTGTAGGTCACGCCACTCTCCGGTTTCGTTTTCTACCAGAACAATCATTGGGGCGATTTCAGCATTTGTGCATTGGTGACAGCATGAATGGTTCGCGTACTGTCCGAGGCCAGCGGCCGGTGGCGTCGTAGTGAGGAGCGCCTTGAGCTGGCTTGAGGGTGAGGACCGGTTGATTAGGGGCTGGTCGTTCGGGGGTATCCAATATGCTCCTTCTGCTTCTACTACATATTGGAGCCTCTCGTGGTCCGGTTCGCGATTGATTTTTTGTCTAAGGGCCGTGAAGGTGTTATGGGCAAGCGGGTGTGTTTCTTTCTGTAGGGCGTGGCCTCCGAATTGTGTGAAAAGTGTGCCTTTGGGAATAAAACGCGCTGCTTTGAGTGGGCGGCTGTTGGAGACTAGGCCTGGCGTGTGCCTGAGGTGCACCCAAGTTTCAGTCTCCCAGATGGGGAGTTGGTTGGTGCACGAGGCGCCT
>Ga0114974_10002454_pt1 | contig 14224 bp, 21 predicted proteins | sample S_130206_EF_Meta_FD_87318 | JGI IMG/M metagenome (GOLD analysis project Ga0114974, IMG submission 87318) | Freshwater microbial communities from Lake Simoncouche, Canada to study carbon cycling - S_130206_EF_MetaG | ecosystem: Environmental > Aquatic > Freshwater > Lake | place: Lake...
GTCAATGTCGTTTGATTTCTTAAAAAATCCGTGTCGTTTTTTTGTTGATTTGGTTTTTTTGTGGTTTTTGGGTCTAGTCGTAGGTGTTCGGCGCGCGCGTGTTGTTGGGCTGTTCTTTTTTGGTTTAGGTAGTTATTTCCTCGGGTTGAATTGCATTTTTTGCAACTTCCACAAAGGTTTTCAAGGTCGTCTGTGCCGCCTCTATCTACTTCAATTAGGTGGTCTGCTTCGGTGCTTGGCGCTTTGTGGCACCAATGGCAGGTGGGTTCATTCTCGAGGACTATGCGGCGGTTGCGCATGAATTCGGGGCTGTTGCGTTTGGTCATGGTGTTTTCCTTTGGTGTGTCTTGGTGATGTTACTAGCGCCCTTGGGCTTCGCCCTGCGGTTGCTTCCGAGTGTGTAGTGGTGTCGGGTGTTTGTGCCCCCCACATTTCACAACGGTTTGTTGTTGGCTGCCGGACTGTTTAGGGTGGAACACCAATCGCCTTTTGTGTCGTTAGGGAACGCTGCAGTGGTGACTTCCCCCAACAGCCATTCAAGTAAGTCATCCCAGGTGGTTAGGCGCGCCACTTCTACCCTCGTTTCCGAGTGTTATGCCAACACAGTGCAAATCCGTATGTGGCCATGGTCGTATTCAATTATTAGTTGGCTAGGAATTCCTGAACTTAGCCCATCACTTCCGGAAGAATGGGTACCAACTTTTTAATCTTTTTTAATCCCTTGAATGATTGCGATGCCAATTGATAGTAGTAGCGCATACCAAGCAAGGATTATCACCGGACACGCCCCAAACCTGATTGCCGCATTGCTTCAACATTGGCTTCACCGTATCCGGCAAGCATTGTTTGAATGAATATGCTTCCCTGGTCAAATTTGAATGTGGATGGAATCATGATGATGGCTTCGGCATCATCCCACAATTTGTTTGCCCAAGCGGACTTAGCAAATGGCACTAGACAAATCCCATGATGGTGTTGCATGAACTTATGCACCCAGGGGGTGGTTTTACTAAATGGTGGGTTCATCCACACATTGCCAAACCAATCACTGGCAAGGCCATCGGATTCTTGGGTGAAGAATTCTCGAGCGGTGCCATGGGGCGGCCCCGATGGTGGGCAGGCAACATCCAAATCAAATGTGATTCCCAACGCATCAAATAACCACTTAGGAGTCCAGTAGTCATCGCTGGTGTTGCACTCTTGGGGCATAGGAAAAAGGGCTTCCTGGTTCAGCATGATGCCAACCTTTCAGCTATGAAATCAATATCCAACGGCCGCCACAAATAACATTCCGCGTGAGGGCTTAGGCGTTCCAGCCAATCATTTTGTGCCGGTGTTGTTTTGCCTTTGGATGTTTTCAATTCGGCAAATATCACGCCCCTAGTTCGGTGGGCCAGGCAAATGTCGGGAAAGCCCGGTGAGCCTGTTGTTATCCATCGGCCTTTTGAAGTCATTGATGGAGTTGAATGATGAAATGACCAGTCATACATATAGGCCAGCGCTTTTACCTGTTGCAAAAATGCCGCTTCGGACATTTCTTTCATTTGTTTTGACCTAGCAAGAATCCACACATGAATAACGCAATGGACATGATGACCAGGGTTGAAATGTCGGCCATTAGAACGGCTCCTCAGGGGTGTCGTATGTGGGCGCTGGTTGTTCACCATTTTTCAGGCTGTCTATGTATTTTGAAGCGTCAGTTTTTGTGAAAGATTGAAGATTATGCGGCGGAATTTTGCCCATGGATTTGCATACGGCGCGAATCATGTTTTGTTGCTTTTCTGTGGCCATATTGCTGTTTTCCGTGATGGTAGTTTCACCTTGCATTCTTTGAACTTTCCCCATTTCTTCACGCGATGGGCGTTTGTTGAAGTCGGAACCACTTAGGCCGGCATTAGCCAACGCGCGGCCCACGGCCCCTGTTTCACAATTCTCGAGGTGTGATGTTTTGTTTACATTGCCCTGGCCGCGTATTTCTTCGGCCCAACCGGTAGCGATGATTTCGCCATCCAGCCATAATTCGGCCTTGAATACGGCAACATCGGAAAGGTAGTGCACTAGGTCAGTAATTACACGCGCGTCAGGATGGGCTTTCAAGAATCTATCCAGGCGGCTGGCCACGGGTTCATAATCGTCAAGATTGAAAGCCATCACCAACCGCCCATGATTCTACGAATGGCGGCAACATCGTTTGAATCGCAAAATAGCGAAACACTACTAATTCCAAAATCAAGCGTGATGACGCTGAAACCATCGTGGTCGCTGACCTTGCAGGTGATGTTGTCACGGGTGACATCATGCAACCCTAAGTTCCCCATTTGTACTTTTCTATTCATCGGCATCCACCATTTGAACTTTGGATAAATATGTGATGCCTTTGGATGGGCCACTTGAATTCATGGCTGGATGCCATTGGTGCCGGATAGTTTCGGCAATGTTTGGCAATGCGTGAAGCGCCCCAACAGCCTCAAGGATGAGGCTTGACTCTTTGAATCGTAATTCCAACGCTAAGTTGTGGCTCAAATTGGTTAGTTTGGCGATTAGTTCGCCGGTAAATGTTTCCATTTGTTTTTCCTTTGTTATTTTCCTGATGTTACGCGCCAATGGCCTAGTCCGCCATTGTCGTATAAATATCGGGCCACTTTGACATTGCATTCCGCATTTAGTAGCGCCGTAATCACATCCTTTTTCTTACAGGTTGCCCGTGTCACAGTTGCCCATGAACCTTGAATCTGTAAAAGTCCCACATCGGGGCGGCCCGTTGATTTGCGGACAACGGAAAGGCTGCCTGGGTTGCATCGTGATTCACGGTATGCAATACGCGACATAGTTGGAACCACTTTGGCTGGGAAATGCCGGCGCAGTAGTGGTTCCCACTTCGGGCATGAACCGGAAGTTGCGTTAACGGCCGATGGGGTTAATAGGGCGGTGGTAAGCATAAAAGCCATGACAATTTTCAGCGCTTTTCCAGTTCTGTTGGCGGCCCCCATGAATGCCAATTTTGCGCGCGTTGGCTAATTTGGGTGTATTCAATCAGGCCTGTGGATAAATCTGTGAAGATTTGAACCATGGTTAGTTTGTCCTTAGATTTTAAAACGATATATCCCCAATAGGCTGGTTTTTGGTTCATGGCCTGTTTGCCATCATTTTAAGGAACAGCCAACAAGACACCCAGCCCATTATAAAACTGTAAAGAAACTGTGTGTCAGTCATGCCCAGCCCCTAACCATGTCAATACCTGTTTGGGTGATGGCACACACAATGCCCTGAGAGCCACTTGTAAGCGCTCTACGGATGCCCAAGTCCTCAATTAGTCCAATGGTGCGTAAGTCTGAACAGCGCTTCCAATAGCCCTTTATTTCATGGCCACCAAGTGCGGCTCGAGCGCCTGCTTCCTCATCAGTCAGGCCAAGAGTTGCGTAAAAATACTGCTCTAGCAGGATTGCTCGATGGCTTCCAATTCGCATTGGTGCAATTTGGCGTGAGGTTTCAGGGTCAGAATTCCTAAATAGTGGCAAATCTTGGATTAGATAATCCTTCATTTTTGACATGTGTTTTTCCTTTGTTGAAGCCCTTTGAGTGGCTAATGATGACTATACACAAATTGCGATGACGGTGATGGATACCCCAATGGAAACAAAGGTACCCACCACCTAGCCCCCACCACGCTCAAACGAGTGGGGAATTCTTACGGTTTGGGAATGCTACGCCATACCGATTCATAGTCGCCGGGTGACATGTCGGCATATTTTGGGGCTAGTTCAACATGAATCCAGGTGGCCTTTTGGGAACCGCCGTTGTCATCGGCTGACCAGTCTTTCCATCCGCGCCCAATACGCCATCCACGGCCCCAAGTTTCACAACCCTTTTTGGTTATGCCGGAATAATCATGCACTTCTTCCAACCCTAGGGTGGCGGCGTGTTCTACAAACCACAGGATGGCTTCCTTGCCAGCGGCCTTATTGGTGCCGTAGGAAGTATCAAGCGCTCGAGCCGTGGCATGCACCGACAGGGTGCCGGGCTTGCCTTTGATGTCGCGGACAACCCAAGTGCCTAGATTTTTGAATTGCCATCTACGGTTGCATAAATAAACAAATCTTTCCGTTCCTGGTCGTTTTGCTTTTGCAACGCCATCGGAAGTTCCTGTGTATTTACTCATCGGATTTGTCTTTTTCTTTTGTTGAATTCTTGAGGCCGTTGGATGCCAACAGGCCAGCCAGGACTCCGGACATTGTGAGCGTTAGCGGTGACAATACGGCCCAAGCCTCGGAGTCATTGGGGCTGACTTCCAAAGGTTGCGTTACAAACAAAAGCCCGAATAGTAATGAAAAGACTGTCCCAACAAAAGCAATTGAAATTGCAAGGCCCACAATAAGAATTAGGCGCGCTTTAATTTCTTCGTTGGTGTGGCGTGGTCGCATTTTCACAGGCATTTTCCGCCGGTTCCGTATCTAGGCGCTGGGGTTGTTGGAATGATTGTTTCGGTTACGCCGCGCAATGCTTTATTTTTTACGGGTAAGCAATTCAATCTTTCTCGGTCAGCGCATGCTGTAAGTGATGTCAAAAACACCAATAGAACAAGGCTATTTTTCATTTGGTTCCTCGGGTGTCCAACCTGATTCAAGGAGTGTTGCGTATTCTTCCTCAGTCATTTCGCGGACTTCATCGTCAATTTGAATGTTTGGTCTTGGCATGGTCTAGGCCTTTCTGTATCCGTAACAGGTCACGGTTCCGCCTGTAATCGTTCCGGCTGATGGTGCCAAGGTAAACGCTGTGTAACTGGTCGTGTTTTGCAGTGAGCCGTTATAGATGCCGTAGTTTGTGAATGACAAGTTGAACGCGTTAATTAGAGTGTACCTAGCCAAGAATGGGTTATGGATGTCACAATCTAAAAGCATTTGATTTGTGTTCCCACCACCAGCATAAGTAAATGAAGCAGTGTTTGTATCTAACGCGCCAGCAGGTGTTGCCGATGCTGCGTTGTTATAAATTAGACCGCCGTAATAGCCAGTAGCTGTGCTACCAAGTGCCAATGTAAGGTGCAAAGTTGTAGAGCCAACGCCACCGCTATAAACAATTTTGTAACTGTCAAAGTTGGTGTTGAATGCGCTTGTTACGGTCACGCTCGAGACGGCGCTGCCTACGGTGACGCTAGTGACATATTGAGCCATGCCATTAGTGAGGTAAGTGTTTGTATCGGCTGACGTTAGCACGGAACCAGCGGTGAAAGTTTTTATTGCCATAATTGTTATCCTAATTTATCCTGGTCAAGTACGCCGTAATAGGTGGAATTCAGCGTGAAATTAAATTTGACTTCCGACAATGGAGTCAAGTTGTAAAGAATTGTTGTTTCGGTTGGGGTGCCATTAATGGAACCGCCTTCAACCAGGCAGGTGTATTTAGTTCCACGGAAATTGATATTGACGGCGTTACCGGGATAAGCGGATTTTATTGCGGCATCGTTTGTTTGGCCTTTGGTTTGAACCCTGATGGATATGGGCCTCGAGGTTGCAGTGCTAAGCGTTGAAAGCGCGTAAGTTGCCGTTTGTCCGGCTTGCGTGGTGCTTACATCGTAGGTGTCAATGTCCCAAAATTTGTATCCACTTCCTGCCGACTGCGTGGCAAGGCCTACAGGGTTCACATTGACTTTAGTCGCGTAATTTCCTGTTAGCCCGGCAACTTCAAATTCATTGTAGGTGTTACCAATTGCGGCCACTTGTGGCGTGGTGTCGGTGAATTCGGCCTGGGGTGTTGATGTTTGATATATGCCGCGAGCTGTCCAGTTGATTACGCCATTCAAAAAGTCGTAGTTGCCACCAGATAACATTCCCTGTTCCGTGGCAATAATCTGATTCAAAACGCTAAGCAAATTTTGATTTGTGAAACTTTGGGCTGATAGGTACGCGGTGCCGTTTCCACCGCCAATATAAACATCAATGTTGATGTTGGCCAGCGTTGCCGTGTTAGATAGGGCAAATCCGCTTTGGGTGTTGTTAATCCATGAACCCGTAACATTTGCTTTTCCTGCGTTCCCGAGGCTGTCCTGCAATGTCAATGTCCAGGTGTCGGCGTTTGAATTGATGCCGTAGTTAAAAACAAAATCCGTTACATAAAAGGAATATGACCAAACCTCGGTAGCGCCGTTTAGTGCCACTATTTGGAAATAATCACCAACAGCGATTGTGGGCGGACTTGTATATCCGCGGCCCGTCACTGTCACATTTGAAGCACGAAACGGGTCTTGCTGGTAGTTACGGCCAAAACCGATATTGACATTTTGAATGTTTGTTAATGAAGCGCCACCATTGGGCCGGGCTTCCCAGGTATAACTAGGCATTATGAAACCGTGATTGGAACGGAACCATTAATCCGCATATAACGCCGCAGGGCATCCACAACAGCGTTGGGGTCACCACCGTTCACATGGATAGTGACATTGGTACCGCTGCCCATGTCGTTTATTTTTGACAGTGGAACCACGGCTTCCGGGCCTTTTTCTCCAATGAGGGCAAGCGTTGGGGAATTAACAATTCCTCCGTTGGCGAGCATTGGGATATTTGGAACATCAAAACCTTTCCCACCTAAACCTGGAACCCATGATGGAACCGTGAACGACAATTTTCCAATGGTGTTGTTCCATAGGGTGCCGATTGCATTAAAAATTCCCTTATAGACACCCATGACAAAAGTCAAATAAGTGGTGATGGCATCCATGCCACCTTTGATTCCTGTTTTGATTGCGTTGAAAACGGTGTCCACAATTGCGCGAAACGCATCAAATTTTTTGTAAGCGATGACTAAGCCAACCACTAAAGCGGCGATGGCAACAGCCAAAAGCACTACGGGGTTAGCGGCCATGACAGCGTTGAATACCATTTGAATCCCGGTGAACACTTTGGTTGCCACCCCCCAGGCTGTGATAGCGGCATTGGCAATAACCACGGCTGCCGCGATTGCACCGATAACACCGGCAATGATGACAAACACGGTTGAATTGTCCTGCGCCCATTGGCCCATTTGTTGTAGGAAAGGCAACACAGCCTCAATCGCTGGAAGCAATGCGGCCCCAATGGATTCTTTGGTTTCAGATAGTGCCACACCTAATCGCTTGAATTTGCCCTGTGCTGATTCGGCGGCGGTGGTAGCGGCCCCACCGGTGGTTTTACCGATGGCCGCCATCACTTCCTCGAATGAAGCGCCATCCTTAATCATTTGACGATATTCGGGGGCCAACTTTGCTAGGGCCGTTAGATTCCCGCCGTAAGCCTTCTCCAATGCACCCGTAACGGTTGCCAATGGCTTGCCCGTGGATGCGGCAATATCCATTGCCTGGGTTGCCAATTCTTGGGCTTTCGTTACCGAACCTGTGGCCTTGACCAGTCTCCCCATAACGGGCCGCAATTCGTCATCGGTCACGCCTAGCAATTTGCCTTGGGTGCTTATCCAATCTTCATTGGCTTTGATTTGTGCATCGGTGGCACCAGTGGTTTTTTGAATAGTGGCGGCCAATAGTTGTTGGGCTGCGTCATCTTCCATGGCACCTTTGGCCGCGTCAAACAATGCAACGCCTAAACCGGCAATGGCAATTCCTGCAGGAACAGCTGCTTTTTTAATTGCAAATTGGGCTTTTTGCCCGTTGGTTTCAAGTTGTTTAAACTGTGCAATGGCTTTTGAAATCCCTTGCCCGTCAAATTCGGTAATGATTGGAATAGTAATGGCCATCAGATTCTCCCGTTGTTGCCTGTTAGTTTCATGACCTTATTGACTAGGTCACGAACCTGGCCTTCCACTTCGTTTTGTTTGACTTGATAGGCGCGCCAAATGACGCGCGATGGTGGCCCAAATCTTGCTTGAAGCGCTTGAGACATTGTTCCTTTTCGCGCCATGTCAAACAGGGTAGCCTGCGGCCCACCCCATCTAATGCCAAAGGTTGCGAGGTTTTGTCTAAATCCACCTGGCGCATCACGAACTTTTTTGCCGCTAGTAAATGCCTTCAAATTTTTATTGACTTTGGCGCTTTCCCAATGCATCAATTCTGTGCCGCTTTTACCAGTCCATGAACGCGCCATTCCTGAAAGGGGTGCATCATCGGGAATTTTGTCTCGAGCCTCATCCAATACCGGGGCCACAATGTTTTTGAAATCGGTGGTTATTGAACGGCGCAGTTTTTTGTCAATCTTGTTCAATTCCGCTAAAGCCTGTTTCAGGCCAACAACTTCAATGGGCCCTAGTTCGCTAGTCATTTTTTGCGGCTTTTATTTATAACATCAATAACGGTGTTCATGTCTTGAATCTCAAATGGTATTTGTGGAGGCCACCACCCCGTTTCAACTAACAATTCTGCTAGTGAACGGGAATAGGTGCCTCGTCGGTGGGGTTTGTTGGTTCATCCGTTACAACTTCAATGTTCACCAGGCGTTTGACATAATCATCAAAAACGGCCGGGGTTGTGATGCCGTGAACCTTGCAGGCTTCAAATGCCATAAATGCCAAATCTTCAAGGCCAACACCTGTTGCAAGGTTTGATGCCTTTTGTTTGAACTTGCGTTCCCAGGCAATGATGACATAAAGGTTGGTTTTAACTTCGTAGGTGGTTTGGTCGGTTGTGACCTTGAGCGTAAGTTGCATTTTCTTTTTTCTTGTTTATGGGGCTGTGATGTCGCGTACCCAAGTGCCACCAGTAAATGATGCTTCAACAGTTGCCAATTCGCCCACGGTGGAGTTGATTGGCGTGAAGTTGGCAAGCATGCAATTAGTCAAAATGTATTCAGGGTTTGTTGCGGATTCGGTTGTACCAGATGGCGAAATGGTCAGCACAGTTGAACCTGTGCCAACGCAGGATGCCAAAATTGCTTCAACTTCCGCCGCGCCGTAGCTCAGAAAAAAAGTAATTGAAACATCAACAGTTTGTAGGCCGCCAACGAAACGGTGGCCCGTGTCGCCAAAGGCTGTTGATTCAAGTGCATCCTGGCCAATGGTGATTGCCACAGCATTTGCCTGGTCAGATAAATCCGTGGTGGTTGCACCCTGGGTAATGTTGATGGTTGCGTTGGATAGGAATGTTGTTGTTGCCATTGGTGGCTCCTTCTTTTTTAGTTTCGCCGTACTGCTACGGCAACAGTCATGTCATAACAGGGAAGCATTTGTTCGCCGTATGTGGCAAGCGATGGCCTCCCATCAACTATGGCAATTGGTGAGTTCATGATGGTATCCACGGTGGTCATTAGGTAATCCCCGGAATCTTGGTTTCCAGGTGGGCCAGCCAAAACGCGAATAACCAGGCGAATATCGCCGACATTGTAAGTGAATGCATCGAGGGTTGGTAGTTCAATCATTACCGACAATGGGCGCGCATTTCGTGGGTCAGTGACGGGTTTCAAACCTAAAGCGGTTAAAGCGGTTTTGGTTGCGTTCACCGCTTCATAAAGAATTCCTGTAGCGGCCATTATGCAACCTGTGGCCTTCCGCAGCCAAGTAATTGCATGATTTGCCCTAGGGACATGGTGGGGGTGCCCATACCCATGGAGTCAAAACTTGAATAGCCATCTACCGCGCCCCTGCTTCGGTATTGGGTGGCGGCATACATAATGGTTCCCAATTTCGCTGCGCCGTCAGGAGCCGTTGTAAGGCTGTCGGTGTACCCGGCTTCCCTACGCTTGCGGAACGCCCAACTGTTGGCCGCAGAAACGCATACAGCAATGAATGCGGTGTCATTAGCGGTGGCAACTTCAATGCCTAACCAACTGGTTACATCGGCACTGGTCACCCAACTTGGGGATGGCGTAAAAGTGACTGTGCCGGTTGCAACGCTGCGGTCATAATCGGTTCCGGTGTTGGCATATATGAATTGGTTCTCCATGATGACTTGATAGTCAAAAAGCAAATCACCCTCATCGGATACGCCTATGAATTCGTAAGGTTCGGTAGAAATAACTGTGTGGGTTCCACTAAAACCGTGGTCGGCCCCTGCTACAACTACCGAATCCTGCGATTGGATTTCTGTGTCCACAAAGGTCTGCAACACGGCGTAGTTGTCTAGTCGCGTATGAAATGCGATGTTGAAACTAGCCATTGTGTTGCAATCCTTCTATTGGCTTTTGATTAAGCCATTGCCGCTTTGACAAATTTGCTTGGGTCAATCATCAATGTTGCAAGGTAACCACGGAACGCAATGGTTCGGGACATGGTTGATGGAACATCAATGCTCAATGCACCCTTCATTTGTTCAAAGATTTCATAACCAGTGGCATCACCAACAATGATTGTGTTGTCCGCAAAGTTACGGTCAACAACTACTGAAAGGCCAAAGGCCACACCGCTTGGTTGTCCTGGTGTCAAGTTTCCAAATGCGTTCATTGGGCCAACCTGTGGGAACAATGGGCGTTTTGAAGTATCGGAAAGCGACAGGAGCACCGACCAATAATCAGGACTCAGGAACAAGTGAGTTGGTGAATTGCCATTTGATGCCGTGAGGATTGTTGTGGCTGCGCCACCCACCCATGATGACCAATATGACGGGTCAGTAGCTGATGCCGCTGTGAATGCGCGTGTTGTTGTTGCACCGGTTTTCAAATTGTCGGCGGCCACATCGTCTGTTTGGTTCGCGTAAATTCTTCCCATGTCGTCAAGAATCAAACCGATTATTTCGGGCTGGCTCCAGTCAATGCTCTGTTCTGACAGCGTGACATATCCACCGTATGCGGCTTTTGTGACCTGGTTGTCGGTAACAACAAAAGTTCCCGATTGCAATGCAGCGTTTTCGGCTGATTGAACGGCAATTGAAGTATGTGTAGTTACTTCAGGGCGGATGAACACCTTGCCACCTTGTGGCATTGCTTTTGCACCGATTGCATCAATGACGGGGCGGCGACCAATAAAGTTGTTGTAAACAGGCTGGACAATGGGGATTGGCAAAACGCCGGGAATGTCTGCGGTTGCAACATTGGGTGCTGCGGCGCGTAGGCCTTCCGACATTTCGCGCCACTTGTCGCCGCCAACAAATGCGGCTGAAATGTATTCGGCCGCTGATGGCATAACGAATTCGCGTTTTGCAGTTGCGTAAATTGGGGTTGTTGGAATGATTGAAGCCTCAACCTCAACCACTGGGTTTTCTTGTGTAGCCACTTCGGGTTCCTCCTCGGAATCTATTGGGGTGGGTTCGGTTGCATCAGGTTCCGATGCAGCGATTTCTGTGATGAGGGCATCCTTGAATGCCGGCTGTGCGACAAGCGAAATCTCTATGAGGTCAGCCTGGGAAACGACCATCACGCCGTTTTTGTCGTATTTGAATTTTGTAGGTACGGCCCCGACACTTACCGAATCGTAAGCGCCTGCCTTCACGAGTTCAATAGCATCGGAAGCCGCGCCTGTTTTTGCAAATGTGGCCGTGAAGCCTAAGCCTTCGGGCATATCTGCAAGGGATGAAACCACGCCGCGCAATGCGCTCATGTCGTGATTTTCTAAAAGTTTTGGAGCCTTCATGTTCAGGTCAAAAGCGCCGCGCTGAAACGCAACTTTTGTGCCATCCATGACGGTTGCGGAAACAGGAAACCATGGCACCGCCAGCCCGGTAATGGTCTTTGGTGAATCTTCACCGGCGGCTGCGTCAAGTGTGATTGGGACATTTACAAAATGAATCATGAGGGGCTTTCTATTGGTGTTTGAATAACTGGTTCAACCATGATGTCCTGCAGCATTTCTTCCGCTAAATATCCTTCAACATCAAATTCAACATAACGGTTTCGCGGTAAAACATTGGATGCACTAAGGGTTTGTTGGATGCATTCAATAAATGGTTTAGCGCCGTACAAATACAACTGGCGGTTTGAATCCTGGACATTGGTGTAAGTCAAGCCGGAACCTTCCTGGGGTGCACTAACTAAATATGCAGGGATGTTGGCAACACGGGCCATCTCGAGCGATTGGTATTTGCGCTGTTCGGCAACTACTTCAGCGGGCGACACGGAAAATTCTTTAAATTCAATGTAATCGTTCAATGCGCCAATGGCGTTTTGTCGGCGCATAGATGACCACGCCGCAGCGATTTCACTGAGGCTGTCGGAATCCAAAGTTTCACCACCTTTTTGTTGAAGATAGCCAGGTACAGTTTCTAAAGTCGCGTAACGGTCGGCGGCCTGGTCTAAATGTGTTGCGATAGACAACGCTCGAGCGCCCTGGTACAACAAACCCTGAATTGGTGAAAGAAATTGAATGACATCGTTGGAGTCGGCAATATCAACACCGTTGAATTGAACAACATCGGATGGGCCAAACCATTGCGGCCCCGTTTGGTTTGGCGTAGTCACCATTGCGGCTGGAAGCCATGTGAATGATGCAGGGAGTCCGGTGGAATACCTGGAAGTCACAAAGGCGAACGCGCGCCCGTGAAAAAATAAATCCGCAAAAAGGTTTGAATAGAAAAAATTTCGCGTGACCTTCGGGTCAGGTTGTTCCATCCACGGTTCCAAAGGTAAATAGATTTCCTCATAGCGTTCACCAGTCCATTGTTTGGAATAGTGCCGCATCTCAAGGCAACCAATCATGGATGCCAACAAATCTTTTGAACGGGAAACCGTTGGGTTTTGCAATGCGCGTTGTTCCGCTGCGCCTGTCGTATAAGCGAGGAAATCATTTATTTGGGCGGCACCAGCACCGGCGGCGGCTTTCAATGGCGCGGCCGACATTTGGGCTGTCGTAACTTTTGGAGTGAAGAATCCCACAGGCGGAGTATCCCACAAACTTGTTGCATTTGCAACTATCTCGCTGAACCAATCATGGCGCGCCCCGATTGACCTGGCCGCGACACCAACGATGCTGCAGCTACTAGACACCTTGCACATTCAATTGGCCCCGGCGATTTTTGCGATGAAAGCACCACCGCGCCGTTGGCCTTGACGAGGGTTGCACGATTGACATGTTCCGCCAACATTTCCTCCCCGGTGTGCAACAGGCGGCCTTCGGTAATCATTGACTTCACCAGCCCGGTGTATTTAATCATCTCGGCATATCCCCAAAGGGAACGGCGGCGGATAAGTGGTTCAGGTGTGTGCAGGTCAAGTGTTGGGGTAATGGCCAACTTTAATTTAGGGTTGGCTTCCATCAATTCCTCTATGTGCCGCCACATTGCGCGGTTGGTTTCACAGGTGAACGCAACGCTGGCCACAATGTCCCCGTCACTATTCAACCCACACAGGATTCCGACATATTTGGAATCATCCACTGAACTATCCACAGCCAAAACGCAATTGCCACCATCCAGCGTTTGATTTGTGGTATAACGCTTCGCCCACTCGCCGGGGTTAATCCATGAATTGGCAGCCGCAACCCAAAGGTTGCAATGTGCCCTCAAGTATTGGGAACGGTCGGGCGCGGCGGCGGCGCTTTCCAATCCTTTCATGGTGATTGTTCGCCCCAGGCTGGGGTTGGCATACCCCCAATAAATTGGGTCATCGGGTGACACCCCGGTTGGAAGTGACCACTCGGCCATAAACAAATCGGAACGGATGCCTGAATCAATAACACCCAACGCCTGTTCCCGTAGTTTTAGGAACGCTCGAGAAGATTCATCCCCGGCGGTGGAAACCAAAAATGCTAAAGGTGATGGAACAGCAATTTGCGATGGTTTCAGCGCCCCGAAATAAGTGGCTTCCGATATGGCCCACAATTCATCAACTATGAGGATGTCCCATGTGCCTCCATGTTTTTTGCCGGTTGCGCTATTGACTTTATAAACGGAACCATCGTGCATTTTGACCTGGTGCCGCCCATACGCCCAAGTTACTTTTGCCAGGTCGGATTCCTCTAACAGTTCAAAGACTTCGCGCAAATCTTCAAACACTTCCGTGGCCAACCCAAGTTCATGGGCCGTGGACATAATGCGAACAGGCCTGCCCCAAATGCGTGGTAGTTCTGTCAGGCAAAAACCGACTAAGGCGGACAACATTGTTGTTTTCCCATTTTGGCGGCCGGTACTAATCAACGCTGTGGAAGAAATAAAGTTCCCATCCTCATCATGTTCCAACGCGCCATCCAACGCCCGTAGTTGCCACGGAAACAATGTTCGGCCCAAATGCGTTTCACTCCAAGCCCCCACTAAAGCCGAGTAGGAACCAAACGCCCCTGTGGGCGTAACCAACCGAGGCTGTTCAACGCCAACCCCAATGATTGCAACCGTTTCCGAATCGTTTTGAATCGAGTCATGACTGTTCACGGAGATATCACAGAA
>Ga0114974_10002455_pt1 | contig 14223 bp, 27 predicted proteins | sample S_130206_EF_Meta_FD_87318 | JGI IMG/M metagenome (GOLD analysis project Ga0114974, IMG submission 87318) | Freshwater microbial communities from Lake Simoncouche, Canada to study carbon cycling - S_130206_EF_MetaG | ecosystem: Environmental > Aquatic > Freshwater > Lake | place: Lake...
ATACACGCTGATATGAGAAAATTATTAGAATTATTAAAACAAGTGTAATCATGGCAGAACAAGAAAGGTTTGAGAGAATATCTAGATTTCACGAGTGGATGCTTAAAATAGGTAATATATACCTACATAGTAATCCTATGATGGAAAGTGCTTACAATAGAGTAGAATAACTGTCTTGGTAATGCAGTTGACTGGATCGTAGTAATACGGTCGGGTAGGTCAGGTGAATTGGTTCGGTAGTTTACTACAAGTGGGTTCGACTCCCACCCTGACTGCTAATTTTAAATTTAATATATATGAGTGCAATGGCTAGATTAAACCAGTTAGCATCGGAAGTATACGGTGCAAAAGAATTTGTTACATTAACTAAATTCGAACAAGAATTAGTTACAAGTCTCTACGAGTTAGATGACACGTTTGACCCCACGGACTTTAAATTAATCGAGTGGGATAATATACATGAATAAAAAATAATATACTATGTATTGTAGATGTGGCAAAGAGTTGCACAAAGTCAGAGTAGACTTAGGATATAAGTCATGCGTAGGTTGTTCTCAGGTTAAGACGTACAGTTACGTACCTATAATAGAACATAAAACAGGTAATACAATTCAAATTGTAAGTCAAGAATTAAGCGCTGCTATACACAAGTCATGGCGGCGTAAGTAACAAGTTGGTTGTGGTTGGCCTGGTAAGCCGGTAAATTATGCTTGGTAGCACACGTTGGCTTGAAGTTGGTGTTTAGAGTTCGATTCTCTTTATAATTGCAAAGTTATCATAGTGATAACCTTTTATTTAACCCTTTAATAAATTTTAAAAATGGCGACAGCTAAAAAAACAAAAGCAAAAGTAGTAGAAGCAGAAGGTCTTGGTAAAGACTTCGTATTCATGGACAAATCACTCAGTATCTTAGATATTGGTTTGAAGACAGGCAAGAATATTGTACTGTATGGTCCTGGTGGTCATGGTAAATCAGAACTTACTATGGCTTATTTAGCAGAAAAAGGTATTTCACCTTATGTAATTACAATGGGTACTGGTATGACCACAGACAGAATGTTTGGCGGTTTAGATATACCTACGTTCGAGAAATCAGGTAAAATCGAGTACTTGGTTGAAAACTCTTTTATGAATCACGAATATGTAGTATTCGAAGAATTATTCGATGCTCCAGACTTTATATTAGAACAATTAAAAGATATATTATCTTCTAAAGTATTCAGAAACGGTACACAAGTCTTTCCTATCAAGACAAAATTTATTATCTGTTGTACTAATCGTACTCGTGAAGAGTTCTCTAAAAATGCATCGTTAAAAGCATTAATGGAAAGGTTTCCGCTTGAGTTAAATGTATTATGGGATAATTATACTGAAGCCAGTTACAATAAGTTATTAGAGACTAAGTTTGGCGAAGGCAATGTAGATCCTATTATTCCTTTCTTACTTCAAGAGTATCACCGTGGTGGTATTACAATATCGCCTCGTGTTGCTGTTACTGCTTATACAGTATACGAAGAATGTGGTCCAGACTCGTTAAACTTTATTGCAGAATTTGCTAAAAAACCTGCATTAATCGCTGATACACTTAAAAAATATCAAAGTACATTAAAATTCAGAAAATTATCATCTGACTTAGATATTGTAGTTGGTAGATTAAAAGCAAATAATTTAATATCAGCATCTGAAATATCTGATTATAAAAATGACATTGAAGTATTGGCTTCAAGTATCATAGATATTAAAAAATTAACAGTGTCTGATGACCTTGCTGCTATACACGCTGCGTTGGTTAAAAGTTCTACAGAATTATACACTACATTATCCAAAAAGTTGACAGTTACGTCAATTATGGAATAACCTATTAAATATACTAACATGAGCAGATATAAAAATTCTTATTGGGGTAACGAAGACGACTACGTCTCAGAGTACGACAATTACGGTAGTTATGGTTATGGTTATGGTAGTAAGGTTAAAAAAGAGAATAAATACAGTTCATACACTTGGTCTCCGAGTGTGTGGACTAATTATTCTTGGGGTTATGGTGCTGAAGCTGAAGATGATAATTCAAAACTCTTCGTTAAAGATCCTGTAACTTATTTAACTCCTACTAAAGCAGATATTAAAACTAAAGCTAACGTGTGGTTAGATAAATCTCAGACAACTATTAAAGAGTTGGCAAGAGTATGTTATTTAAAAATGGTTGATGACAGAGACTATGTAAGTGAAATGTATTCTGATACTAGTTCTATGTCTGAAGGTCAATTAGCTGACCATGACAATAAAGTAGCTTTGTATGACAGTATATTTGAGAAATTTATTCCAGGTAATACTCCACTTGAACAAGCAATAGCTATTTATAGACAAATCAGTAATACAAGTGAGTATGCTGATCCAAGTCGACAAAGTGAAGACGATTTAGACTTCGAATCTACATTAGACTTTGACAGAGCAGTTTATGCCGATGCTAATATTAACGAGCAATTAAACTTTAACGAGTTAAGTAAAAATCGCAAAATGGATATTCTTAATAAAATATCTATTGTAGGTAATCTTGGTGATGAGTTCAAAGTTGAAAAAGAAACATCTGAAAAATTAGTTTCAAACTCCGATCAGTACGCTAAAAAGATTATGCGTGACTATGCTCAGTTCAGTCAAATCGAGTTGTATCAGAAAATGTTTCCAAACTTTGCGACTAAGTTCTTAACTAAAGACTTAACTGTTAATGTACCTGTTGACCGTAAAGAGCAAAAGCAGAAAATTATTATATTATTAGATTATTCTGGTAGTATGGGTGAAGACTCTAAGCAGATATGGGTTAATGCTATACTCATTGACAGGTTAAAGTACGTTATGAAAGAAGAAGCCGAAGTATTCTTTAGTTACTTTATTCATAATCCTAAACTTCTAGAATTCCATCATCTTAAAAATAAACAAGACGTAATGGATTTCTGGGGTTGGTTTTCTAATCATCCAAACGGCGGTACTACAGATATCGGCGCAATGGTTACGTCTATTTCAAAAGATATTGCCAAAGGTCATTTAGGTAATCTAGATATAGATCTATCTGTAGAAAAACCAGAGATATTAATTATAAATGATGGTCAAGATAGAGTTGGCTATGATACTCTTCCTTACAAAGTCAATGCTATTTCATTAATGGAATTCAGTGACGAATTAAAAAACCTATGCGTTAAAACTGGTGGTAAACAAGTACAAGTTGCTTACAGTGATGTTGTTACTAGTTATAGCGAACAAGGTATTACCGTCGTATCTGAGGGTAAAAATAAATAAATCCTTTTAACAATTTTTAAAGGGCCCACTGTGAAAGGTGGGTCTTTTTAACCTTAATTATATGAGAGATAGATATATAAGAATGAGGAATAGTGGTGGTATTGACTGGCAGTTTATATACGACTATGCAGTATCTAAAGGTTATACTGGTGGAGTTCAAAACTTTAATATTGCTAGTAGTTACTTAAGCATGGTAATGGAACAAATAATAGATCAACTAGATCGTGAGTATAACGTTATTAGTTTACACGGAGTTGATGGTAAATTTATAAAGATAATAAATTAAACAGTAAAATTATGGGATTAGATATGTATCTTCATAGAAATGGAGAAGAACAAGAATTTGGTTATTGGCGTAAAGCGAATGCTATACACGCTTGGATGGTTGACAACCTACAAAATGGTGTAGATGAATGTCAAGACGTAGATTTTCCATTGGAAAAAATAGTAGTACTTTACAATTTATGTAAAAAAGTATTAAAAGATCCTGAGAAAAATTGTCATTTATTACCCACGCGTGGTGGTTTCTTCTTTGGTAGTGAGTTAATAGATGATAATTATATCTGGAATGTAAAACACACTAAAAAGTTGTTAAAAAAGTGTTTGAAAAACCCTGACGAAAAATATACTTATGGATCTTCTTGGTAAAGAGTTTACATCTGTAAAGTTTGGTAAAGATGAATTTCTAAGTTGGGATAATAGTAGTTATCCTAAAACTATTGGAAAAACCGGTATTATAAAGAATATACATGATACTTATAGTCAATACGTATGTATTAGGTTTGAAGATATTGGAAATTTTGGTCACTCATTAGAACTTCATTGGCCTATAGAAATTGTAATGAATCAAATACTAGATAAAGAAAGATTAGATCCAGTTTATTTAGATAATATTTATAAAGAAATATTTAAAGCAATTAAAGTAATATGTCAAAACAAGAGGAGATAAAAGAAGCGGCAACATATAAAATATGGGCTAAATTAGCATCGATGACAAGTACAATTAGTGATTCTGATGTGTATTGGAAAATGGATCCAGATAGACAAGTTCAGTTACATAATAGAGATCTATTTGAGCAAGAGGTATGGAGTTATATATTTGGATTAATAGAAAAAGATAATAAATTATGAAAATAATAGAAGAACACGGAGATACTTTTGTTCTACCAAAGATAACAAGAGTAGAAGTAATACAACACTCAGACCCTTACAATGGAAGAGCATATACAAACTATAATGCTAAAGAAGTTGAAATACAGTATCAAGATGATGGTAAAACACTTAAAATATTCTTAAAATGACAAAGTTAATATTCATGAAAGAAGTATTAGATACTTTTACTAAAGATAAAATAGAAACTCTATTACCTATAGGAGAAGTTAAAGCAGATGAAAAAGGTGTACCTTATTTATCTGTAGACGTAGAAAAATATTTAGAAACATTTAAAGACGAATAGACATGCCAGATATATCTATGTGCAGAGGTAACGACTGCGAGTTAAAAAACGACTGTTACAGACATAAAGCAGAACCAAGTGAATTTAGACAATCATGGTTCATGAAACCTCCATACGAATCTATATTTGAATGTGAGTATTTCTGGGAACTTGAACCTGAAATACAAGAGTAATATGAAATATATATTAGTATTAGCGGCGTACGAGTTTATAAGATCAAAGATAATTTGGTTGTGGTATTTTTTAATTAAAAAAGGACAAGGAGAATGAAAGAAACACTTAAAGAAACTGCTGAAATAGATTTAACAAATCTTTGTTACTATGACAAAAGAAATCCTGATTGTTCAGTAGATGATGAAGATATTGAAGACCACAAAGCACAACTTTTAAGAGTTTCTAAAAAGTTAGGTTACAACAAAACTTGCAGTTGTGATAATTGCTTTTATGGTAGAACTGAATTAACTGAACAACTTATTTGGCAACAAGAAAGAAGTTATAGTGAGGAATATTTAATTTCTTTTTATAATTTTATTAAAGAAAAATGTGATATTGTAAATACATCAGGTTATGCTGAAACTCACGTTAAATGGTTTATTGAACAATTTAAAAAGAAATAAGATGAAACCAATACATAAACTAAATGGAGGATTAGGTGCAACACTTTGTTACAACTGTACTAAAATAATATCAACAGGTTTAACTAAAGAATTATATTGCAATGATGAATGTAAAGAAAAATATAGTATAAAAGAATATTACAGACAAATGGAAAAAGAAGTTCATCAAAATAAAGGTAACTTAAACAAATAAGTATGAGTGTAATTAAAAAGAAACAGTCACCTTTACAGCGTATAAACAGAATAATGAAATTCTATGCGTCTAGAGGAGTTAATTCAGAACGAGTTAACGAAGTATACAGAAAAATAATAAATATTAAACTATTATTATAATGCGGAAACCTCAAAAAGTCAGTCAGTATTTTTTACAAAATCCAGATAATACTCTAGACCAAGCAGCTATAGACCTAAAGATACCTAAGAGTACAATACAAGGTTTAGTTGCAGACGAAGTTAGAGAAAGTAGGTGTATATATATAGTACCTAGTCTATCATGTGAAAACGAATTTTACGTATTTAATGGTATAAACGAACGAGTGCTATACACAAACTATAATAACGAAGTTAAAAACGGAGAAATGTTTAATGGTGACGAAAAAAGAGAGATTAGACACAAAGGTTTTAAAATTCTAAATGATTGGTAATTAAATAAATAGAAAAATGGAAAATGAAATTAAAGAAATCGATCTTCCAGATTGGTTTAATGGTGAATTGTATTTAGAAGGTGGAACAGTAACTAATCCATATAGTGGTGAGTCATGTTATTTAAGTCCTAAAGAATTAAGTATGTATGACTTTATTAAAGGTGCTGAGATGCTGTTAGAAAACAATGTAAAGATTACTAATCTATCCAGGAATTTCCACGAAGGTTTGTGGTGGTTTAAAGACAATAGTCCTAAAAATTATATGACACTATTAGATTAATGAGTTTTATTAAGAAATCAATAAGAGTATGTTATTATGTCTTTTTAATATCTTTGTTCTTTATATTAAATAAATGTATGAAAGAATAGACTAATATACCACACGGACTTAGTAGTTTTTACAATAGATAATATTTAAAATAAAAATAATTATATGACCAAAAAGCAAATGGAAGATTTAGCTGATCTGATAGTAGATAAGTTAATTAATAAACAAAAAGAATTAGACAAAGAGTTTATTCAAGATCTAGAGTTAAGTAATGTACCTATAGAAGTACATCATAAAACAGATCCAAAGGATAAAATTATCATGGAAATTACAAGATTAAATATTATGCTTGAACAGTTTGAAAATGCAGAGAATTATGAAATGGCAATTAAATGTTCACAGAAAATAACTGATCTGAGACACATGTTAAACGATATAAAATAATGGGTAGAAGTAGAGAATTATTTGAGGATATGAGAAATAAAAAAAAAGAAAACGATTCAGATAATGAGGATGATGAAGATAATGTGACAATAGGGTATATATATAAATAATAAGGGGCTAATGTCACATGATAGAAATTTAAGATACTTGGTAAATAAAAGAATAATATATAGACAGTTTCCAATTAAAGATCAACCAACAGATAAATTCGAATGGGGTGATTATTACGAAGATGGAACATTTGAATGTTATGAGTTGTTTAGAAGTAAAGCTAAAATAAATACTTATAGAAGTCTTAAGTGGCATATATTAGTTATCTGGTATCTTAATCCTCAATTGGATCAAGATGAACTAGAAAATTTATGTAAATTTATCTGTGATAAGTCAAATAATTTTATTACCTTTACAATATCTGATCAACTATTAAAAAACATTATATATGATGTTAGCATGCAAGATCTTGAAACTCCACCTAAAAATAAATTACGCAAGATAATATTCAAAGAATTCTGTAACTTAACTGCTGAACAGAAACTACAAATTGTAGGAAGTATTATTGGTCGTAAAAAATTATCAGAGTCTGAGATTTACGATGCTATGCTATACACTCATGATGATGGTGAAAAAATCACTGTTGAGAAACTAGCGAAATATCTTGGTTGTTCTACTAGAACAGTTTACAGAAACATGAGTAACGAACTTAAAAAAGAAAAAGAACTTTTAAATCAAACATTATGAGTACAACATTTGGAATACCTCAGCGACAGATCGACATCGACAAGATATGCGATGAAGACGGAGAATTATTAGATTATATAAATCATGACTTTTTCGAAAGAATATGGTTTAGATCACATTACGGACGATGGTTAAATCCTTTAGCATCTAGATTACCAGATGAAACTAGAGTATTTCCATTAGATAATTCAGCACAAGGAATATATACTATTGGAGATATAAAAGATTTCATGGATAAAATAGATAAAGAAAAATTAAATGAAAAAGTATAATATACAAAATTATCTTAGATACAAACAAGATTTAAAAGAATGTTTATCTAACATAGAAAATAAATCTTACGATGAGTATACTAAAGATCAATTAATAACTGTATTTATACCTTTAGTTGAAAATATAGCTAGAAAGTTTTCTACAGCAGATCAAGCATCTGGTATTATGGATATAACAGATATAATTCAAGAAGGTTGTGCTGGTCTTGTACAAGCCGTAGGCAAAATAGAGTGGGACAAAATAAACGATTCTAATAGTCCAGAACAAACATTGAAATCGTTTCTGTCAAAACGAATAAAAGGTTCGATTAGACGCGCGATAGACATTAACAGAGGCAGTATACGTATTCCAGAACATAAATTAAATGAAATGCGTAATAATCCTGACGATAAAAAAATGGTCGAGATATTCTTTAATAGTATATTTCAAAGTATGGATAGTGACAGTTATGATGATGACAGTGACAGTGTAAATTCTGAACGTTCTGTATTTCAGTATGAAGATAAATCTAAAGAGTATAATATAGATTTATTAAATATATATCTGTTTGGTTTATTTAAGAAACATTTAACTAATACAGAATCTGAAGTATTAAGATTAAGTTATGGTCTTGACTGTGATAAACATTCTGCAATATCTATAGCAGAAATATTAGACTTTAAAGGTCCTAGTGCTTATGTAAGAATATCTGAGTTAAAAAAGTTCGCAATAAGTAAATTAATAGCGAATGTAGAACCATCGCAAGTGATTGACTATCTTTAGTTTAATATGTAAAATGTGAACAAAAGATGTAATTATAATGTTATAGAGTATAAACAATTAAATCAAATATATGGAAAATCAAGGAATGCCTTTGTCTATTAAATTGTCTAAAATTCAAGTTGAGTTTAAGTCTAATAAAAGTAGATACAACTCATTTGGTAAATACAATTTTAGATCGGCAGAAGACATATTAGAAGGTCTAAAACCTTTTAATCAAAAGTACGGTGTTTATTTTACAATTAGCGAAGATTATCTTATGTCTCATGATTTACCTGTGATAATAAGTAAAGCTGCTATACACGATGTCGAAAGCGACAGTGTTATCGAAGTTAAAGCAATTGTTGGTGTAGACTTAGTTCAAAAAGGTATGCAGACGCCACAGGCATTTGGTTCTGCTTCTAGTTACGGTAAAAAATATGCTCTTGGTAATTTATTACTGATTGATGACACACAAGATGCCGATGCTTCAAATACACATGGTAAAACTGAACCTGTTAAAGCAAAGTTAACAGCTGATGCTCTTGAAAAAGCTAAGACATTTATAGAAACAGGTGGCTCTTTGGAAACTATCAAAGGTAAATATGACTTAACTAAAGAACAAATAACAATTTTATCTAAACTGTAATATGAAAAAGGAATTAATATTAGAAAGACTTAAAAATGATGAAGACTATTATGGTGATTTTGGCAAACAGTACCTTAGTAATTCAAATGTTGGCACGTTATTAACTAATCCACTAGCATTAAGAGATACTCAACAGTCGAATATAAACTTCTTGATTGGTGGTTATTTTCATACAGCTATATTAGAACCAGATAAACTTAAAAAGTATCGAATAGTTGAAGCATCGACTAGAAATACAAATATATACAAGGAAATGTCTGGCGGAGAAATGTGTCTGTTAAAACACGAAGTAGATCAGTTAGAGTTAATGATAGACAAAGTATTATCTAACGAAGTATGTAGAGGTTTAATCAGAGCAGATAACAATGACTACGAGGTTCCTGGTATTGCAGAAATTGCAGGTTTAATGTGGAAAGGCAAAGCAGATATACTTAATCATTCTGAAAAATTAATTGTAGATTTAAAGACTACATCTAATCTAGCAGACTTTAGATACTCTGCTAAGAAATATAATTACGACAGTCAAGCATATATATACAAACAGTTATTTGGTTACGATATGGTTTTTATGGCTATAGACAAGATAACAAATCAAATAGGTATATATGACTGTTCTGATAAATTCTTAGAAACAGGTAAGGAAAAGGTTGAGAAAGCTGCTGAAGCATATAACTTGTTTTACAATGATCCAGACTTCGTTCCTGAAAATTATTTCGTAAATTTAACTCTATAAATTAGTAATCAATTAAATAAATAAATATGGCTTCAATTATCAATGCAAGTATTAACTTAAATGAAATTCCAAAGGACAAGATTATCAGTGGTGCTAAAGGTAAATATCTACCTATTACAATAGTACTGAATGATGACTTTGATAAATTTGGAAACCAAGGTCCAGTTACTGTTGGACAAAGTAAAGAAGAACGAGAGTCAAAAGCTCCTAAGGTTTATCTAGGTAATGTTAAAGTGCTTTGGACTAATGGAGAAAACGTAGGTGTTGCTCCTAAAGATGGTCAACAACAAAGTGCAGCGCCTAAGAAAGCAGCACCTAAAGAAGTGTTTGACGATTTACCGTTCTAGTATATAACACAGAATGAAGTCTAGACAGCGAAAGCAGGATTTAGTTTGGACAGTGTTATAATTTACCAATGCTTGCTGTTAGGCTGAACACAAAAAGAAAAAGGGTTTATATTATGACAGCAAACCAGAAACCCTGCTCTTGTAAAAGCTCCGTAACTGATAACTCGGTAAGCTACAAGAAAGACCCAGATTGGTAAAATAATTGAACCTATAGCGCTTCCCGTAAGATCAGCCTTTAGGTCTTTTTTCGTCGACACTGGCAAGACGTTAAAATTGCCATAGAGGGTATAGGCGCACTAACTTCCCTATTTCGATAGAACGCAAAGTGTCGGTAGGCAAGACCGCTCGAGAGGTTAATTAACATTGCCTTTTATGTGCCTGCGGGATAGCATCGCGCCGGACAACACACTGTAGTTAGTTAAACCCCATTTATTGGGGTTTTTCTATCTATAATTAGTAACAATTAAATTTAATAGATGCAAGTAAATAATACAGAGATCAATGGATTCTTGATTGATACTTTCAATCAATATGGTCTAGAAGAAGGTAAAACGCAAGGTATTTGTCCTATGTGTTCTTCTGATAGAAAACCTAAGAATGAGAAAGCCAAGTGTGCTTCTTATGATTGGGAACGGGGTCTTGGTACTTGTCATAATTGTAATAAGTCATTTCAACTACATACTTATCAGCGTAAAGGTGCGTCTGAAAAGATATATGTTAGACCAGAAGTTAGTGCTATACACACTAATAGTTCTAAGGTTGTTGAATGGTTTAAAAGCAGAGGTATTTCTGAACAAACGCTTGATGAATTAAGAATAAGCGAAGGTCCAGAGTTTATGCCTCAGACAGGAAAAACTGAGAACGTAATAAAGTTTAATTACTTTATGGGTGATCAATTAATTAATATAAAATACCGTGATGGCAGAAAGAATTTTAAACTATTTAAAGGTGCCGAAAAAGTTTTTTATAATATTAATAGTGTTGTGGGTTTCGAGTATTGTGTTATCGTTGAAGGAGAAATGGATGTGCTCGCGTTGCACGAAGCTGGTATTACTAATGTTGTATCCGTTCCAAATGGCGCAACATTAAACAGTAATAATCTAGATTATCTAGACAGTTGTATTGATTACTTTGATGATAAAGATAAGATTATATTAGCAGTAGATTCTGATGCAGCTGGACAAGCATTACAGTCTGAACTTATACGTAGACTAGGTTCTGAAGTTTGTTATTTAGCATCGTTTGAAGATTGTAAAGACGCAAATGAATATTTATTAAAGTATGGAAAAGAAAAATTATCGCAGCGTATTTCACAGGCAAGACCTGTTCCTTTGGAAAATGTCAAGACTTTCAAAGATATTGAAGACGATGTCACAGATTTCGTTAGGAATGGTTTTAAACCCGGTTTCCAGATTGGGTTGGACAATTTTGATAGCATTTTCTCTACTTATACGGGCCAGTTTATCACTGTCACTGGTATACCTAGTAGTGGTAAGTCTGATTTCGTTGATCAAATGGTTGTAGGTTATAATGGTAACTATGGTTGGAAAACAGCATTTGCTTCACCAGAAAATCAACCTACATACTTACATGCTCATAAGTTAATGCGTAAAACCTGGGGCGATATGCCTTCAGCAGAAGATATACACGGGGAAAAGTGGAATCAAATAGCAACGCATGTTAATAGTAGTTATTTCTTTATAGACATGGAACGTTATACGTTAGAGTCTGTTCTTAGAAAAGGTGCTGAATTAGTTAAACGTAAAGGTATTAAATGTCTTGTTATAGATCCATTTAATAAAGTTAGAGCAACAGATGCTTCTGGAGATGTTAATGTATATACATTGGAATATCTACAACAGATAGAAGTTTTTGCTAAAAAGTATGATGTATTAGTTATAGTAGTTGCTCACCCAACTAAAATGTATAAAGATAGAGAAGGTAAAATAGAAGAACCTACTATGTATAATATTAAAGGTGGTGGTGAATGGTACGATGCTTCTTATCATGGTTTATTAGTTCATAGAGATTACGAAAACAAAACAGTTAAATGTAAGGTACTTAAAGTAAAGTTTCAAAACCTCGGTGAAAACGGAGCAGAAGCACATTTTAAATGGGAACCACGTTCTGGTTGTTTTATACCTCATGAACCAGTAGATGCTAGTAATGATAAAATGCCTTGGGACTAATGGCGGTTAATAAAGGCGTAGACATGGGTGATTATATATTTTCTGACAAAGAAGGTGAAGCATATAGATGGTGTGTCAGTAATGGCATTTATATATCGCCTCAAGCAAAGTCTTTGATACAATGGTATATATGTATCGAGATGAATAAAAAGGTAAATATAAGTCCAGATGCATACAAGAAAATTGAAATATGGAAACAAATATTCAAATATTACACATACTATTATGACAAATATAAAAAGTAGTTTTAAAAACGCAGACGAAGCTTATAAATATTTATTAGATAAAATAATATTAGAAGGAGTTGATTTCGACAATACAAAAGTTTTGTTTAATGTAGGTTTTTATATAGAAAACCCAACAGATAATTCTATAAGAGATCTTAGTAGAAAATGGAATCCAGTATATGCAATTAGAGAATGGATGTGGTATTTATCTGGTGATCCTAATGCAGAAGAAATATCTAAATATGCTCCAATATGGAAAAACATGATGGACGAAAATGGTAATGTTAGATCAAACTATGGTTGGCAATGGAAAAGAAATAGTCAATTATCTAAAGTTGTAGAATTATTAAGAGATAATCCTAGTACTAGAAAAGCTACAATATCTATTTATGATGGTAAAGAAATTCACACATATTCTAATGATACACCTTGTACTTATGCAGTTCAGTTTACAATATTAAATAATAAACTAAATATGGCTGTTTTAATGCGTTCTAATGATCTTTGGTATGGTTTTTGTAATGATCAATATTGTTTTTCAATGTTACAACAAATGGTTGCTGATTTTCTATGTATTGAAATTGGCACTTATTATCATTTTGCTCACAATTTACATTTATATAACGATAAACTATGACACCAAAAGAAAAAGCAGAAGAGTTATTTTATGAAATGTCTTACAATAGTTCTGATGAAGACCATAATTGTAGTCATTATGTTGCAAAAAATTGCTCATTAATAGCAGTTAATGAATTAATAAAAGAAACAGGTAAAAAATGGTGGTATGAAGTTAAAAACGAATTAGAAAAATTATGAAATACTATCTATACCATATATTTGGTAAAAAAATAGGAGTCACGTGTGATCTTAAAGATAGGTTAACTAGACAACAAGGTTATGGTTATAAAGAATATGAGGTTTTAGATTCTAGTGACGATATAGATTATATATCAAATAAAGAAATAGAACTTCAAAAAAAATATGGCTACAAAGTTGATAGGCAATCTTACAAAGAATTAGTAACTAAATCTAAATTAAATAAAATGGTATTAAACGTAACAGAACAGACTACTACATTTCCTTTTCCACTGAACAAGTTAAAGGGCAACTTGATGGACGCCTTAGGTGTTAAAATGGATAATTCTTTTGGCAAGTATGTTTTAACTGCAGATCTATGCGACTGGATAGTTAAAAATGCTAAAACATCTATGTATAACCCAGCGCGTTCATTTATATATAACAAAGCAATGGATGAATATTGTAAGTCATTAGGTAAAAAGTCAATGGCTATTGAGCATTATAATCAACCTGAAGAAGTTGATGTTGAGGTTCCTAATGTATATGACTTAATTAGAAAATGGGCTGATGAGCGTGGTATTTATAGAAACGGTGATACTAAAACTCAGTTTGTAAAACTAATGGAAGAAGGTGGAGAATTAGGTAGAGCTATTCTTAAGAATGATAGAGATGAATTTATTGATGCTATTGGCGATATGATGGTTGTATTAACTAATCTAGCTGCATTAGAGGGATTAAAAGTTGAAGACTGTGTTGTATCAGCTTATGATGTAATTAAATCAAGACATGGTAAGATGGTTAATGGTAC
>Ga0114974_10002458_pt1 | contig 14215 bp, 13 predicted proteins | sample S_130206_EF_Meta_FD_87318 | JGI IMG/M metagenome (GOLD analysis project Ga0114974, IMG submission 87318) | Freshwater microbial communities from Lake Simoncouche, Canada to study carbon cycling - S_130206_EF_MetaG | ecosystem: Environmental > Aquatic > Freshwater > Lake | place: Lake...
ATTTTACTTGGAAAAGAGGTGTCCAGATAAGCGCCATCCATTTTTTGAGTACTTAAACCAATATGGCATTGTTGACAATATTTTATAAATTCGTTACCATATTTTGCACCATCAAAAATCACTTTACATTTTGAAGTTTTATTTATCTCTTCTATCCTTGATTTCAACAATTCAACTTCGCCAAAACCTATTATATGCATGACATAGTTTCCATTTAAATACAAAGCACTTTCAATGGCATTGAATGCTCCTGCCTTGTGAGAATCAATAATTCCAGCATATAGTAAATGAATTTTTCCATCAATAAAAGGGCTTTCCAAAGTTTCAAAAGTTTGATAATTACCATAAATTACAGTAAAATTCTTATTTGTATTTATTTTATCTGGCAATAAATCAGTTGAAAATAAAAACGAGTCTGCTGCTTTAAATATTTTTTGTTCTAATTTATCAAAATAAGGATGCAATGAAGTCACATCGCTGTATATTTCTTCGACTTCTAATATCAAATCAAATCCCTTTATTTTTTTTGCCCATAAAACGGGTAAAACTAACCAAGGAGAGTGGTAAACAATTATTTTTTCATTCTGCTTTATATTTGCCACTAACCACATAAACAACCAGAATAAACTACCAATTATTTTAATATTTCTTAAAGCTTTCGAGGATGTTCCGATACTAGGTACTAATGTAAGTTTCTTATTCTCACTCAACTGTTTTGGTGAACTAGACTGAAATTTCACTTTTGACGAAGAATCTATAAACCAAGAAGGTGAAACCAAATGAACTTTATAACCTGCCTTATTTATTGCATCACAAATGTAATCCATCTTATTGGTTGCAGCCAAAGCAAAGGCTCGCTTGGGTACTGAATCAGATAAATCGTAAAAACCTATATATTTTATTTCTTTTTTCATAAGTTAATCTCTTATGAAATAATTTTCGGGTAATCGCATTTCTTGCCAAAAAAAGGCATACGAAACATCTCTGTTCCAGTTTGATTTCAGAAACAACAGGATTAACAATATGATTGTAAATCTTGTTATGTATGCCTTTACTTTTTTGGAAATAACCTGAAAAGAATAAATAATCTCGGGAATAAACAAAAGCATAAATATTGAAAAATACTGTACTATCCTCATAGTAGTTGGATTTATCCAAGTTAAAGGAATAAAAAGTAATGCGATGGCAAAAGCATTATAAAAGTGTTGTGCATTGTTATTATTTTTAACAATTATTTCACTTCTCCATAAAGCCACAATTGAAATCAATAAGAACATAGCTGTAAAAGTATAGGTTCCTGCGCCTTCAAACTCTTCGTATTGTTCATAACCTCCAAATACGCGCAGATAATCACTCATATTGTTTTTAAAAATCATCAATAAAGGAAATAATATTAAAATTACCCTATATAAATATTTTGGATTCTTAATTCGTGCAATGAAGTAAAAAGGGATAAATATCAATACTGATTTATGAATTGTTGAAGCTAAAATTAACAATATCAGAAAAGGGATTAACTTTTTTCTTTTGATTAATTCATATCCATATAAGGTGGCGGCAGTAGCGATGGTTTGCCTGATTCCTGTAATCGAGAAAAAACTATAAAATAAAACAGCATAAATTACGAAAGCAATTATTGCATCAATCAGCCTGGTGGTGTTTTTGTATATAAAATTTCCTAGGGCACCAAAAAACATCATGGCAACTATAAAAATAAATACCTGATAATCAAATATAACAAATTGAAATATTTTTTGGAATACTAGATAGCCAGGATCCTTACCAATACCCAATTCATAAAATTCCAAAATAGATTGATAAATAGTACTCCAAGACATCGTCTTTACTTCTTCAAACATAAGAAAATAAGCATAAGTATCGTCCCCAACTGCCACATTTCTTAAACCGGATTGTAAAATTAGAATAAGGCTGATGATCCGGATATATATTTTTCTATTGCTAGAGCAATCAACCTTCTGAATTGATCCTTTTGAAAATAGAAGTCCAAAAAACAGAATTAAAAAAATGACTATTAAATTTACTAACATTGTCCTATACTTTGTTTATAAATAGCAATAGTTGTATTGATATTTCTTTGAAAATCAAAATTTTCAACAACATGTTTGCGACATTTTTCACTATACATACTTTTGCCTTTCTCTTTTATGATATTCAGACTTTCGTTTATTTTTTTTACATCTCCTCTTTCTACAATATAACCACATCCTTCTCCCACGATTTCCGGACAGGCAGTAGCATTATATACAATTACCGGGGTACCGCAACTCAAAGCTTCTGCTATAACTTTACCAAAAGTATCTTCTGTGGATAAATGCAAGTAAACATCCGAGCAAGCATAAATTTTAGCCAATTCGTTTGCTCCATGCACATAGGGAATATGGATAATGGAGGATGGAATATCATTTTGATTGTCTGCCTTTCCTACCAAAACAATTTGCATATCATCAGAAATTAGTGTCGAAAGGCTAATAAAATCTTTAAGTTTGTTACTTGAAATATTCCAGCCAGCACTAACTCCCAAGATAATGAACTTATTTTTAGCTATTCCATATCGCTCTCTTACATCTTCATCTGTAGGTAAAAAGACTTCGTGATTAACCCAATTGTAAATTGGATTTATAACATGATTTTTTAAGAATGATTTTATTACTTCATCAGCAAGCCAATTAGATACTGGTATAATCGTAAGATTTTTGATTGAATTAAACCATTTTTTCTTGTCGGTAAACATGGCTTCTGACTGATCAAAAAATAAACTAGGTGGATATTTTTCAACCTGAGGACAATTATTACAGTGAGTTTGCCATTTATAACAAGCCACATCGGTATAATGGGCACATTTTCCAGTGAATGCCCAACAATCATGCAGGGTCCAAACTACCGGTTTATCCATTTCTGCCAAGTAAGTAAACAACGACTCTAAATTAAGATAATTCCCGTGAAGATTATGTAAATGAACCACATCCGGATCATACTTTATTATGAATTCAATAAGTTTATGTGTTCCCTTTTTAGTAAAATAACCTTGTTTACCAGTGATTCTAGACCCAAGATTATGCAAATGATTTTCTAATGCAGTCCCTATTTTGAAAGTTTTCTCATAGGTCGTACTTCCTTGTCCATAAGCAATGTAACATTCGTGCCCTTGTTTTTCTAAAACAGTCGCAATATCAACACAAATGGAGCCGGTACTTCCAAAACCACAAACCGAATTAATCATTAAAACTTTCATGAAATTTTAATTATTTATTCTCCAAACCGTTCGTTTCACATAATCGGTATAGCTCAAAATGATACGAACCATTTTGTCTGAAACATTGGGCATGGAATAATCGGCTACAGGCCTTAGATTACGTTCTTTACCTGTTTTCTGATATTGTAAATGGATTAATCCCTGCATGATTCTTTCCGGGTTTAATCCTACCATCATTACGGATGTTTCTTCCATAGCTTCGGGACGCTCGTGCGCATCTCTTATATTCAAGGCTCTAAAATTTAAAACAGAAGATTCTTCAGATATTGTTCCTGAATCAGACAAAACTGCATAAGACTTCATTTGCAATGCATTATAATCATTAAATCCCATAGGTTTTAAAAACTGAATTCTTGAATGCATTTTTATATTTTTCTTTTCAATCATGTTACGGGTCCTAGGATGTGTACTGACAATAATTGGATAGTTGTATTTTTCAGCAATTAAATTTAGGCTATCCATCAGTCCTTGAAAATTCTTTTCACTATTAATATTTTCTTCCCTGTGTGAAGACACTACAAAAAAACTTCCCTCTTTCAATTCCAATCTTTCTAAAACATCAGAAGCTTCAATTGAAGGTAAATAATGATTTAGAACTTCGAACATTGGCGAACCAGTTTTGATAATTCTGTCTGCAGATAACCCTTCACGTAATAAATATTCTCTGGCAATATCACTGTAGGTTAGATTGATATCAGAAACGTGATCTACTATTTTACGATTAGTTTCTTCCGGAACTCTTTGATCAAAACATCGGTTCCCGGCTTCCATGTGAAAAATTGGAATCTGTCTCTTTTTTGCAGGAATAGCACACAAACAGCTATTCGTATCACCTAACACTAAAAAAGCATCGGGCTTTTCGCTCTCCAATAATGGATCAATTTTTATCAAAATCTGTCCGATTGTTTCGGTAGCAGTAGCTCCAGCAGCATCAAGGAAAAAATCAGGCTTACGAATCTTTAGATCATCAAAAAATATCTGATTTAATTCATAATCATAATTTTGACCCGTGTGAACAATAATATGTTCTATAGCTTCCGAAGCATCCAAAGCGGCCATTACTCTTGACAATCGTATTATCTCCGGACGCGTTCCAACAACGGTCATTACTTTTAATTGTGATTTCATTTATAGTGATGATAAAATTGTATTTTATTTAGACATTTTCAAAGTAGGTGTCTGAATCGGACGGGTCATAGAATTCATTAATCCAAAAATTAGTATATAACACTTCATCCCCAATGTTTTTAATATTGTGAGTATACCAAATCGGCATGTCTACATAAGCGGGTTCCTTTCCGTCCAAATAAAAGTCTAATACCTCATGTGTACCAATTCGTCTCAATTGAATCAAAGCTTTTCCTTTTATTACTGCAAAACGCTCTATTTTTCGAGTATGATAATGGTTTCCTCTCGTAATTCCAGGAACTGTTGTAGAAAAGGATACTTGACCTCCAACTCCTAGTCGGATTACTTCAACAAATGAACCTCTCGGATCCGTGTGTTGGGTATATTTAACTGGGAAGTGGTTTTTTATATCCATGTAACAACGAAAAGTATTGAACAGATTCAGTTCAAATGTGCTGTCAATAAATGGTATTTCACCTTTTTCTTGATACTCTGATTTATATTTTTCTAATAAGGTTAGAATTATAGATACTTTAGATTCTGAAGTGGAAGAAACCAAAACTTCATTATCATTTTTTCCGCTTCTAATTTGTTTCAAAATTTCTGCTACTAATTCTCCAACATATATCAGTTTCATTTCCCCATCCACCTCAATTTTCGGGACTTCATTATGGGATAATTTGTGACAAAAAGTAGCTACAACAGAATTATAGTTAGGATGCCCAAAGGGTCCAAAAACATTAGGTATAATCATTCCTGTGAATTTCCCGCCTGTTTTTTTTGCCCAATTTATCATTAATTCACGACCTACTTTTTTTGATTTCCCATATTGGTTATCTTTTTCTTCTTGTGTAGAGGAGGAAAATAAAATATGAGGCTTGCAATTAGTATGAGTAAGTGATTGAATTAGTTTTTCAACCAATCTAATATTGGTGTCATAAATCACTTGAGGGTCGTTATGACGATTCATTGCCGCTAAATGAACAATTACATCACATTTGGAAACAAAATCATTTAACAGAACTTCATCTTCAAAATATTCTTTACGAAAATCAATTCTTTGAAATTCTTCGGTAAACAATCCTAAAGTATTGTACAAATGTGTTCCTATAAACCCTGCCTGACCTGTTATTCCTATTTTTAACATTTTTTATTTGTTTTTGGCTGTTAGCTTTCGGCTATCAGCTCTAAGCTTTTTTTCTAATTTCTATACTTTAAGTGATATCTTCTCAACTATTTTGAATATGAACTGATTGTTGATTACTGATTGCTATTTTAAAAAATAATTTTCATCAAATCTATATTCATCCTGAATTTCTCCTATTAGATAATCTGCCATTACGAGTAGTTTTGAACCTCGTTCTAGGCATTGAATACTGCTTACATATCCTTGAGGAATATGGAGTACGTCTTGTTTTTGGTCATCAATAACAAATGTGAAAATTTCTAAATCATTAGAAGGACTAACCCAATTGTCAACTGCTATCAATTGAATTTTAAACGACCCTTTTACAGCCGAAAACCAACGTTGCTCAATTTTGTGACCTTGCCATGCCCTTACAAAATTTGTAGTCCGGTTCTCTATTACGTAAATTCTCTTTATTGCAGAGGCATCAAAATTATTGTTGAAGAATAAAGTTCCTCTTGAATCTGTATGACTATTACCCTCTGTTATTTTTGGTGTCATTATTTTGTAATTGATAATTATTGGGCGCTGATATGAAAGCTGATAACTTTCCATAAGTGACTATCCAGGCATTTGCAATACATCCTCACCATAAACTACTTTTCGAATCAGTGGTAATGTAGCTAATAATTTTTTCATTCCTTCTACACCTAATTGTTCTGTGTTATGAGAATGATAATCTTCAATTATAGAAACGTCCTGTTCTCCTTCCGAAAAATACTGTGCATAATTCAAATCGCGATTGTCGGCAGGAATTCTATAGAAATCGCCCATATCTTCTGCTTTTACCATTTCTTCTCGGGTACACAATGTTTCATATAACTTTTCGCCGTGACGCGTTCCTATAATTTTTATCTCATTATCGGTATTACAAAGTTCTTTCAAAGCTTGAGCCAAATCTCCTATGGTTCCTGCTGGCGCTTTATTAACAAACAAGTCACCCGGATTACCATGCTCAAAAGCAAACAAGACCAACTCTACAGCTTCTTCCAGTGACATTAAGAAACGAGTCATGTTAGGATCTGTAATCGTAATAATTTCTCCACTTTTAATTTGTTTCAAAAATAGTGGAATTACTGATCCTCTTGATGCCATTACATTCCCATAACGGGTCAAACAAACTGTAGTATCAGTTAAATTACGGGATGCTGCAACTGCTACTTTTTCCATCAAGGCTTTTGAAATTCCCATGGCATTAATCGGATAGGCAGCTTTATCAGTACTCAAACAAATTACTTTTTTTACTTTATTTACACCTGCTGCATCAATTACATTTTGAGTTCCAAAAACGTTCGTTTTTGTAGCTTCTAATGGAAAAAACTCACATGAGGGAACCTGTTTTAATGCGGCTGCATGAAAAACATAATCTACACCACGCATGGCTCGCTCTACACTATTGTAATCCCGAACATCGCCAATATAAAATTTTAGTTTATCATTTTTTAATTGGTTTCGCATATCGTCCTGCTTCTTTTCATCCCGGGAAAATATTCTGATTTCGCTAAAATGGTCTGTGTAAAGAAAACGATTTAATACTGCGTTACCAAAAGAACCTGTACCGCCAGTGATCATTAAAACTTTATTTTTAAACATATTTTATTGTTTTTAATTTATAACTTCCCATCAACACCAACACCCAATATCCCCTTCACATCATATACTATACTATTCCTATTTTGTAAAGTGATTAAATCTAACTCAAGAAATGAAGTGTGTCCTACCCCCAATACGATTCCATCAAATTTAGTTCCTAAAACCAATTCAGAATGACACGTTAGACCATACTCTTGAAAAACATCCACAGGATTTGCCCATGGATCGTAAATCGTTACATTTATTCCATAATCGGTTAAAGCCGAAACCACATCTACAATTTTGGTATTACGAACATCGGGACAATTTTCTTTAAAGGTAATTCCCAACATTAATAAACTGGCTCCATTTACTGAAATCCCTTTTTTGATCATTAGTTTCACAATCTGAGTGGCTACATATTCCCCCATACTATCGTTCAATCGCCTTCCCGCCAATATAATCTCAGGATGATATCCAAATTCTTGAGCACGTTGTGCCAAATAATAAGGATCTACACCTATACAATGCCCTCCAACTAATCCTGGTTTAAAAGGCAAAAAATTCCATTTGGTACCCGCTGCTTCTAATACATCATGAGTATCAATATTCATTAAATTGAAAATTTTTGCCAATTCATTTACAAAAGCGATATTAATGTCGCGTTGAGAATTCTCGATTACCTTAGCTGCTTCAGCTACTTTTATGGTTGGTGCCAAATGTGTCCCTGCTATAATCACACTTTTATATAAAGCGTCTACTTTTTGGCCTATTTCAGGCGTAGATCCTGCAGTCACTTTAAGGATTTTCTCTACCGTATGTTCTTTATCTCCTGGATTAATTCGCTCTGGAGAATATCCCGCAAAAAAATCTATATTAAATTTTAATCCTGATGTTTTTTCTAGAACAGGTACACATTCTTCTTCTGTCACTCCCGGATATACTGTAGATTCATAAATCACAATATCTCCTTTTTTAAGAACTTTACCAACCGTTTCACTTGATTTATATAATGGAGTCAAATCGGGTCGGTTATTTTTGTCTACTGGCGTTGGAACCGTAACAATATAATAATTACAGTCTTGAATATCACTTATAGAAGAAGAGCAAAATAGGCCGTTTTGATTGTTTTTAAAATCATTCAACAATACATTTTGCAAGACTTCATCCGAAACTTCTAATGTACTATCAGTACCTGAACGCAATCCTTCAATTCTACTTTGATTAATGTCAAATCCAACAACGGGATATTTAGTTGCAAATAATCTTGCCAATGGAAGTCCAACGTATCCTAAACCTATAACTGCAATTTTTATATTCATTTTATAATCAAATATTATTAATTAGTTTCTTTTTCGTAAGATAAAAAAAAACTTCGAGAAAACTATCTATTTTAAATTTTCCCAATACCACTTTACTGCCTCTTTTAACCCATCTTCAATAGAAAACTTAGGATTGTATTTCAAAAGTTTTTTTGCTTTATCAATACTAGCTAAGGAATGGGGAATATCGCCTGCTCTATTAGGCCCATGTATAATATTAACCTCTTGAATTTTTGGATCAAATGCAGATAAATTTTCTTTCAAACACCCTACTAACTGTGTTAATGTGGTTCTTCCTCCAAAAGCAGTATTATAAACTGTATTTATTGCATCTATATTTTGAGTAGTCATAGCCAACTCATTCATTTGTATTACATTATCAATATAAGTAAAGTCTCTAGAATAATTTCCGTCTCCATTAATAATAGGACTTTCGTAATTCATAAATTGCATTACAAACTTTGGAATCACCGCTGCATAAGCACCATTTGGGTCTTGTTTACGACCAAAAACATTGAAATAGCGTAATCCAATTGTTTCTAAACCATAGGTTCTACTAAATATTTCAGCATATAACTCATTTACATATTTTGTAATTGCATAAGGCGAGAGAGGTTTACCGATTACCTCTTCAACTTTTGGCAAACCAACAGAATCGCCATAGGTAGAAGAACTAGCAGCATAAACAAAACGCTTTACTTTAGCGTCACGAGCTGCAACCAACATATTTAAGAATCCTGAAACATTAACATCATTTGTAGTTACCGGATCATTAATTGATCGAGGAACAGATCCTAAAGCTGCCTGATGTAAAATAAAATCTACATTCCGAACTGCTTTAATACAGTCTGCCGAAATTCGTATATCTCCTTCGATTAGTGTAAAATTTGGATTGTTAATATAATCTTCAATATTTTTTCGGTGACCAGTTGCAAAATTATCCAAACAAACCACTTTATAGCCTTTCAATAAAAAATATTCACAAAGATTAGACCCTATAAAACCAGCACCTCCTGTTATTAAAATCGTTTGATTTTTTATATCTGTCATATTAAATTATTTTTATAAAAGTATTATAAAGAAAGTATTTCAAATTAAGCAACCAATTTAATTTTTATAATGGCTTCGCCCCGTCAGTCCCATTTTATTAGGCTAATTAAGCAATTATATTAACAAAAAACTAAACTTCTTCTTCTCTTGAAATTGTGATTAAAACACCCAATTCTTTAAGAACTAAACGAATTTTATTTTTCTCTACTTGCGAAACAATACCTTCTTTTCCTTGAAAAGGACCCTTAGAGATAGAAATAGTATCGCCTGGTTGTATGCCTTCTACTTCTACAGAAGTTAGAACCCCTTTTAGCCCCACTTTTAAAGCAATAATCTCCTCATCCTTAATTATTGCTGGTTTTCCCAACCAGTACAAGTACCGCACCACACCAAAAGCATCAAAAACTTTGTTGCGTTCCTTTTCTTCTAAGTTCACAAAAACATAGGAGCTTATAAGTGGAGTTTCGACTTTCTTTTTTCTGTCGGACCATTGCTTCATTTGGGTAACCATTGGACAATAAGCCTCTATTCCCAAATTAATCAATTGTTCTGTTACTTTTTTTTCGTTTTTTGGACGAGTATATACTGCAAACCAGGGCATAGTTATATAATTTGTCGAAAATCGAAAATCGAAAATCGAATTGTTACTATTAAAAAAAACACATTCATTACTTTATTATACATCAGATTTTGAAAGTGGACGCATTTTATTTTTTTGCAAATCTTCGTCTTCATAAATCACCAGACCAGCACCTTCATGTTTTTGAGTCATATAAAACTGAACTTTACGTTTTATTTCCTTTTCAATTTTACCCGATAATTGTGTTATGTATTCTGTATTCAAATCATCGCCAATAATTATTACTTCTATCGTACCGCTATCGACACCATTAGCATAATCTCCAATCACAATTATTTTTTTTACGGCACCCATTCGTTCCAAAATTAGCTCCACAATAGAATCTAATCCGATGTGCTGAAAAATAATTTTTTGTAAAGTACTATAAAGGGGATGGTTGGTATTTGCACTGTAAGAAACCCTGTTTTGAATTGCTACTTTTTGCAAATAACCTGCTTCTTCAAGGTTATTCAATTCTTTTCGAATCGAATTTGTAGATTCATTCATCTCTTCGGATAAACCGCGTAAATAACCGTTATTGGCTGAGTTTATAAAAAACTTAACCAAAATTCGAATTCGGGTTTTGGATGTAATGAGATTTTCTAACATTGAATCATTAATGAGTACCAAAAGTACTCGTTATTATTGATTAAACAAAATTTTGTTAGAATATATTTAAAAAATCGTGGAGGGATAGAAATTAAAAACAAACCAAAAATTTATTATTAATCAAAAAAAAACCGCCCGAAAGCGGTATTGTATTTAAAACTTGAAAATCATCTCAACACTGTGCTGAGTGTGATTATTATTTAATGGTTCTTGTCTGAAAGCTTGTTTTCCAATTGTTTGAACTCTGAAACCTAAATTAGGTAAAAACCAAACATTAAGACCTAAACCAAAATTTCCTGTTTGGTTAACTACAGTATCAGCCATATTAAGACCTAAACCTAAAATCACATAGGCATCAATTGCAGAATTTTTTGCAATATATTCATCAAAATAGAATTTACCACTTACGTCTAAAGCAAGATAATATACATCACTATTTATAGTTTCTCCGTTATGCAATTTATTTTTTGACAAACTGTTAAAAGTAAATGCAACTTCTGAAGAATATTGGTTAGTCCATTTTCTTTCCAAGCTGAATTTTGAAACTGTTGGAACAACATTCCATTGCTTTATTGAATTAAAATTTTGACCTTCTAAAGTACTGGTGTTATCAACAAAATTCACACCAAATCCCAAGGTCCATTTCTTATTTACTGAGTTTTGGGCTTCTTGAGAAAATCCCACAAACGATACAAGGGATACCGCAATAAAAATTAATTTTTTCATTTTTTTTTAAATTTGAGTTGTACAAATATAAAAAAAAATATTCAGTTATGTTTTTTTTAACAAAAAATAACCCCACAGACAACAAGAATTAAAGCAAATATCCTATTTATAGTTATTATTTTTATGTATTAATAAACAATTTGATAATTTATTTGATTACACTAACAAAAATTTAAGACATCCAATTATATATATACAAATAAAAGTTATAATTCCTAAAATTAGAAGATTTCAAATTAATTTAAGTTATTTGTAAAAACAAATTCTATTCGAATGACTCCAATTGCAATTTTATCGTTAATCATCGTTTATTTCGGAATCCTATTTTTTATATCTCATTTTGTTAGTAAAAATGACAGCGGGAACGATGCTTTTTTTAAAGCCAACAAAAACTCAAAATGGTATTTGGTGGCGTTTGGAATGATTGGAACCGCACTTTCAGGTGTTACATTTATTTCTGTTCCAGGTGAAGTGGGAAATCCCGAAAATCAATTCAAGTACTTTCAATTTGTTCTAGGAAATGCTATTGGATTTCTAATTATTGCCAAAGTACTGCTTCCTTTATATTACAGAATGAACTTAACATCTATCTACAGTTATATCGAACAACGATTAGGAACTGTTAGTTATAAAACTGCGGCTTCCATATTTTTGATAAGCAGAACGATAGGATCTGCATTTCGATTGTATTTAGTGGTAATTGTTTTGCAACGCTATGTTTTTGATTTCTATAAAATTCCGTTTGCAATAACGGTCTTAATTTCTTTGCTTTTGATATTTGCGTACACGTATCGAGGAGGTTTAAAAACAATTATTATTACCGACACGCTACAAACATTCTTCTTAGTGTCATCTGTTTTCTTAACGATTTTCTTCATTTGTAACAGCCTAAATTTGAATGCATTCGAAGCTTTTGAAGAGGTAAAAAATAGCAATTACTCGAAAATATTTTTCTTTGATGATTATATGAAAGGGACTTATTTTGTCAAACAAATTTTAGGCGGGATATTTGTAACAATAGCAATGGTAGGACTTGACCAAGATTTAATGCAGAAAAACCTGAGTTGTGCCACTATTGGCGAAGCCCAGAAAAACATGTTTACTTTCACTGGAATATTCGTGATAATCAACATTTTCTTTTTGAGTGTAGGCGCCTTACTTTATATTTATGCCAATAAAAACGGTATTGCGGTTCCGACCGATTTGATAACTGGAAAACCTAGAACCGATTTATTATTCCCAGAAATTGCTTTTCATCATCTAACCTTTATTCCTGCAATAGTATTTCTTTTGGGATTAACAGCCGCCACTTTCGCAACAACTGATTCAGCATTAACAGCATTGACGACTTCTTTTTGCGTAGATTTTCTTGGAATGGACAAAATTGAGAATGCTGCAAAACCGAATATGGTGCGCACGAGACACTTTGTTCACATTGGGTTTTCATTTTTAATGTTTCTCGTAATTGTACTTTTTAATGCTATTAACGATGCTTCGGTGGTAAGCATGATTTTCAAAATTGCATCCTATACTTATGGCCCTCTTTTGGGATTGTTTTGTTTTGGATTGTTTATGAAAACTAAAACCGTTCACGACAAGCTTGTTCCGCTGATTTGCTTGCTTTCGCCAGCGCTTTGTTTTTTATTAAATTACAATTCAGTTGCTTTATTAGGAGACTATGTGATTGATAATGAGCTTATAATCGTCAATGGACTTATAACTTTTGTTGGATTGTTGTTGATTAGTAAGCCTGCTACTTCTGAAACACGGTTCTAATTTTTAGCCCTGATGGCAGTGGAAATCCTTTGCTTTTTTTCTTAAAAAAGCAAAGATTGCAACGAACAGCGGGAAATAGCTCCAAAAAAATCTAATACTGATTGGTTGCTAATAATACCAATGTACAGGCAACTTCTACTTTTATGTTGTTTAATTTCAACAACTGATAAAATTCGGGATTTTCAGTTCCAGGATTAAAAACAACACGTTTTGGCTTGGCCTCGACTATATAATTGTAATAATCTCTTTGTCTAGCAGGGTTCAAATACAAGGAAACGGTATTGATTTGCGATAATGGAATGGCTTTGGTATAAATTTTCACACCCGCGACCTCGCCAGTGTTTTGCCCGATAGCGATTACTGTATGCCCTTTTTCGACAAGTTCCGTAATTGCTTTAAAAGAATACCTGTCTGGTTTTGTAGATGCACCAAGCACAACTGTTTTTTTATTTTTCATTTTTACCTTTGTATAGGATGTAAAAGTAGTGAAAATAAATCCATTCTTTTTTATCAAATCTAATTCGTGGCAAAAAGGTGTTTTTGCATTTCAGAATGTTTGGATTATTATCCGTATTTTTATGAAAATTATCAACTATGAAAATTTTACTTACGGGTGCCAATGGGTATGTTGGAAAAAGGTTATTGCCTGAATTACTGCAACTAAATCACGAAATTATTTGTTGTGTTCGCGATAAAAACCGACTAGGATTAGATGCTGATATTCTTTCTAAAATTAGGGTTTGGGAAATTGATTTTCTAGAAGAACCTCACTTCGAAGATATTCCAAAAGACATTGATGTGGCGTTCTATTTGATCCATTCTATGACCGCTTCGACAACCGAGTTTGATGTTTTAGAAGCCAATTCTGCCTTGCATTTCAATGAATACATGAAGGCAAGTGGTGTAAAACAAGTGGTCTATTTGAGTGGAATTATTAATGATTCTAATTTATC